>ERZ824488.1727-NODE-1727-length-22480-cov-5.701806_pt1 | contig 22480 bp, 20 predicted proteins | sample MGYA00519936_ERZ824488 | MGnify/ENA primary metagenome ERZ824488 (study PRJEB31778, sample SAMEA3449153) | human gut metagenome | biome: human gut; feature: human-associated habitat; material: faeces | place: United Kingdom | collected 2010/2012 ... | reverse complement strand
AAAGCCTTATCGTGCAAGCACGAACGGCTTTTTGAGCTTTTGACCCTGGCATCATTATATTTAAAAATAAAAAAATCTTGACAGAATTCATTCACTGCTGTATAGTTTAAGCGTATGTGATATGAGTTTCTGACAGAGTATCCATGCAAATATTTTCTCTGACCACCCAGTTGGGTTAAGGCCATACGGACAGCCGGGTCAACTGCCGAAGGGCGATTTTATCGCCATTATTGATTTTTGATAATGGAAAGCATAGCTTTCTGTTGTTGGGTGAAAAACTCAATTTTATGAGTTGTTTTATTTTCTGTGCGTGATGCGCATCAACTTGTAAATCAGTCAATAAGAGTAGTAAAAGTAAGTATTTGCTATATAGACTCTGACGAAGAACTCATTTTTTATTGGGGATTTTCTGCATGCGCGGGAAAATCCGGGAAAAACAGATAAAGTGAGTATATTTACAGGCAGTATGTCATCAAAGGCATGCTGCCTGTATTTTTGTAACTATTCAGAGTCAAGCAGATTTTCAGGAAAACACAACGAGATGAAGCGCAGCGAAATCGAGGTGTGGCTCTGAATAGTTACATATCTTATACAACCGGAGGAAATCATGGGGGAGAAATTGAAACTATACGGGTTTAATAACCTGACCAAAGCCCTGAGCTTTAACATTTATGATGTCTGTTATGCCAAGACGGCACGAGAGCAGAAAGACTATATTGATTATATAGACGAACAGTATAATGCGGAACGTCTCACAGGGATTCTTACGACCCTGACGGATATGATCGGAGCAACGGTTCTGAATATTGCCCGCCAGGATTATGAGCCTCAGGGGGCTTCTGTTACGCTTCTGATCGCGGAGGATTCCATGCTGCCGAGAAGCCAGACACAGCTGGCCCATCTGGATAAAAGTCATGTGACGGTACATACCTATCCGGAATACCATCCGGAGACCTGCATTGCTACCTTCCGGGTGGATATCGACGTGGCGACCTGCGGGGAGATCACGCCGCTTTCCACACTGGATTATCTCATCGGTTCCTTTGACTCGGATATCATTACGATGGATTACCGGGTGAGAGGCTTTACCAGGGATGTCAATGGAAAAAAACTCTTCCTGGATCATCCGGTCACATCCATTCAGGATTATATCAATCCGGAGATTCTAAGGCGCTATGACGCAGTGGATATCAATGTCTATGCGGCCAGCCTTTTCCACACCCGGATGATGATCAAAGAGCCGGATCTTCAGAACTATCTTTTCAAGACGGATATTTATGAGCTTCCGCCGCTGACCCGGCTGGAGATCATGAACAACCTCCGCCGGGAAATGATCGAGATTTTCAACGGCAGAAACATTTATTAGGAGGCAAAAGAGTGAAAGAGTTATCTCAGGAAAGAGCTCCGATCTATGAAGCTCTGGAACGTTTTAATAAGATGCGGGTGGTTCCTTTTGACGTACCTGGCCATAAAAGAGGAAGAGGAAATCCAGAGCTGACCCGGCTTCTGGGGGAGAGCTGCATCCGACTGGATGTGAATTCCATGAAACCACTGGACAATCTCTGTCATCCGGTTTCGGTGATCCGGGAAGCGGAAGATCTGGCGGCGGAGGCTTTTCATGCATCCCATGCCTTTCTGATGGTGGGAGGGACGACCTCCGCAGTGCAGAGCATGATCCTTTCCGCCACGCGAAGAGGGGAAAAAATCATCCTTCCGAGAAATGTACACCGAAGCGTTATGGGAGCCATGGTACTGAACGGAGCAATTCCCGTTTATGTAAATCCGGAAGGAAATGAGCGGCTGGGCATCCCTCTTGGTATGAGTGTGGAAGCGGTAAAAAAAGCCATTCAGGAAAATCCGGATGCAAAAGCTGTTTTTGTCAACAATCCGACCTATTATGGCATCTGTTCGGATCTCAGAGCCATTGTGGAGCTGGCCCATGCCAATCATATGCTCTGTCTGGTGGATGAGGCCCACGGAACTCATTTCTATTTCAGCGATAAACTGCCGCTGTCAGCTATGGATGCAGGAGCCGATATGGCTGCGGTTTCCATGCATAAATCCGGCGGAAGCCTGACCCAGAGCTCCCTTCTTCTGACCGGTCCTGCCATGCAGGAGGGCCATGTCCGCCAGATCATTAATCTGACCCAGACCACCAGCGGTTCCTACCTGCTGCTTTCCAGCCTGGATATTTCCCGAAGAAATCTGGCTCTTCGGGGAAAGGAAGCTTTTGAGCGGGTGATTGAACTGGCGGAATATGCCAGAAAAGAGATCAATCAGATCGGCGGTTATTATGCCTATTCCCGGGAACTGATCAACGGGGACAGCATTTATGATTTTGACGTGACCAAGCTTTCTGTGAATACCCTGGATGTGGGACTGGCGGGCATCGAAGTCTATGATCTTCTCCGGGATGAATACGATATCCAGATCGAATTTGGAGATCTGGGAAATATTCTGGCTTATCTTTCCATCGGAGACCGGTCACGGGAGATCGAGCGTCTGGTCAGTGCTCTTTCTGAGATCCGGCGGCGCTTCGGCAGGGAAAAGGGCGGCTTGATGAAGCAGGAATATATCGATCCCAGAGTTGCCGTTTCTCCCCAGGATGCTTTTTATGCGGAAAAGGAATCCCTTCCGCTGATGGAGACGGCCGGGCGGATCTGCAGCGAGTTCGTCATGTGCTATCCGCCGGGAATCCCGATTCTGGCGCCGGGAGAGGAGATTACAGAAGATATCCTGCATTATATCGTTTATGCCAAGGAAAAAGGCTGCTCCATGACCGGACCGGAGGATGCGGCCATCGAACGGCTGAACGTGCTGAAAGGAGTTTAAAAAATGGAATTATGGTTTACCGAGTCTCATACCCCCAATGTGAAATTCTCCATACGGGTGGATAGACAGCTTTATTCCTCGCAGAGTGAATTCCAGAGGATTGATGTCTTTGAATCGCCGGAATTTGGCCGGATTCTTGTCCTTGACGGATATCTTATGATGACGGAAAAAGACGAGTTCATCTATCATGAAATGATCACCCATGTTCCCATGGCAGTGCATCCAAACGTAAAAAGCGTGCTGGTCATCGGAGCCGGAGATGGCGGCGTGATCCGGGAACTGACCCGTTATCCGGAGATCGAGCATATCGATATGGTGGAAATTGATGAAGAGGTTGTTGAAGTTTCAAAGAAATATCTGCCTCAGACGGCCTGTGCCTTTGACGATCCGCGGCTTCATATTTTCTATGAGGACGGACTGAAATATATCCGCTCTGCTCATGACAAATATGACCTCATCATTGTGGATTCCACGGATCCCTTCGGGCCCGGTGAGGGATTGTTTACCAGAGAATTTTACGGGAACTGCTATAAAGCTCTTCATGAAGACGGAATCCTGATCAATCAGCATGAAAGTCCTTTTTATGAGGAGGATGCCATGGCCTGCCAGCGGGCACACAAACGAATCGTGGAATCTTTCCCCTTAAGCCGGGTTTATCAGGTGCATATTCCAACCTATCCGTCCGGTCACTGGCTTTTTGGCTTTTCATCCAAGAAATATCATCCTCTGAAAGATCTTGACGAGGCCCGCTGGAATGCCAGAGGACTGAAATGCCGTTACTATACAACTACGCTTCACCGGGGCTCCTTCTATGTCCCGGCTTATGTGGAGGAATTGCTGGAAGATGTTGAGTAAAAATGTAGAGACTTTTTTGGAATGTGATAAGACTTATGAGGAGGCGGATACTGTCCTTTTTGGAGCTCCTTTTGACTCCACCACGTCTTTTCGTCCGGGAACCCGCTTTGGAAGTGGTGCGATCCGTCATGAATCTTTCGGACTGGAGAGCTACAGCCCCTACCAGGACAGGGATCTTCGGGACGCCCGGATCATGGACAGCGGTGATCTGGAACTTCCTTTTGGAAATACGGAGGAAGTGCTTCGTGAGATCGAGGAGCGGGCAGCAGAAATCCTCAGCGATGGAAAACGCCCCTTTCTTCTGGGCGGGGAGCATCTGGTTACCCTGGGTGCTTTTCGGGCAGCACTGAAAAAATATCCAGAGCTCTGCATGATCCATTTTGATGCCCATACGGATCTTCGTGAGGACTATCTGGGCGTGAAATTATCTCATGCCTGTGTGATCCGAAGATGCTGGGAGCTGGCCGGTGAGGGCCGGATTCATCAGTTTGGCATCCGTTCCGGGGAACGAGAAGAATTCCTTTTTGGAAAAGAACATACAGATCTTCATGCTTTTACTTTTGACGGGCTTGCAGAGGTCCTGGATTCACTAAAAGATGCTCCGGTTTATTTTACCGTGGATCTGGATGTCATGGATCCCTCTGTTTTTCCAGGGACAGGAACGCCGGAACCCGGCGGAGTCAGCTTCGATGAGCTAAGAAAGGCAGTGACTCTGGTCTGCCAGAGAGCGAATGTTGTCGCCCTGGATGCTAACGAACTGTCTCCGCATTATGATGCCAGCGGGGCGTCCACGGCTGTGGCAGCCAAGATCGTCCGGGAAATGCTTCTGGCGCTGATGCAGTAAAATTTTGAAAATTCGGGCCGGGTGTTTTCCGGTTCAAAGTGCTCATTCATGAGGCAGTGAGGGGCACTTTGAGCTGGAAATCCCCATGGCTCTGAAAGGATTATACGATATCAATAAAAACGGGAGGAATTGTTTTATGGGAAAAGTACTGATCATCGGTTGCGGCGGAGTTGCCTCTGTTGCCATCCACAAATGCTGCCAGAACAGCGAGGTATTCAGCGAGGTATGTATCGCCAGCCGGACAAAATCCAAATGTGATGCACTGAAAGAGAAACTGGAAGGAACCACAAAAACAAAGATCACCACAGCGCAGGTGAATGCAGATAACGTAGACGAGCTCATTGCACTGATCGAAAAGGAAAAGCCCCAGGTGGTTTTAAATCTGGCCCTTCCCTATCAGGATCTGACTATTATGGATGCCTGCCTGGCTACGAAGACTCATTATGTGGATACCGCCAACTATGAGCCGGAAGATACGGCAAAATTTGAGTACAGCTGGCAGTGGGCTTACCGGGAACGGTTTGAAAAAGCAGGAATCACCGCTCTTCTGGGAAGCGGTTTTGACCCGGGTGTCACCAGCGTATTTTCTGCCTATGCCCTGAAACATCAGTTTGACGAGATCAACTATATTGATATTCTCGACTGCAACGGCGGCGACCATGGCTATCCTTTTGCCACAAACTTTAATCCGGAAATTAATATCCGTGAGGTTTCTGCCAAAGGTTCCTACTGGGAAGACGGCCATTGGGTGGAGACCGAGCCCATGGAGATCAAAAGGGTTTATAACTTTGATCAGGTAGGAGAGAAGGATATGTACCTTCTTCACCATGAAGAGATCGAAAGCCTGGCGTTAAATATGCCGGGAATCAAGAGAATCCGTTTCTTCATGACCTTCGGCCAGAGTTATCTGACACACCTTCGCTGTCTGGAAAATGTGGGTATGACCTCGATCGAACCGATCATGTATGAAGGAAAAGAGATCGTTCCTCTGCAGTTCTTAAAAGCAGTCCTTCCGGATCCGGCTTCCCTTGGCCCACGCACAAAGGGAAAAACCAACATCGGCTGTATTTTCCAGGGAAAGAAAGACGGCAAAGACAAGACCTATTATCTCTACAATGTATGTGATCATCAGGAATGTTATAAAGAGGTGGGATCTCAGGCAGTTTCCTATACCACCGGTGTTCCGGCCATGATCGGTGCCATGATGCTGATGACCGGAACCTGGAACAAGCCCGGCGTCCATAACATCGAAGAGTTTGATCCGGATCCCTTCATGGAAGCATTGAATAAATGGGGCCTTCCCTGGACGGAAGATTTCCATCCGGTACTGGTAGACTGATGAGCGGTCAGATCCGTACTCCATATTTCCTGGTGGATGAAAAACGGTTGATTCAGAATCTGGAGCTGTTAAAAAAAGTAGAAGAGGAGGGTCCCTGCCGGATCCTCCTGGCGCAGAAAGCCTTTTCCATGTTTTCTGTTTATCCGCTGATCCGGAAGTATCTGGCCGGTTCCACAGCCAGCGGTCTCTACGAGGCAAGGCTTGGAAAAGAAGAATTTGGCGGGGAGACGCATGTGTTCTCTCCGGCTTACCGGGAAGACGAATTTGAGGAACTTCTGACCTATGCCGATCATCTGGTATTCAATTCTCCTTCCCAGCTTCGAAAATACAGCCCCCGGGCCCGGGCGCTGGGAAAAGAGACCGGCCTTCGGATCAATCCTGAATGCTCCACCCAGGAAGGCCATGCCATCTATGATCCCTGTGCTCCGGGTTCCCGCCTGGGGACTACACTGGAACAGTTTGAGGAAGAACTGCTGCCTCTTCTGGATGGCCTGCATTTTCATACGCTCTGCGAACAGGATTCTGATGATTTAGAGACCACGGCAGAGGTATTTGAGAAGAAATTTGGAAAATATCTTTATCAGATGAAATGGGTCAATTTTGGCGGAGGACATCATATTACAAGAAAGGATTATGATGTGGAACGACTTCTTCGTATTGTCCGTCATTTTCATGAGACCTATGGTGTGACGGTCTATCTGGAGCCTGGGGAAGCCGTGGTTCTGAACGCAGGTTATCTCGTGACTTCTGTTCTGGAAACGCTTTATAATGGAATGGATCTTGCAATTCTGGATACCTCCGCAGCCTGCCACATGCCGGATGTTCTGGAAATGCCCTATCGTCCGCCTCTTAAAAACAGCGGAGAACCGGGGGAGAAATCATATACTTATCGCCTGGGTGGACCAACCTGCCTGGCCGGAGATGTGATTGGAGACTATTCCTTTGATATGCCTTTAAAAGAAGGTGACCGTCTGGTTTTCGAAGATATGGCACTTTATACTATGGTAAAAACAAATACATTCAACGGAATGCCGCTTCCATCCATTGCGCTCCGGCATGTGGACGGAAGCAAGGAAGTGATCCGAAGCTTTGGCTATGAAGACTTTAAAAAAAGGTTGTCCTGAGATTTTTCAGGACAGCCTTTTTAAAGCGAAACTTACATTTTTTTCATGCGGATCATATTCCAGCTGTGCTTGGTGAGATAACCGGAAAGCTCTCCATCTTTCAAACTTACGGTATTTCCCTTGGCGGGAGCCACGGTATCCGGCTGCGCCTCGGTATTGACAGCCTTGAGATCATCATTGGTCAGAACGAGATGCTCGGTGATGGTATAACCGGCGAACTGGCGGAGGTCACAGTGGATCTCCATATCTTCCTCGAGATCTTTGTTCACAGCGAAAAGGGTCAGCTCCTCGTTTTCTTCCTTCCATACGAGTACAGCATCCAGGTAGGGAGCGTCGCCGTAGGTCTTACTGTCGTAGACAGGACCTTTTACCAGAGTGTTGAGGACGGTTCCGCGGCCATAGGTGCTGGTGTAGGCGAAGGGATAGAAGATAGTCTGTCTCCAGGCTCCGGTATCGGAGGTCATGATCGGAGCGATGACGTTGACCAGCTGGGCCAGGCAGGCGATCTTGACACGGTCTGCGTGGCGAAGAAGGGTGATGAGAAGGCTTCCCACGAGAAGGGCATCCTCAAAGTTGTAGATATCCTCCAGCTGGTGCGGCGCTTTGCCCCATTTCTCCAGCTTTTCATCGGCTTCATGGGAGTGGTACCAGACGTTCCATTCGTCAAATGAGAGGTTGATCTTTTTCTTGCCGCGTTTCTTTGCCTTGACGCTGTCCAGAATGGAGACAACGGAGGAGATGAACTCATCCATGCCTACGCTGCCGGCCAGGAAATCCGGTGTGTCGTTGGCGGCGTTGGAGTAATACTGGTGAAGGGACATGTAGTCTACCTGATCATAACAGGTGCTAAGTACCTCATCTTCCCAGGCACCGAAGGTCGGCATCGTGGGGCCGGAGCTTCCGCAGACCACGGTCTCGATGGTCGGATCGAGCATCTTCATGAGGCGGCCGGTTTCTTCAGCGGTACGGCCGTACTCGTGAGCGGTCTTGTGGCCCATCTGCCAGGGACCGTCCATCTCATTTCCCAGGCACCAGAGCTTGATATCGTGGGGCTTCTCGTAGCCGTGTTTTTTTCTCAGGTCACTGTAGTAGGTGCCTCCGGGGAAGTTGCAGTATTCCAGAAGATTTCTGGCTTCTTCCGGTCCGCGGGTGCCTAAGTTGACAGCCATCATGACATTGGTGTCGGCTTTTTTTGCCCAGGAAGCAAACTCATTGAGACCGAAGGCGTTGGTTTCGATGACCTGCCAGGCCAGTTCTGCGCGGGCGGGGCGCTCTTCTCTGGGACCCACGCTGTCCTCCCAGCGGAAGCCGGATACGAAGTTGCCGCCGGGATAGCGGACTACGGGAACCTTCATTTCCCGGACAAGATCGATCACATCTTTACGGAATCCTTCTTCATCTGCAAAAGGACTTCCCGGCTGGTAAATGCCCTCGTAAACAGCCCGGCCCAGCTGCTCGATGAAGGAACCGTAGAGTCTCGGGTCTACCTCGTCGATGAGATAATGTTTGTCTGCGATGATTTCTGCTTTTTTCATTTGCGTACCTCCTGTTTCGCATATTCTTAAAATGATTCTACCGCCCAATATCCTTCCTGACCACATTTTTTCTTCCGGAAAACTTGACTTTTCTTCCGGTCTTATACTAGGATAGTCTGTAGGAGGAAAATGTCATGTTTCAGATCGATTACTGCGAATACAACCGTACCAACGTGGATTATGACCGGATTTACCGGCCGGGGGGAAGCGGAGATTACCTTCTGCTCCTCTTAAAGACGCCGATGAAGTGCCATTTGAAGGGAAAATTAGAGATTTCCGGGGAAAATGCCTGCCTTCTCTATGCCCCCCAGGAATGTCAGGACTACCAGGCGGTGCAGAAATTCCGGAACAGCTATGTTCATTTTTCTACGGATCTTCCGTTTGCAGACGAATATGGAATCCCGACCTCAATTCTTCTCTATCCGGAAAATTTCATGGAACTGGACGAATACATCCGCCTGATTCAGCAGGAATACCTTACCAGGCCGCCCTTCTTCCAAGAGCGCTGCAGGCTTTTGATGGAGGAGCTTTTTCTCCTTCTTTCCAGAAGTCTTGCCCGAAAGGGGGAAAGGGTGGACCAGGAGGCCTCGGAGCTTAAGGAAGAGTTTCAGCGCCTCCGCCTTACCATGCTCTCCAGCTGTGAGGAGGACTGGAGTGTGGAACGGCTCTGCCGGGAGAGCAGTCTTTCCAAGAGTCAGTTTTTTGCCTATTACAAACGTTTCTTTGAGAACAGCCCCAAGGCGGAGCTTTTGCAGGCCCGGATGGAGAAGGCCAGAACCCTTCTCAGTAATGAAGCGCTCCAGGTTCAGCAGGCGGCCAGACAGTGCGGTTTTACCAATATGCAGCATTTTTCCAGATATTTCAAAGCCTGGTATCACTGCTCCCCGAGGGAATATAAAGAGCGTCTTCGGAAAACGGGAATTGACGGAATTTCTTCCTTATTATAATAGGGTTAAAAGGAAACCGTTTTCCAGACTTTCAGACTTGTGTAAAATTTCAGAAAATAGAAGAATAATCCGTCGCCTGCATACATAATTAAAAGGTTTGTCTTTAACTGTCTTTTAGTGCAATAAAAAAGTGCAAATTGACAAGGCGTCTCGCATTGACGAAACTCCGTTTGAAAGGTATACTTAATTCAACAGAAAATTTGAAGGGGGATATTTAGAAATGGTTTCTATTACCTGCAAAGGCATCAAAGTAACGCTTGACGACGAAACCCTGTGCTATGAATTTTCAAAAGATTCAACTGTGTGGCGCTGGAGAGAGAAGTACCGTCCGAGAATCGAGTGTGAGGATGGTATCGTATATTTCTCTGATGCAAAGAATATCTGGCATAAGCAGATCCGCAGCGGAGTAGGAGAGGGCATCTTAAGTCATTATGAGAATTTTACTCTGGCAGACGGTAAGACAGCTTCCTACGCATTTGAAACTCTGGTATGGGTAGAGTCCACCACAGGTCACGTTTACTGTGAATGGATGCCGGTAAAAGAAGAGGGACTGAAGATTAAAGCAGTCCGCTGGCCGGGAGAGATGGCGTTCGACGAGCCGAAGAAGACCTGGTACACACTGATCAATGAGGGACAGGGTCTTCTGATCCCCAACACCTGGAAGAATGAGCTTGGCTCCATCGCTTTTGACGGAACCTTCGGCACAGAGGGAAGCTACATGCCCTGGTACGCACAGGTGAAAGACAGAAGCGGTTATCTTCTGATTGCCGTGACTCCCTGGAATGCAGGCTGGAAAGCAGAGCATCCGGCAGGAGGTCCTTACACCCACATCGGTGTACATATGGAGCCCAGCCTTGGAAAGATGGATTACCGCAGAGTTTTCCGTTATACGTTCCTTGAGGACTGCGACTACAACGATATCTGTAAAGAGTACCGTCATTATGCAAAAGAAAAAGGTCTCTTAAAGACTCTGGCTGAGAAAGCAGCCAAGAACCCGACGATCCACGATCTTATCGGATGTTCCGTTATGCATACCGGCATCAAGAAGAGCGTGCAGCCGGAATCCCGCTTCTATGATAAAGCGCATCCGGAAAACAACGAGTCTCTGAACACCTTCGCGGAGCGCGAGAAAGAAGCGAGGACCCTCCACGAGCTGGGAGTGAAGAAACTCTACATGCATCTGGACGGCTGGGGACAACCCGGATACGACAACCAGCATCCGGATTACACACCGGCCTGCAAGGAAGCCGGCGGCTGGGAAGGCATGAAATCTCTGGTGGATGCGATGCATGAGATGGGATATCTTTTCGGTATCCATGACCAGTACCGTGACTACTACTTCGCAGCGAAGACCTTTGACCGCGAGTATGCGCTTCAGCTTCCTGATGGAACGATGCCGCAGCATCATATGTGGGCAGGCGGAGAGCAGACTTACCTCTGTGCGACTCAGGCTCCCTACTATGTAAAGAGAAACTTCACGATCCTGAAGGATCACGGCATTGATCTGGACTGTGCTTACCTGGATGTATTTACCTGTAACGAAGGTGATGAGTGCGACAATCCGCATCACCGCATGACCAGAAAAGAATGTTATGCGTACAGAAATGAATGCTTTGAGTATCTTCTGACCAACAACATCCTTCCGAGTTCAGAAGAGGCAAACGACTGGAGTATGCCGAGCCTGGTATTTTGCCATTACGCTCCCTACAACTTCATGCTCAAAGCCCCGGGTACACCGAAATACGGTATTCCGGTACCGCTTTTCAACCTGGTATTCCATGACTGTCTGATCATCCCCTGGCTGATGGAGAAAGTCAGCGACAATGAAGATTATATGCTCTATGCTCTGATCAACGGCGGTATCCCCTATCTGCTCAGAGACGGCGCTTATCCGGGAATGGATGGAGCGTTCTCCGAGAACCAGAGAGAAAAACTGATCGAGGATATCAATCGTTCCAAAGTTGTAGCAGAGCTTCACGAGAGGATCGCTATGCAGGAACTGAGCCACCACGAGATCCTCGATGACGAGGGCCTGGTTCAGAAGAGCTCGTTTGCAGACGGCACCACGGTAACAGTCGACTTCACAAAGAATACTTACGAGATCATCGCCGACTGACGTACGGCTGTGTGTTGCACGGAAACATTGGCAGATGATGCTAATTGTGTAAATAAAACACACAATCGTGACACAAAAGCAAAATGTGGTGTTTTTAGACAAAATAGTAGTTGTAATTGTGAAAATATTGTGCTAAAATAACTACAATGCAAAGGAGCAGAGGGCTGTATATGGGCAGACTCGATTGCTCCTTTTCCATAAGCTGATAGAGGAGCAGAGTTATGGAGGATGAACGCCCGGTGCAGCCAAAGCGTTCAAATAAAACCAAGGAGATGATGTAATGCAGATGACAAAAGAAGCAAAAGCGTATCAAAAATCAGCCTGGATAATCCGTCTGGTATTCCTGCTGGCTGGCCTGATGATCGCAGGCGGAGGAATTTGGTACGTTGCGATCACTGGTATCATTGGAAGAAAGAGTTGGGATTTTGGTAAATATGGACTGCCGCCGGCAATCCTGGCAGCAGCAGGAGGAGTTGTTCTCCTGGCCGCAATCATTGCATATTTCAAAATGCCCTGCTTCAGTTACAAAGCAGCGCCCCTCATGAGAGACTTAAAGAGAACCAAAGGTAAATACCTGATGATTCTCCCGGGCCTGATCTTCGTTTTCGTTTTCAGTTACATGCCCATGTATGGTATCGTACTTGCTTTCAAAACCTACAAAGTAAAGAGCGGTATCCTCTTCTCCGCATGGTGCGGCATGGAAAACTTCACCCGTTTCTTCAGCCGTGACATCGCATGGGACGTAATCGGAAATACCTTATTCATTGGTGTAACCCAGCTGATCATCACTTTCCCGATTCCGATCATCCTGGCACTCCTTCTGAACGAGCTTCATCATAAGAAATTCAAAAAGACCGTTCAGTCCATTATTTACCTTCCGCACTTCGTGAGCTGGATCATCATGTACTCCCTGATGTTCTCCCTGTTCTCCATCACCGGCGGTGCGGTAAACAAACTCCTGATCTCCATGGGTCTGAATCCTGTCAACCTGATGTCCAATCCGGACAGCTTCTATGGAATGCTTTACGGAACCAGCATCTGGAAAGAGGCAGGTTGGGGAACCATCATCTACATAGCAGCTATCACCGGTGTAGACGCTGAGCTTTACGAGGCTGCAAGAATGGACGGAGCGAACCGTCTGCAGCAGTGCTTCTATATTACACTGCCCTGTATCGCCTTCTCCATCACCACCATGCTGATCCTGAATGTAGGTTCCGTCATGGGTGCGAACTTCGACCAGATCATGAACCTGCGTACTGACGCAACTGCAAGTACCGTTGCTCAGGTTATCGATACTTACGTTTATGACATGGGTGTATCGAAAGGACAGTATGACCTGTCCACAGCCATTGGTCTTTTCCAGCAGGCTGTAAACTGTGTTCTGCTGTTTGGCAGTAACTTTGTTGTAAAGAAGATGTCCGGCGAGGGATTCTTCTAAAAACAGGTTGAAAAAAACTGCTATTTTTCTGAAACAGCAGAATTGACTAGGAGGTAATTTACATGGCTGGAAAGCATAAAAATTCAAAAATCAGCGCCGCAGGATCCCACGGCGGAAATGCAATCAAGCAGTCAATGGGTTCCCGTATCTTTGATGTTTTCAACATCTGCCTGTTCATTTTACTGGCGATCGTTATCCTGTTCCCCTTCTGGAACATCATTGCGATCTCCCTGACAGGTAATGCGGAGTACATGGCAAGCTCCTTCATCCTTTTCCCGAAGAAGCCGACACTGGAGGCCTATAAGTACATCTTCTCCACAGCCCTGTTCATCCGTGCATTTGGTGTGACTTTCCTGATCACCATCACCGGAACCGCCCTTTCCGTTCTGGTAACTTCCATGCTGGCTTACGGTCTGAAAAAACCGAACCTTCACGGATACAAATTTTTCATGATTTATCTTCTGATTACGATGTTCTTCTCAGGCGGACTGATCCCCACCTACTATAACATCACCAAGACTCTGCACTTAAGCAACAACATCCTGGCTCTGATCCTGCCGGGTGCAGTAAACGTCTTCAACTTCGTAATCATGCGTTCCTTCTTCGTTCAGCTTCCGGACTCTCTGGAGGAGGCAGCAAGAATCGACGGAGCAAACGAGTACACGATCCTGTTCCGCATCATCTACCCGCTGTCCATTCCGATGCTGGCAACCATCGCTATGTTCGTAGCCGTTGGTCTGTGGAACAGCTGGTTCTCCGCACAGTTGTACATGCGTGATGAGAACTGGTATCCTCTGCAGCTGATCATTCGTAACTACATCGTACGAAATTCCAAACCGGCAGACATGCAGCTGATGGAAGGTCTTCGTGACGCAGCTGGTAACAGACTGTACCTGAACGAGACCGGTATCAAGATGGCCTGCGCCGTTGTATCCACCATTCCGATGCTTCTGATCTATCCGTTCATCCAGAAATACTTCGAGAGCGGTGTTACCATCGGTGCCGTAAAAGGCTGATGTGTGTTCTCTGTTGATTGTAAAGCTACGGCTTTTCAATAAAAAATTCATATCATAAGGAGGTTTTTTATGAAAAGAAGAAAGTTAGTTTTAGCAGCCATGATCGCGGCCATGGCAGTACCGTCCCTCAGCGCAATGGCTTATGATGGTGACATCCTTACCATCACAGCCGACAGTGATGGCGATCCCTTTAGCTGGGATACTTCCACTGACAAGCTGGCAGCTATGATCGAGGACAAGTTCGGAATCGACTTCCAGCAGAGCGAGACCAACTACTACAACAACGACTTCACCGTAACACAGCTGGCTGCTGTAGACGGAACTCTGCCGGATGTATTCTGTGCAGATATTCTGTACTACACCCAGGAGATCACTCAGTTCATCCCCGAGGAGCTGGTAGCAGAGATTCCGGAAGAGCTTCTGGACAAATATCCGCTGACCAAACAGCTTCTGGAGAATGACGCTGTATCTCAGGTTGTTAAGAGCATGTACGACGGTTACTACTTCCTGCCGAAGCCGGACTCTGCTGACCCGAACATCTACAAGGCAGAGAGAAAAGGTATCTTCATTCGTAAAGACTGGCTGGAGAATGTAGGCATGGAGATGCCGACCACCTGGGAAGATCTTTACAATGTAGCTCACGCTTTCACTTATGACGATCCGGATGGAAACGGTGTAAAAGATACCTACGGCCTGACTGGTGACGGTATGGGAACTCTCCGTTACTTCTTCTCCAGCACCGGCGTAAGCAACCGTTACTGGGGCAAAGATGAGGATGGAAACTGGTCCTACGGCGCTCTGGATGACAAGAACATCGAGCTGCTGGAGTGGCTGAGAAAAATGTACGAAGACGGCTCCATCGATCCGGACTTCGGTGCATCCACATGGGAGACTGGTCTTCAGAAATTCTCCTCCAACACCTTTGGTATGTGTGTAAGAAATGCTGACGCAGACTGGATCAATGGCGTAGCTGTTAAATACTACGGCGCTGCTAACCCGGACTGCAACCCGTTTGATCGTATCGACGTGATCCCGGCTCTGGCTGAGGCTGAGGGCGAGACCCCGCGTATGGATGGTTATGTATCCTGTATGGTAGCTACCATGTTCTCCGGCGAGATCGACGAGGAGAAGATGGATCGTTTCCTGGCATACTATGAGTACCTCCTGTCTGACGAAGGTAAAATGCTTCGTATGGGTCTGGAAGGCGAAGACTGGCAGAAGAACGATGACGGTACCATCTCTCTGATCCGTGACGAGAACGGTAACGCTTCTGTACTTGCAACCAAATATCCGTGTATCCCGGTTACCCATTGGCCCAGCTGGGGATTCGAAATGTCTGCAGATCCCGACATCGAGTTCTTTGATGAGTACGATGCTGAGACCAAAGCACTGAACAAAACTGCTTGCGATATCCGTAACCAGGATCCGGTATATCCGGAAGTTGGTCCTCTGCTGCTGGATGATACCACAGTAACCGACGCTCAGGCATTCAACATCAGCTCTGAGTACTGGACCATCATCACCGGAACTGAGCCGGTAGCTGATATGTTCGCTGATATGAAGGAAAGAGCTCTTTCCAGCGGATACGCTGATGCAACTGAGGTTGTACAGGAGAAAGCAGAGGAGCTTGGCTGGTAGTAGTTCGCCGAAAAGTTTTCTGTAAGTAAAATGTAAGCTTCAAAAGCCCTGCAGGAAAGCCTGCAGGGCTTTTTTTCTACACAAAACACTTTCTGTAAGTGGCAAATATTATAATTGGGAGGCATCTGTACTTATGAAACCGGAACTTCGTTTTGAGACAAAAAAAATGATGAGCTCTGATCTGGGACCTCAGGCCTGTGTTCCTGATCTGATCGGCGAGCACATCCTGCAGAATGACACGAAATTTGATCTGGGTGAGCATGATGAAATTTATGAAGGCTTTGGCCGCAAGAGAAGCGCTTATCCTTACCGGCAGTACAACAGCTATACGAGAGAGCTGAAAGAGAAGGATATTAAGATCGCAGTCCTGGAAAATGACTACCTGAAGGCAGTTTTCCTGCCGGAGTACGGCGGCCGTCTCTGGGAACTCTGGGACAAGACCACAGGAAAAAATCTCCTTTACACCAATGACGTTCTGCGTTTCAGTAACCTGGCTGTCCGCAATGCCTGGTTCAGCGGTGGCGTGGAGTGGAACATCGGTATCATCGGCCATCATGCCTTTACCACCCAGCCTATGTACACAGCGGAAACGGAGACAGAGGACGGTCTTCCGGTTCTCCGCTTCTATGAGTATGAGAGAATCCGCCAGGTGCCTTATCAGATCGATTTCTGGCTGGAGGAGGACGGCCGTTTCCTGAACTGCCGTATGCGGATCGTCAACGAGAGCAGTGAAGTGATTCCGATGTACTGGTGGAGCAATATGGCCGTTCCGGAGTATGAGAATGGAAGAGTGGTTGTTCCGGCAGAGCAGGCTTTTACCGGCAGAAAAGGCATGATCGTGAAGGTGGATATTCCCATGGTGGATGGCGTGGAAGTCACCGATTACAAGAAGATCCCGAATTCTGTGGACTATTTCTTCGCAATCCAGGAGGAAAAGCCGAAATTCATCGCAAACCTGGATCAGGACGGTTACGGTCTTCTTCAGATCTCCACGAAACGTCTCCAGGGCAGAAAGCTCTTCTCCTGGGGCAAACGTCCGGGCTCTGATCACTGGCAGGAGTTCCTGACAGATAAGGCCGGAAGATATGTGGAGATTCAGGCAGGCCTCGGAAAGACCCAGTACGGCTGCATACCGATGGCGCCGCACACCTCCTGGGAGTGGCTGGAGCAGTACGGAGCCGTACAGGCAACCCCGGGCCATCTTGACAAGACCCATAAGGAGAGAGCCGACGAGCTGACTTCCTATGTTCTCGAGGCCGGTATTCCCGGCAAGCTGGAAGAAAAGCTGAAAGCGACGGCTTCCATGGCCAAAAAAGAGGCGAAGGTCGTCATCACAGGAAGCGGCTACGGTTCCATGAAAGATCACAGCCGTCTGGAGGGCCATCTGAAATACGAGACCACAGAGTCCCTGAAAAAATGGGAGAAATTCTTTGAGACGGGTCTTCTTCACGAGCCGGCTCCGGAAGAGATCCCGGATGAATTCCTGATCAATGAGGACAATCTCGATTTCCTTCTTGCTACGCTGGATAAGCAGAACAAGGACAACTGGTACGCGCATTATCAGGCAGGCGTCGGCTACTTCACGAGAGAAGACTATACCAGCGCTGAGAAAGAGCTGAAGACTTCCTGGTACTTAAGGAAGAGCGCCTGGGCTGCTCACGCTCTGGCTTCTGCAGCGGTGCTTTCCGGCCATGATACGGAGACCGTGCAGTGGATCGGCGAGGGCCTCAAACTGGAGCACAAGAACCTTTCCTATCTCAAGGACGCTCTGAAACTCCTTTCCTACTGCAAGGCCTGGGAGGAGATCATCCGCTGGTACGAGGCCTTCGACGAAGAAGAAAAGAAGGCAGGAAAACTGAGATATTATTATATTTCCGCCCTCTACCATACAGGCAAAGCGAAGGAGGCTCTGGAGCTTCTGGAGGAGAACGGAGGCCTTGAGATTCCGGATATCCGCGAAGGTGAGGATTCCATTGCCCAGCTGTATCTGGATATCCAGAAGACCCTCACCGGTAAGGACGTTCCGCTGCCCTTCAAGTACGATTTCCGGGCAGGCTTCTGATAAGTCAGAATATTTTCTTTTGTTGACAATACTTCCTCTGGGCATTACAATAAATGAGTGAGTAATTTACTCCAGAGGAGGTGTCTTCATGGCAAAATACAGCTTTATGCTGGGTGAATATACAGAAGATGACCAGGTATACCATTTCGGCTGCCGGGGAAAATGCTATTATATCACTTTAAAAGATAAGGAAGGCGTAGAACAGAGCGTCTACGAGTCCAGTAATATGTATGAAGCCTATGATAAATGGAAGAATCTGAAAGGGTCAAAGCAGCCCGCCAAGGCAAATACACGCCCGTCCCGGTCGCAGAACCGCCGGGAAGCGAAAAAAGACTGAAAAAAACGGAGGATCACGCGAGATCAAATCAGATCGCGGATCCTCCATTTTTTTATTCTTCCCAGCCTTCCATGAATTTGATGGTCACCTGGATATTTCTTACAATGTCGCCTTCTTTCAGCTCAAGATCGGATACTTCGGATACCGGGGGAAGATTTACCTCGTCCTCGGAAAGCTCCAGGTTGATCCAGTCAAGAGCTGCCTCGTTGGCATTTTCTACTGCCTCGTCCAGAGTCTCGCCCTTTGCCTCGCAGCAGGCCAGGTCCGGGAAATAACCCTCGTAGCCGCCCTTTTCACTTTTATGAAAAACCGCAGGGTATACAAATTTCATACTGTTCGCCTCCTGAATCATAATAATACAACAGTACTCAGTATACAATAGTCTTGCGGAATTTTCAACTGTTCAGCGCCTTCTCCATCCAGGGGATGCAGATTTCCGTCTTGTAATAATGATGCTCCGGCACCACGTTGGCATAGCGGAAATATTCCTCGTTCGTGATGCCTTCCGGGATGGGCTGGTAGTCCAGCTTCCGGTTGGCAGGATCCTGAAATTCCGGATAGTGGACGTACTGATAATTGTCGGGAGCTCCGGCAAGCGCGTAGGCCTTTCCGATGCGTTCCAGATCCTCCTGGACGCCGCCCTCGGAGAGAAGCATGGGTTTTGGAGCAAAGGCCGCGATGAGATCCGGGAAGGAGAACCATTTATGCATGGAGGGCACGATATGGATGTGGCCTCCGAACATGAACTCTTCCGGCGGGAAGCAGGAGATGATGCGCTGCTCGTTATCACTCATGAAATCGTTGTGGGAGACGGCCTTGACTCTGGGCTCCAGAAGGGCCAGAAACATCGAAGTTTCCGTTCCGAGAGAATGGGCGGCCAGTCCCATACGGTTCTCGTCTACATAATCCTGCTCGGCCAGCCAGTTGAACATGGCCCAGCGGCAGAAGACTGAGAGGCCTACATAGTTTCTGCCCTTGAAGATCATTTTCAGAGCGAACTGCTGACGGTCGTAGAGGCCTTCCTGTTCGCAGGTGCCCATGTTATCGCAGGCCAGAGCCACCATACCTTTACGGACGTAACGGAGGGCCATAGCGTTGGAGAAAGGATAGCTGATTTCGGAGACGGGCTCCCCGTAGCCGAGATTCATGGATTCCTCCCCGCAGAGCATTTCTTTCGGCACATCCCAGCCGGGGAAACAGAGAACGCCGGGGGCTTTGTTTTTCGTGGAAACGGTGTCAGGCACCAGCAGAAGAAACGGTATCCAGAGCTCGGGTTCCGGGCTGATCTCGTATTTTTCCACGCGGTAGCCGTCCCTTTGTCTGGAAAAAAGAAAGCGGACCTCCGGTTTCTCATAAGCATCCTCGGGAAACTGCATGAGCTCGTAGGCTTTTTCCCGTACCTGCTCCTTCCAGGCGTCAAATTCTTCCTTTGTCCGGATTTTCTCGGGATCGAAGCGGAGCTTTCCCGGCTGATCTTTGTAGAGATGCTGGACAAAAAGGTCTGTGCGATATCTGTCGTTCATCATAAATCCCCCTGTTTTTCTGTCAGATTTTCAGCGGTCATCTGTTTTGCCGCATTGGATTTATCATATCATATATGGTAAAGTTCTACCACCATGAATAATTATTCGCCCACTGAGAAAGCTTCTCACTAAGGTTCTTGACAAAAACCAAGGAATCAAGTATTATGACGATAGTTAGTTAAACCTAATTTTAATTAGATTCTTCTAACTTGCAGAGCAGAGAGACAGGAGGATTTTTCTCATGGCGTTTGAAAAATATCTGGTTGACTATTGTTCGCCCACACTGGCATCTGTAAAGACAGCCAACCTTTTCAACTGGTTTTATGAATCCAGTACCGAGTTATGGGAGCAGGTTTCCTACTGGAATCTTCTGATGAACCCCAAGGGCGTTTACCTTTATGTTTTAAAGGAGCATCCGAAAAAAGCGCTGATCTATGTCTGCCGCAAGAGCCGTCTGGCGGAGAATTTAAGCCGACCCGGCGTGGCTGCTTTTCTGGCAGGATACGGATACGGAGAGCTTGATGTAGATGCAGCCATTGAAAGACTGAAAAGCCGTTTTGACAAGGGAGAGGATTTTCCTCACGAGATCGGCGTCTTTCTCGACTATCCCCTGGGAGATGTGATTGGTTTTATTGAAAACAGCGGCCACAACTACAAGTGTTCCGGCTGCTGGAAGGTTTACTGTGACGAGTGTGAGTCACGCAGACTTTTCGCCATGTACCAGAAGTGCCGCGATATTTACACACGGCTCTACGAACAGGGCAGGAGTGTTTTTCAGCTCACTGTAGCTGCTTAACATATTAAAATTGAAGAAGAAAGAGGTATAGGATAATGAGCAAAGTAGCAGTAGTTTACTGGAGTGGAACGGGTAACACCGAGATGATGGCAAATGAGGTTGCAGAGGGAGCTAAAGCTGCTGGAGCTGAAGTTTCCGTATTCACACCGGATACCTTCTCCGCAGATAAAATGGATGAGTTTGACGCAGTAGCATTCGGCTGCCCGGCTATGGGAGCTGAGGAGCTTGAGGATACCGAGTTCGAGCCGATGTTCAATGACTGCCGTGCAAAACTTTCCGGCAAAAAGATCGCTCTTTTCGGTTCTTACGGCTGGGGAGACGGCGAGTGGATGCAGACCTGGGAAGGTTCCTGCAAAGACGACGGAGCAGAGCTGGCTTGTGACAGCGTAATCTGCACCGAGGAGCCGGACGACGACGCAAAGGCTGCCTGCCAGGCACTGGGCAAAGCCCTCGCATAAATATCAGAGCTTTTTAAGGGGACCGCTTTAAGCGGCCCTCTTTTTTATTTGCAATTTCTTCATTGACACTGACCTGGGATTCTTTTACAATAAAAGTAAGTATACGAAAGCAATTTCAGGAGGAAATGATTATGAGCTACCAGCTTTATACAGATGCAACCGCTGATTTTTGCCCGGAAATGGCGGCACCGTATGCGGAGATCAAAGTGATTCCCATGGAGCTGACGGTGGGAGAGGAGCCTCACACCTACGGCCCGGGAGGAGATCTCACGGTGAAAGATTTCTATGAAGCCCTCCGGGGAGGCAAGTTCGCCAGCACCTCCCAGATCAATCCTGTGGTCTATGAGGAAGCCTTCCGGAAAACTCTGGAGGAGGGAAAAGATATCCTTTATCTCTGCTTTTCATCGGGACTCTCCAGCACCTACCAGTCGGTACAGATCGCGGTAAAAGACCTGGAGGAGGAATTTCCGGAGAGGAAGATCGTCTGCATCGATACCCTCTGTGCTTCCGTAGGCGAGGGCTTTCTGGTGAGAGAGGCAGCCCGTCTTCAGAGCGAAGGTCTTTCCATGGAAGAACTGGCGGACTGGGTGATGGCCCACCGTCTGGATATCTGCCACTGGTTCACCGTGGATATGTTCGATCATCTGCGCCATGGAGGAAGAGTCTCCGCCGCGGCCGCAGCCATCGGAACCGTGCTTCAGATCAAACCCATGCTGCACGTTTCCAATGACGGAAAACTGGAGGTGGTGGAGAAGCCCCGCGGCCAGAAAAAAGCTATGGCCATGCAGCTGGATTACATGAAAAAAGGCTGGAATCCGGGAATCAGTCCGCTGGTTCTCATCGGCCATGGAGACTGTCCGGAGAAGGCAGAGCTTTTAAAATCCATGGTTCAGAAGGAATTTCCCAATGCGGAGATTTTTACCACCCCCATCGGGCCGATCATCGGTTCCCACACCGGTCCGGGCATGCTGGCATTGATTTACTGGGGAACCAATCGTTAAGGAGTTTAAAAAATGAATTGTGAACCTTTAAAAAAACACATCATCGATACGGTGAAAGAGTGGCAGATGAAAATCGGCTACCGCGCCGAGTCCATGAAGCTTTATTACCCTGCGGCTTCCTTGGCGGAGCTTCTGGAGCTTCCGGAGGATGCAGATAAGGATCAGCTGAATACGGCGCTTCTGATTTTTGCCAAAGAAGAGGAAAGTTCTCTGGGAGACCTTACTTTTTCAGAAAAGGACGGCCGCTGGAATCTGACGGTTCCACCGGAGGGCTGCACCTGGATCCATGAGAATTTCCAGGACCCACCTTTTCTTAAGGATTTCATCCAGACCATCACGACGCCGGGAAATACGCTTACCGAGGTGCGGGCCTGCTTCGACCGCCATGCCTTACCGGAGCATCCGGTGCAGGAGGCGGATCATGTCCATGACGGTGTGGGCCGGGTATTTTTCTACGAGGGCGGAGCGCCGGACGAGTATGTCTACTGCGTGGAATCCGACGATTTCGGTCTGACCTATCACCGCTTTACCATGGAAGATTACAGAAAATTGCTGTAATGAATATATTTTATGATACCAGTGTCAAAAGGTCAAAAAGCTGTTCGTGCTTGCACGATAA
>ERZ824488.1721-NODE-1721-length-22542-cov-6.979366_pt1 | contig 22542 bp, 19 predicted proteins | sample MGYA00519936_ERZ824488 | MGnify/ENA primary metagenome ERZ824488 (study PRJEB31778, sample SAMEA3449153) | human gut metagenome | biome: human gut; feature: human-associated habitat; material: faeces | place: United Kingdom | collected 2010/2012 ... | reverse complement strand
CGCGCTGCGCGACGTGGAGCAGAGCGATTTCCCCTATTGGGAAAACATTCTGTAGCAAAATCAGAATCCGGCCCGTTTTCCGCAGCGGAGGCTGTGGGAAAACGGGCCGGACTTTTTAGCTGAAAACAGAAACCAGAGAATTCCGGGGCTCGTGAGAATATGGAAGGCACCGGATCGGAAGGGGTTACGCCTTTGTACCGGTAAGCGCAATGCCTTCGATGAACTGCTTCTGGAAAATCAGATAAATGGCCAGCATGGGGATCATGGCCAGCGCCGAGCCTGCCATCATGACGGGATAGTTGGTGGAATGCTGCCCCTGCAGGGAGCTGATACCCGCTGCCAGCGTCATCTTGTCAATGTTCATGTTCACGATTAACGGCCACATCATATCGCTGTAGGCAAAAAGAGCGGTGAACACAGCCAGCGCCATGACGGCGGTTTTGGTCAGGGGAGCCATCACCCATACAAAGGTCTGCATCACATTGCAGCCGTCCAGCCTGGCCGCTTCGGCCAGATCGTTGGGCAGGCTCATGTAGAACTGCCGCAGGAAGAAGGTGCCGAAGGCGCTGACCAGACCCGGGAAGATCAGGGCAAAGCGTGTATTCAGCTGATTCATGGAGGACAGCATCAGGTATTGGGGAATGATGAACACCTGTCCCGGCAGCATCAGCTGGGTCAGAATGATGAAGAAAAGAGGCTTCTTCAGCGGGAAGTCCAGCTTGGCAAAGGCATAGCCCGCCATGGAGGAAAACACAGACGCACAGACGACGCGCCAGAAGATCAGGATCAGCGTGTTCAGATACAGCGCGTCAAAGGGCAGCGTGCGCAGCACCTCTTTGTAGCTGTCAAAATTCCAATGGCTGGGAAAGATGATGGGCGGGATCATGATGGCCTCGCCCTGGGTCTTGAAGGACGTGAGGATCGTCCAGATAAAGGGAAAGATCATCAGAATGGAGCCGATCACCAGCACCAGATGCACCCAGAATTTGGCGCGGGAACGATAGGTGAATTTGTGTTTCGCAGCGACGGCGGTCATTTTCTCACGCCTCCTTCTTATTCATAATGAACCAGTTTCTTTTCCGCTACGAACTGCAGCGCCGTGAAAATCATGATGATCACAAAGCTGAACAGAACAATGGCGGAAGCGTAGCCTTTGTTGAATTTTTCAAAGGCCTCGCGGTAGAACAGCACCATCAGGGTGACGCCCTTTTTGTAGGCGGGGTTGTTGGATTTGATCAGCAGATAGATGGTATCGAACTGCTTGACGGAGTTCATTACGCGCATCATCACCACAAAAAACAGCGTAGGACTGATGAGCGGTACGGTCACATGGAAGAAACGCTGTACGGCGTTGGCGCCGTCGATCTCGCTGGCTTCGTAATAAGAAGTCGGGATGGATTGCAGGCCCGCCAGAATCAGCACCAGATCGTAGCCCACGGCGCTCCAGATGCCGATGATGGCGCAGGAGAGCAGCGCCGTGTTGGGGTCGGACAGCCAGTTGATCCGTCCGATACCGAACAGGCCAAGGAACTGATTCAGGATGCCGGCCTCCGCGTTGAAGATCCATTTCCACACCATGGCCACTGCGGCGGGGGCCGCCACCATGGGCAGGAAATAAATGGCGCGGTAAACGTCCCGGCCGCGGATCCTGGTATTGAGCAGCACCGCCAGGATCAGCGCCAGAAACACGCCCACCGGCACGGTCAGCAGCATATAGTACAGCGTATTGATGGTAGACTGCCAGATCTGCTTGTCGGAGAATAATTTCTGATAGTTTTTCAGGCCGACGAATTTCACCGGCCCAAGGCCCTGGGATTTTTGCAGGCTCAGGATAATGGTTTCAAAAAAGGGGTAAATGTTGAGGATCAGAAGCCCGATAATGGTGGGTGCGATCAGCAGATAGGCCCAGCCCCAGTCGGATTTGAACCGGAAGGGCTTGCGGGCGCTCCGAAGATCCGATTGAATGACTCGTTCACTCAAAAGAGCTGCCTCCGTTCTGTTTTCAGCATGGGACAAAATAGGACGAATGGGGAGGCCCAAAGGGCCTCCCCCTGTTTTCATCGGGAACGATTATTCCGCTTCGATCTCGGTGATGGTCTCGTGGAGCTGGCTGCAGGCTTCCGCGAAGGTCATTTCGCCCGTGTAGGCGGAGGTCATCAGCTCGGTCTCAGTGCCTTCCCACAGGCTCTTGTTGGGGGAGAAGGGGAACTGCACGCCGTACTCGATCATCTCGGTGTAGCAGGCGATGTTCAGGTTGGTGAACAGATCGGTGAAATAATGCTCGGTGCCCTTGTAGGCGGGGATGGCGGCCTTGTTCTGGGCCTGCAGGATGTTGGCCTGCTCGCTGCCGCAGAAGGCGATGAAGTCCTTCACGATCTCGGGATTGGCGGTGTTATAGGCGCCCGCGTAGCCCAGACCGTTGTAGATGGAAGCGCGCTGCTTGCCCTGGGGCAGAACGGCCACGTCAAACTTGTCCTTGATGAACTCGTTGCTGGTGTAAGCGCTCATCATCCAGCTGCCGACGAACACCATGGCCACCTTGCCGGCCTGGAACTGGTCGTCGTTGCCCATGTCGGTGAAGGATTCCAGAGAGGGGGACACGCCGTCCTTCAGCATCAGGTCGGCCCAGGTCTGGATGGCTTCCTGCGTTGCTTCCTGATCGAAGCCGGACTTGCCGTCTTCAAAGATGAAGCCGCCGTTCTGATACACGAAATTGTAGTAGCCGCTCTGGGTGTCGTTGGGCGCGCCGAAGCCATAGATGCCGTTGTCGGCGTCAGTCAGCTTTTTGGCGTTTTCCCGCAGTGTGTCCCAGGTCCAGGTGTCGTCGGGATATGCGATACCGGCCTTGTCGAACAGTTCCTTATTGTAGGCCAGGGCAATGGTGTCGTAGTCCTTCGGCACGGCCCACTGCTTGTCTTCATAGTGGTACAGCGCGGTGATGCCTTCGGGATAGGGGGTGTAGTCCAGGTTCAGGTCGGTCAGATCCAGCAGCATGCCGGCGGACACATACTTGAAGAACTGGTTGGAGTGCATCCAGAACACGTCCGGCAGCGCGCCGCCCTGAGCGGCCGCTTCCAGCTTGGTCCAGTATTCGGACCAGGGCGTTACCTGAGTTTCCACGGTCACGTTGGGATGCTCGGCCATATAGGCTTCCGCGATGGCCTTCATGCCGGGCTCCTGATTGGTGTCCCAGAACGCGAAGGTGATGGTGACTTTTTCTTCCGCCATGGCGATGGGCGCCGCCAGCGTCAGGGCCAGACAGAGGGTCAACAGGGCTGCCAGAAACTTACGCATGTTTGAAGGACCTCCTTGTTTGGTTTTTGATGTTGTCTTATTCTAGCACGAGCGCACGGCACAATTCTGCACCGATGCTATCCAAATGGATGTAATTTTCTCGCATAAAGGTAAAATCTGAACGTTTTTTGACCACAGAAAACAGGATTTTGTCTTATAATGCGAGAATAATACAATCATTTCATCACAAATGTATGCTTTGGCTTCTTGCATGAAAGCCGCCTTTCTTTATACAATAAAGGTACTTTGTACAAGCTCTTTTGAATGACACATGGTTCCATGTTCGCTCCCGACCGGCCGTTTGCGGCAGAAAGGAAGGCTTTCAATGGAGCGCATTCACGGCATTGCCGGAGGTCCCGCCGTTCATCCGGCGCTTTCTACATTTTCCACCTCCATTCATCCGGGAGAACAGCCCTGTCAGTGCCCCGCCGGAACCATGCGGATGCTCTGCGCGGTCAATGGCGGGTGCTCGCTGTATGCCTCGGGCGAAAAGCTCCCCCTGATCGGCCCCCGCATGGCGTTCCTGACCGGCCCGCTTTCCTACCGGCTGACGGAAGCGGAGCCGGGGCTGACGCTGGCCTCCGTGGATCTGGTGCTTAAGCCGGGCGGATGCTTTCAATGGGGCTGCCGGGAAATGGAAAGCGCCTACGGCCATCTTTCCTCCATGGTCCGTCCCTCCGGCCGGTGCGAGGCCTTCTATGACAGCGGGGCCACCGTAACGGCGGCGCTTCAGAACCTGCAGTCCCTTTCCGTATCCGATTCTCCCCAGCGGGAGACCCAGCTTACCCTGACGGCCTGCTTTCTGCTGGCGGCGGCCTCCACCCTGCTCCGGGATGAATCCATGGGCCTGCGGCCCTACACAAGGCCTGTCCGCGCGGCTCTTGCTTATATCCATGAAAATTATATGCGCAATATTACCACAACAGACGTAGCGGCAGCCGCGGGCGTCCATGTGGGGCACCTGCACCGCATTTTTCCGGCGGAAACAGGGCGGCGCATCGGCGAATATCTGACCGATCTGCGCATGGACAAGGCAAAATCTCTGCTGATGCGCACCGATCTGCCTTCCTCCCGGGTGGCTACCCTCAGCGGCGTGAGCAGCCTGCCCTATTTCAGCCGCCTGTTCAAGCAGAAAACCGGCATGACGCCGCTGGAATTCCGTCGTTCCTACGCCGTCACCAGCCTGACACGGGAAGACATGCTCACGAATTACGACGACCTGCCCCCGAGTGTGGAGAAAGAGAGCCGTTGATTTTATGAAATCCTTCTTTGATCCATGCTATCGGGAAAAGGAATGTGTTCCCGTGGTCTATGCCTGGTACGACCGGGCCAATATGATGAAAACCACGCTGGAGCTTATCAATCATTCCCACTCCCTGTGCGAGATTATGTACGTCTGCGAGGGCGGCATGAGCATCGAAACCGAGGCGGGCCGGGTAGAGCTGGGGCGGCGGCAGCTGGTGTGGCTGGATGCGGGAGTCCGGCACTGGAATATGGGGTTTTCCGACGAATTATGCAGCATGATGAACCTTGAATTTCAGTATGAGGAGTCCGATGGCCGGGCCCCGTCGCTGAGGGCCGTCGCAGAGCAGGACGAGGCCACCCGTCACATGCTGGAAAGGGGCGCGCGCGTCGTGACCCTGAACGATACGGACAACACCGTTTTTCGCCTGATGAAGGCGGCCGTTCCGCTGGCGGACGGTATCGGCCGGGATTCGGAAAAGCTCTGCTCGCTGCTGTGCGTCCAGATCATGCTGGAGGTGGCCCGGCTGCTGGAACAGAACCAGTCTCAGCCTGCCGGAACCAACCGCTATGTGACCGAGGCACTGGCTATCATGCGCCGGGACTACGCCGAGCCGCTGACCACCGCCGTCATCGCCCGCCAGCTGCATATCCAGCCCACCTATCTGCACCGGCTGTTCCGGGAGCATACCGCCAAGACCATGAACGAGCATTTGCAGAGCATCCGTATCCAGCAGGCGAAACTGCTGCTGACGGGCACCCGCAGGAGCCTGCTGGAGATCGCCATGGACGTGGGCATTTCCAGTCAGCAGCATTTTTCCAGGCTGTTTCGAAAAATCACGGGGCTTTCGCCGCAGGAATACCGAAAAACACATCCTCCCGGCGCCGCCGCCGAATAAAACGCCGCCGTCCCATCCATTCTATCGGAGAGGGACGGCGTTTTTTTCGCCGCCGGAACGGAGGGGAAAAGCATGAAACAGACCGTGGCCGTCATGGCCATCATTCTGGCGCTGCTTTTGGTGGTTTCCGGCTAATATGCCTAGTTCCAAAGCCAACAGTCATGCCAAGCTTTTTCCATACGATGTCGAAATCTGTGTCAAAGATTTTCCCCGGAATTTTCAGACGATTATACTGACTAGACCCCACATAATAAAGAGAAGTGGTCCCGACGTACACCAAGTCGGCAGGGCGGTATACAGCCTCGCCCTTCAGACGTGATGCTATTTCACTGGCCTTATGTCCATAACGTTCTTTATAGTCATGGATAACTTGAGGTGAAGTCGCAAGCAGTGCAACCAACTTGCCTCCAAGAATTTCGTTGTAAGGAGGAATAGCGCCGCATACATTAAGTTCTAACAGACTAGAGCCGATATGTTTAGTTTTTTGAGCGACCAGAGCATTTCGTATAACTGAACTCCCTGTTTCTGATTTGCAAAATGGCACCCATATTTCCTCAAAATTCGGTGCTTTGATTACATCGGTTATAGCCTTTTTGGCGATCAAAAGGCGTGCCAGCTGCTCTGCTCGTTTTCTATTATATAGTGCTTGTTCTGTTTTTGTGGAAATACTGCCAAGGTCACTCCGTTCGTCATCATCGTAACCGTTTTCCGTTGAGTCACGCAAAGAATCCTGTCGTTGTTGTTCAGCGTTGGCAGCGAGATTAAGTAACAGTCGAATATCTTCATCATTCGGATTCTCAACTGTTTGCCTGGAGCATAGTTCCGTATAATCAATTCCAGCAATCCCATCCTCAATGTATTGAAGCAGTTTTTCAAATTCAACACGGGCGTCACTTGCTGAAAGATTGAGAATATTATCGATAAATGCCTTCTGATTCCAACCAATGAAATCATCACGGCAGGTAATCTGAACAGCACAGTTTAATCTGATTTTCCAGTTCCTCGATAGATCCGATGTTATGCTCTTTCAGGAAAATGATCGACTGGGCTTTAGCGTCAATATTGTTTCGCTCCGCCCATATCATGTAGCCTTTGCCTTTTCCTTCACGGAGCTTCGCTTCTACATCAATCAGCCGTTTTACCTGGCTGTAGTTGTATTCGCTCCTTGGAATTTTCGGAATGTGAATATGATGGCCGTCAAGCACTTTCCTCAATTTTGCTTCAGAGTATTCCGCGCCGAGGCTATCCAGACGAATATACCGCGTACCGCCGGGCGGCTTAATGCTCACATGAGCACCTCGCTTGATCCAGCATCCCGCTTCTTCCATCAACTGCATGAGCGCGTCAAATCCATCTGGCTGCATCCGCAGTGCAGCGTCAATTGTGATTCGCAAAGAATCCCGACGGACAATTTGGCTTGATCGCCCTCCCATTTCTCGTAGGAAACAGTTTTGTTCTGCGGATTCTGAATAACTGAAAGATGATGTTCACGGCATAGCTCGTCGCTGATTTCCGCAACAAGACGGCTGGAGTTCCACACATTTCTGAATTTATGAGAGCAATCCAACGCTGTTGAACAAAATACAATGCCTAATCAAAAAGATTTCCGGTCTGTCCAGCTGTCATGACGCTGAAAAGCTTCGTGCCTCCATCTATACCGGCAAGCTGGCCAAGGCTGAGAACAATCAGATTTTCTTGACCATTGATGTGATCAACCAGGCAATCAACACCGGAAAGAAGATTTCATTTCAGCACTTCTTCTATAATGGAAGCCGGCAGCGGATCATGCGCAACAATGGCGAGGTTTATACCGTATCGCCTTATCTGACCATTTGGAAAAATGACCGATACTATATGGTTGGATGGGCAGACAACCGTTCCGAAGTCCGTTCCTTCCGGATCGACCGAATGGCTGTGCCGATGCTGACGGATGAGCCGGCTGTGCCTCGTCCAGAGGGGTTCGATCCCTATGCCTATTACTGCACCCTGACCAAGATGTATGGGAATGGCCCTGAAATGGATATCACGCTTTGTTGTGACGACACGCTGATGAATAATATCATTGACCGCTTTGGCGATGATTTTGCCTTTGAGCGTGCGGATGAATCCCATTTCCGTGCAACCGTGCACGTCAATGCCAGCGACACCTTCTGGGGCTGGGTGTTTGAATATGTCGGCCGGATGAAGGTTGAAGCGCCGGAGAAAGCAAGGCAAATCTATCGTGAGCGCCTATCCAGAGCGCTGGAAGACTAAAAGCAGGAGAAGACTATGATAGAAATGATGAGACGGAGCCCCATTGACCAGACGAAGATTATCCAGATTTTGAATGAGGAAGATCAGTATTTCCTGCGTTGCCATCACAGGCCACCCCGGGGCAGAGAGAGTGAGGATGTCGTTGACAATGCCTATTCCCGGCTCAGCCGGATTCAGTCTCTGCCATACACTGAAGTGGATCGGATTTATCACGAAATGAGGTGCCAGCATGCCGGATCTTGAGAAACAGAAGCAGGAATTTCTGACATTATGTAGGGAAAACATCAAACGCGATGGACTTGAGGATCTGCTGGGCTGGCTTCAAAAGTCTGATTTCTTTACAGCACCCGCCAGCACACGCTATCACGGTGCTTATGAAGGCGGCTTATGTGAGCACTCCCTAGATGTTTACCACATGGCCAAGAAAGCAATCGCCGGTTACGAGCTTGAGCTGACTGAAGAAAGCGTTGTTGTGGCGACACTCTTCCATGATCTATGCAAGGTCAATTTCTATAAGAAGGATGTACGGAACCAGAAAATCAACGGCACCTGGCAGGAAGTCCCATGCTACACCATTGAGGAGAAGTACTGTTTTGGCGGGCATGGATCCAAATCGGTTTATCTGGTACAGCAGTTTATGAGGCTGAGAACTGATGAAGCGGCTGCTATCAACTGTCACATGGGTGCGACCAGCGGCGGCGATTCCGTCCGCGACACAAGCAACGCTTATGCAGCCTTCCTGCTGGCCTGGGTCACGCACGTCGCCGATGAAGCTGCAACGTACCTTCTGAAACGATGATAAACAGTATGCTTTGACCTCTGGATTTTGATCCGGAGGTTCTTTTTTTGAAATATTTTGCTCTGCCGGTGTCACTGTGCCCTGCTTCACACATGGAGGGGCATGGGGGCTATACCACAATAAAAAGATCAAGGAGCAGAGCAATGATGGAAATGATGCAGATTCAGCAGAACATGAACACGACCCGGAACATTCCACAGGAGCGGCGCTGCTATACCGTTGAGGAACTGATGGAGATCCTGGGCGTAGGCCGTAAAGCAGTGTACTCCCTCATTCACAGGAAAGTCTTCCCGGCGATCAGGATCAACAGCGTGGGCTACAGGATTCCGAAGGAGAGCTTCCATGCCTGGCTGTATCAGCAGCATTGAGTGCCTTTCTGCTAACGCAGGCCGGCGACAGACTAAAACTTTGGCGGAAGTCGTGCTACGATCTCGGTTAGCAGAGCGGAAGGAGGGAGCTGCAGTGTCAGACAAGGAAGCAACGACCATGACGGTTCGCGCCATGGGTGCCTTACTGGGGCTGAAAAAGACGGAAAGCTACTACCTGGTCAACAAAAAGGTCTTCGATACGGTTATGGTCGCTGGCCAGAAGCGTGTAGTGAAGGCCAGCTTTGAAGAATGGTATGCCCGACAGGACTGGTACAGAAAGGTGGACGGTGAGCCTCCCGGAGCTAAACTGCACAGCAACATGTATTCGGTTGCTGACCTTCAGAAAATGCTGAATCTGTCCCAGGACAGCGTGCTGGAACTGATTCACAGAGAGAAGTTCCTGACGATGACCTTTGAAGGGAAATTCTGGATCCCGAAAGTCATATTTGATGACTGGTATGCATCTCAGTCCCGGTACAGGAAGCCAGAGGATCGAGAACGGGATCGGGCAGCAGAGAAAAGCTCCATGACAATCCCTGAAATGGGCCGTCTCCTTGGTCTTAATCCCAGACAGGCATGGCAGCTGTACTATAAGCACCAGGACGAGTTGAAGCTGATCCGTATTGCTGACCGCCCAAGGGTTACGAACGCGAGCTTTCTGTATTGGATCAGCGGACAGGAAGAGCACAAGATCGACTCGGAAGCAACCTTGCCGCAGATTGAAAGCGAGGATGAACTCCTGACAGCACTGGAAGCGGCAGAAAAGCTCGGCGTCAATGTGCAGCGGATCTACCGCGCACTGCGGAACAGTAAAGCCGTAGGAAAGAAGGTTGGACGAACCTGGTACTTCAAATATATGGACATCCTGACCGCACTTTCAAAGGAGGAATGATTCATGGCATCCGTGATTTCCCGCAATGACAAGTTCTGTGTCGTCTATTCTTACTTCGATAAGGATGGCAAGCGGCGTCAGAAATGGGAAACCTTCAAGACGTTGGGTGAAGCCAATACCCGGAAAATTGAGATCGAGTATTCACAGCAGGTTGGCAATTTCGTTATTCCGAACTGCACGACGGTTTCTGAGTTGATGAAAGAATACGTTTCCCTTTATGGAAAAACAAAGTGGTCGCCGTCCGTATACTCCAGCAATACCGGGCTGATCAATCACTACATAGAGCCGTATCTCGGGAAATTGAAACTCGCCGAAGTCACGTCCCATACGCTGGAGCGATACTATCAGAAGCTCCTGACCACGCCGGCGGTTCCAATGATCTGTGTGAAGAAGTATTCCAATGAAACCCGGACTGTAACGACTGCGACTGTCCGCAAGATTCATAATGTGCTCCGCAGCGCGTTCACGCAGGCCATGAAATGGGATCTGATTGAAAAGAATCCCGCCGCATATGCCACGGTGCCGAAGCATGACGCAAAGGAGCGGGAAATCTGGGACGCACAGACGATCTTCAAGGCCATCGAGTTATGCAAGGATCCCAGGTTGAAGCTTTGCCTCAACCTGGCCTTCTCCTGTACGCTTCGCATCGGCGAGCTTCTGGCCTTGACATGGGACTGTGTGGATATATCCGATGAGAGCATTCAGGCTGGCAAGGCATCCATCTCCATCACCAAGGAATTGCAGCGTGTGAGCAAAAAGGCCATGAAGGCACTGGACTCCAAGGACATCATCACGGTCTTCCCAGATCAGGGGCTTCACAACCGGACGGCGCTCGTGCTGAAAGCGCCTAAGACGCCCACAAGTATCCGCAAGGTTTTCCTTCCGAAAACGGTAGCTGAGATGCTCGTCGCCTGGAAAATGGAGCAGGACACAGCGATTGAAGCCATCGGCAACGAGTACGCCGATTTCAATCTGGTAATTGCAACACCGGTTGGACTGCCTTGCGAATCTGCACAGATCCGTAAAGCACTGAAGAACCTGATCGAAGAAAACAATCTGCCGCCGGTCGTCTTCCACAGCCTTCGGCACTCCAGTATCACCTACAAGCTCAAGCTGAACCAGGGCGACATCAAGTCCGTACAGGGTGACTCCGGTCACGCGCAGGCATCCATGGTTACTGACCAGTATTCCCACATTCTCGATGAGAACCGGCAGGAAAACGCGAAGCTGCTTGAAAAGGCATTCTACAACGGACGCGGGGCAGAGCCGGAAGCTGAAGTCAAGCGGAAGCAGATCGCCGTGGTCGATCAGATGAACGCGATGGGCTTCGATCCGCTCCAGCTGGCAAAGGTGCTCAGCAATCCCGACATGGTGAAAATGCTTCAGATGCTCGCCGGCAGCGGCGCTACGACATAAAAAAGACCTCCTGTGGCAAATGACGCCATAGGAGGTCTTTCCATTCAGGAGGCAAAATGAGCAAGTTGTCATGCCAGTTGCTTCATACAATTCCTCATGCATTGGAGACTGAGCCTGGATAGCAGGCTTCCCTCAGCAGTGCCAGCATTTCATCTTCATGCTGCTTATATATGAATTCTCTCCATGCGAGGCTTGCTGGCTGACCCGACTTCTTCTCGGTCAGGTCGCTCATAATACGGAGTTTTAGACTGCCTTTTGAAATCATCTCTTTGAATGTACTCTTCTTTGCTTCCGGAGACATGTTTGAAAACTTGGAATTCACATTTCTTTGGATGATGCAGAGATTACCGAATTGGTCAACGCCATCCTTCCAAGGCTCAAATGTGCCTTCTGATGGGTTTTGCGGGTACCAGTGCTCAACCGAATTACGGAACTCAAAGCTGAAATCCTGATACTTGTTCTGATTGCCTTTCCATAGCAGAAAGTCAAGATAGTTAAATACAATATGCGGCGTATTTACGCCCATCGCATATCGCCCATCAGGACATGCTTCAAAGAAGTTGGTAATGACAGCTTTCTTCGCAAGCACTTCCGCAACATCCTGATAACTGGCCATGTCATCAGGGGCTGTTACAGTATGCTGATACTCGTTTTCTGACAGCCACTGTAGAAGCTGCGTAATCCAATGCATGACTTTTGGGGAAGTATATGAGACGCGCAGTGCAGACTGAATCATTATATTGATCTTCGTGCGCCAGTTGTTTGTCGTATCCCATTCCCCGAACCGCCTGAAGCGGGAATTGCGGTAATACGGTTTTTTCTTGGATTCTCTGCCGGAAACATATAAGCTTTTCAGGCTCCACTCACCGTCAGAGTCTTCGTTTGCATACTCTCGTTTGATAATAAACTGATCAAAGAGAAATCTGGTTCTTAAAAGACAAATTGCGAAGTCTTTGGAGAACTGGGCTTTATCTTCAGAGACCTTTCCTGAGGCAGATAATCCATTTCTTATTACATTTGAGAAGTTGTCCACCAGTTTCTTGTCGTCCAGCAATTCCGGAATAATGACAGAACCTTGATCAATGTGATGGATCCCGTGTATGGCGATCATAACCTTCAAAACATGGATCAGGAAGAAAGGATATTCTATCACGCTTTCAAACCGAACGCGGGTGTCATCATCAATATAACCATCATCAATATCAGTTTGAAATGCAGGATCAATGATGTCAAGAATGCTGTGGTTAACAGTGCTTGACTCAGTAGCGTGCAGAGCCTTTCGATATGATGACCAATCACTCGGCGGCATATTATGCCACTCTCCACCAAAGAGGCGTTCTCTCTCGACATTTCCACGACTGATAAAATGCATCTGAACATAGCCTATCATGTCGCTGCAGGCATCCCAGATTTTTGCAAAGGCTGCTTTGTCTGTCTGATCTGGTAAATAGCTCATGAGCATAGCTTTCAGAATATCGTGCTGCTCTAATTGCTCACCTCGCGTATTCATGATCTCAAAATACCGGTTCAAATCAGTATTTTCTGGGACTTCAATACGATAGATCACAACGTTCCCGAGCTTCCTGATCAATTCTTCACAGCTACATGAAACTTTATTCAATTCCTCTGTAAGGATTTTTAAGCCACGCTGAATGGTAGGCTCAATTCGATCCTTATCAAGCGGATCTTGGGATTCATTCAAGAGTTCTTTGATCTTTTTCAATGTATAGTTGGATTTATCCCTACATGCAAAGGTCAATGTATGTTTTACATCAATCCCAAGGCAATGCAACATCAAGTATAGGGAGGTTAGTCTCTGCTGTCCATCAACCACCTCAAACTTACCACCTTGACTGGAGACAATCAGGGCACCGATATAGTATTTTGTGTTATCCGGAACATCCGCGATGTCTTCTACCAGTTGCGTCAGTTGCTTGTCTTCCCATGCGTAAGCGCGCTGGTACAAAGGGATAGTGTACTCTACATCAGTATCAAAGATATTCTTTTTCGCATCAAGAACCCGGAGTTCCGTCACAAATTCACGCATGTGCCACCTCCGCAAGTCCGTTGATTTCCTTGAGTTGCCTATATAGTTCGTTCCATTTGGAGGTACGCGCCGCATCACCCGTGCGTATCACCTTGATTTGCACACCTGAAATTTCTCGGTGCAAACGAGCGTTACTGATCTTTGAAAAGATCGGAATGGCATTTGTATACTGTGAATTATCTGTATCTCCGATGGCGTATTTATTTATGCTATCGTAGCCGAGGTTTTCCATATCTACACGCAGCATGAAAGCCCAGGTAAATAGCTTCTTGACTGCTAATTCATCGAAATTATGGAACTTATCGTAATAGCAAAGAAGAGCGCAGAAGAAAAGATTCTTTGTATATCCAAAGCCTGCGGATCCTTCCTTTCTGTCCAGGATTGCCTGTAAAGCAGCAAAGGAAGGATTTGTCCTGATCTCTGCTTTCATGTCGTGAAGCAAGTGCAGATAATGGTCTACCATCTCAAAAAAATCGTTTCCGGCGATAAAAGGTTCCGTGATCTGAAAGAATGGCATGGCCTTGCTTGCGCGACGGGCATAGGTATAGATAGAAGCTTCGTTGATTCCTTTATAGGTATCGATCTCTTTGGCAGTGAATGATTTACTCTTCAGCCTGCGCGCCCAATTCCAAATCGGGAAAAGGTACAGGTCAAACAGATCTCTGATTTCGGTTGTATCCTTTGCCTCCCACTTGGTGACTGCATGTTCCATCTCATATGGATAGTTCTTCATCTCACGAAGATGATATGCCTTCAGCAAATCATGCGGATCAAGCGCTTTCCCGCGAGCATTCTGGGAATCGAATAGTTGAAAAGCCTCAGAAACCTTATCTACGCAGATCACAACCACTTCCAGGATTTCATCCATTGCTCTGTTAACCCCTGCTTTGGCATCCTGACTTTTCAGTGAAAACCACTCTTTGATAAACGTGTAATTTGCATGGATATTGCTCTGACTGATCTTGTTGCTAAAGTCTTTTTTCAATATCGAACATTGAAAATCTGGCTGAAGAAACAGCTTTAACAGCGTCAGTGAGATCACTCTCTGCTGACCATCAACGACATCAAACACACCGTTTTCGTTTTGGTGCACAATGATGGTGCCAATGCGATACTTGAAAGGCTGTCGATAACGTTCGGCGTCAGCAATCGCATTTGAGATATCGCTCAGCAAATCCTCAATGTTCTGAAGCGACCATTTGTACGGTCTTTGATAATCTGGGATACTCAGATTCATGCCCAGCAACTGGTTAATGCTCTTGATCTCAGCCATGGTTCTCTTTCTCTTTCAATCGGTTTACATGTCAGGATCTGTTACTTTGTTCTCCCGTTTTTCATCAGTTGAAACTCAATAATACTGTTCAACATACCCATAAGCCTTGCTGAATACATCTTTATCTCGAATCTTGTACTTGACCATAATCACTTCCCGCAGGGATCTGGTAACAGTTTTTCGTCCTTCACTTGTGTCTTTCCACCCAGGGAAGCGAACAATCTTGACGATACCGTCAATATCACTGACTAGGCGCTCAACAATAACAGGTGTGCTATCAGCTCGTACGCTTTCAAACAGCTTGGTCAATGCAGCTTTACCGCGCTCCTCAGACTCAACCGGTTCTGCAGCCCGCTCCATCTGTGCCGCTTCCTTTGCCAAATCAAGAAGTGACTTAACAAACTCAATGCTGGTCAGCAGGCCAGACTCAACCTTCGCACGAAGTTCTTCCACACGCTTACCAAGAGCAATATAGCGTTCATCATCTTCATGCTGGTGGATAATGGACACGAGGCTGATCTCAAGCTTCTTGGCTTTCTTTCCAGGATCACCACCACCATCCATCAATTGCTCAATCATCTCTGCTTCCAGAGCAATTGCCTCCTCCGATGCAGGTTCTTCTTCTACAGTGATGTTTTCATGAACGAGTTGAAGTGTTTTGCTGCCAAGTGCAGCCCAGATTAGTTTACCAGAATCATCGCCTGGACGAATGGAGTCATAAACCTTGGAAAGCCACCTGTAATCTGCTTTGAATCGCAGCAAGCAGTCATCTGGCGACAAAGCATTCCAAACACGGTTGAGTACACGATAGTCTGCGCCGAAGGCATCTCGTTCCTCATCTGTCGGGAGACACGCCTGTGCTGCAAGCAGTCCTTCCCAGTCTGTTCTGGTTCGATCAACGCCAGGGAAATAACCGATACATTTTTCAACGAATTCCCCGATACGGCTGCGGAGTTCTTCAATATTGGTGATGATCTTTTTTGCAGCTTCATCATCAAAATCCAGTGCTTTAGCAACGTCATCAAAAATGCCAACATAGTCCACAATCAGGCCATAACTCTTGTCATGACCATAAACACGATTAGTTCGACAGATTGCCTGCAACAGCGTGTGATCCTTCATCGGTTTATCCAAGTACATTACCTGCAGAATGGGCGCGTCAAAGCCTGTAAGCAGTTTGCTAGTCACAATAACAAGCTGCAGCGGATTGTTGGGATCACGGAAATCATCCAGTACTCTGGCTTCTTCGTCACGATCCCTGCGCCATTCTTTATATCGGTCTTCCTTGTCATTGTTGGTATCCATTACAATGGTGCTGGTTTTCTCACCGAGGAGTTTATCCAACTCTCGCTTATAAAGTACACAGCACTCACGATCATAGCAAACAATCTGTCCTTTGAAGCCATTTGGATTGATTTTCTCCATGAAGTGCTGGGCAATATGCTCGCAAACAGCATGGATGCGGGCAGGATCCTTCATAATCGCCTCCACCCGCACACGTCTGGCCAATTTCGAGCGCTGATCGTCTGTCAGACCCGCTTCTTCTGTTAAATGTTGAAACTCCTCGTCGATTATATCCTGCCGGACATGCAGCTTGACCGGAACGGGCTCAAAGTGTAATGGCAACGTCGCGCCATCCTTCACCGAATCAGCGAAGGAATATCGAGACATGTAGCCTGTACGGTCTTCCAGCGCACCGAAGGTACGGAAGGTGTTATGGTCGAGGCGATTGATCGGCGTGCCGGTCAGCCCGAAAAAGAAAGCGTTAGGTAATGCGGTTCGCATCTTGACACCCAGATCACCTTCCTGAGTACGGTGTGCTTCATCCACCATCAGAATGATGTTGTCACGGTAGTTCAGAGCGTGAGTAACTTTCTCAAACTTGAAGATTGTCGTGATCAGAACCTTGCGCACATCAGACTTCAGCTTTTTTTCCAGTTCATCGCAGGAAGGGACCCCCTCCAGGTTGGGCACATCGGCCATGGTAAATGTGCCGGCAATCTGCCCCTCCAGATCAATACGGTCATTGACAATGATAACTGTCGGAGACTCCAGCTTCTTCATCATGCGCAGTTTCATAGCCGCAAAGACCATCAGGAGGGACTTGCCGCTACCCTGGAAATGCCAGATGAGGCCTTTTTTCGGATATCCAGCCTTGACACGCTCCACGATCATATTCGCGCCCTCATACTGCTGATAGCGGCAAACAACCTTGATCTTTCTGTTGCGCTTGTCGGTAGAGAACAAAGTGAAGTACCTAAATAAATCCAGAACGGTTTCCGGTTTCATAATGGATGTAACCGAATTTGCCACATCTGCAAACGAGCCTTCCTTGTGCTCAATACCCGCATACCAAGGACCCCATACAGTAACTGGCGCACCCACAGAACCGTAGCGGAAGCATTTACCTTCTGACGCGAAATTAAAGATATTGGTGACGAACATCTGTGGAATGGACTTCTCGTATTTTCCAATGTCCATTGCTCCATCCACCCAGCTGATGGCAGGGCGCGTGGGGGATTTCATTTCGCCGATTATAACAGGAAAGCCATTGATAAGCAGAACAACATCCAGCCGTTTGCCGCCATTTACATAGGGATATACCCATTGGTTGGTAACGACGAACTCGTTCTGAGAGATGTCATCATAATCAAAGAACCGGATGCTTATGGAACGTCCATCCGGAGCAAACGGAAATGAGTTTTCCTCGAAGACGAGCTTCTTGAAGCGCTCATTCTGCGTCACAAGATCATGAGGCTGTACTGTACTGATGAGCGAACGGAGCTTGTAGATTACCGTATCGGCATGGGCTGGATGTTCTGCAATACAGGGATTCAGACGAATGAGGGCAGACTTCACCATCTGATCCACCAACACATCCCCGTAATCCCTTGGCAGCTGCTCTGCGGGGATATATTTCCATCCGGCTGCTTGGCAAGCATTCAGTACCATCTGCTCCGCATGGGATTCATTGAAAGTCTCTGGCATTGCTACTCCTCCTCGTCCTTTGGTGGTTTTAGTGTATCATACTTCTGTTCAGAGTGGTCACCTGTTGAGCGACATTTCTGAAAATGGTTTGATGTTGACAGTAATATTTTGATTTGTCGGTGTTTTCTACGAGTTGCAAATATCGTTCCTGCATATTGCACGGAAGGAGTGGTATTTTGAAGTTGGAGACAATCGGAACGTTAAGGTTTTGCATCGTAACGCCCACAGCTACTCCCTCGATCTCTCTTCGGAATGAAGGGTATGAAATGATCTTCTGGAGGAAATAAGGAGCGACAGCTTTGTTGGGGCGTATGATCAAACTTCCCGTTCCACAGAAGTATCCTTCCTCGTGAACAACCGCGCACCGGCCCATCTCACCACGACGGCCCAAGACTACGTCGTTGATTCTGAGTTGATATGGAGCCAGTTCATTATACTTTTCATCGGAAAGGCTCAGATCCTCATCAGGTTGGAACAGACCGTCTACGATATGTGATGGGTTTATGAGGGGATGTCCTCCCTGAACATAATCCTCTTTGTGAAGTAGACTACCAAACGGTCCAATTCTGATCTCTGCAATCTCAGAAAGCGGAACCAGTTTCCAACCCTTTTCATTGATGACTGGATCCCCAAACATCTCCACAAATTGCGATTTAACCAGCTCGTCCATCTGGGACAGAAGGTTCTGATAAGCTGATCGGCTACGTTCAATTGCCCATAGAAGTTTGGCATGACTGCGCTGTTCTTCTATATCATCGGGCAAATCAAAGGCGTACTCTGCAAGCTGAGCCCATTTAACGCGGGGGGATAGAGAACCAGCTGACTTCTCCATTGCAAAATCGAAGAACCGATCATCGTTGACGATAAATGGAAGCAGATCAGGCAGCAGGCGATCAGGTTTAGCGGCGATAACGGTTATATCGCCAGAGCACACGCCATCGAAATCTGCTACAGCCGCCTTTTTCTGGTATGCGCGGCGTCTTCCAAAGAGCACTTGACCTTTGTGAAACAGTTTTGTGAACGTGTTCTCGCTGGTCTCAGACCATTGCGTAAGTCGGATCTCTCCAGGAATAAGATGTTCCAGTCCGACAATTGGTAATCCAGCAGGGTCTTTTGTGCTTTCACGCACCTCCGTTGCCACCTGGCCCAAAGTCACTTTACTCATCACCGTACACCTCCTCTCCATTCAACATAGAAAGAACACCCTCCAATGCCCCGTGCATGGCAGCGGAATTCTCCTGCCAAGAATCCAGACATTCCTGCAAATCCAGCGGAACCGGCTCAATGCCCTTCTTGCGCACATAGAGGGGAATACTCAAATTGAAACGGTTTGCTTCGATCTCACTGAAATCCACCAGTCGGGAATATCCTTCCTCGTCTTGACTGCCAAGATACGCACCAGAAATGTGGTCGATATGACTGTCTTCCAGAAAGCTTTGCGCATTTTTCCGGGTTACCTCTTCCACAGCGTTAATAAAGAGAACTTTGTTTCGCCGCTCCGGACGTTTCACGGTCCTGCAGATCACAATACAGGCTTCCATTGGAGCATTGAAAAACAGATTCGGGCCAAGACCTATGACACATTCAATCAAGTCACTTTTCACCAGCTTCTCGCGAAGTGCGGATTCCTCTTCTCGGAACAGCACTCCGTGCGGAAACAGGATCGCGCATCGACCTGTGTCAGGCTTCATACTCTTAAGAATGTGCTGGAAAAAGGCATAATCCGCTCGACCCTGAGGTGGGGTGCCAAGAAAATTACGACCATATTTGTCATTCTCAAATGCTGTGCGATCCCACTGTTTAATTGAGTACGGTGGATTTGCCAGCACCAGATCGAACTGCTGAATCTGACCTCCTACCACAAACGCCGGATTCCGCAGCGTGTCGCCGGTAACAATGTGGAAGTCTGATACACCATGTAGGAACAGGTTCATCCTACCAATAGCGCTGGTCAGATCATTGATCTCCTGACCATAGATCCTCACATTGCGGTATTCCTGACCATGCTGCCTGATCCAAGCGATGGAAGAAATTAACATACCAGCACTACCGCAGGTAGGGTCATAAATGCTCTCCTGACTCTGAGGACGGAGCATCTCTGTCATCAGATGCACCACAGTGCGGTTGGTGTAAAACTCCTGTGCAGTGTGACCACTGTCATCGGCAAACTTTTTGATCAGATATTCATAGCCCTGTCCCAGCTCATCCTCCGGGCAGTTGGCGATGGACAACGTAAGCTTGGAAAAATGCTCCAGCAGGTCCTTCAGCAGGCGATCCGGCAGACGGCTTTTGTTTGTCCAGGCTCCGTCTCCAAAAATGCCGGAGAGTTTGTCGCCGTTAGCTTTTTCAATTGCGCGGAAGGCGTTGACAATCGCTTGGCCAACATCCTCTGTAACCATGCGTACATCACGCCAATGATGTCCCTCCGGAATGATGAAGGTATGATCATCAGCAAATAGATCTGCGTCATCGCCATACTGTGCTACAAAATCAGCTGTTTCTTCATCGTACACGTCGCAAAGCCGCTTGAAGAAAAGCAATGGGAAAATATACTGCTTATAACTGCCGGCATCGATGTTTGTACGAAGCAGCACAGCAGAACCCCAAAGATAGCTTTCCAGTTCTGACATCGGAATGCGGTCAGCCATTGATATATCCTCCTTCCTGCAGAAGCCTTGTCAGCTCGGCCTCCGCCGTTTTCACTTCTTCCAGTGCTGCCATAAAGTGTTGCCGCACTTCTGCCGGTGAGATTGCTGGTGCCTGAGTCTTTTCAATATATGAGTTGACGGAAAGGGTGTAGCCCTTCTCTCGTATGGTTTCCAGATCCACCACAGCACACAGGTCGATAACGTTGTCATATTTCTGCCACAGCTGATACACCTGTGCGATATCATCCTCAGTCATGATGTTCTGGGCGCGCTTGGGTGTATAGATCGTGCTGGCGTCTATCATGCAGATTTTGCTGCGATGGGAGACTGGTTTGTTGTTGTTCAGGAACAGAATGCACGCGGAAACACCGGCACCATAGAAGACACCACCAACCAGCGTTATCACTGCCTCCAGCTTGTCCGACTCAATGAGCTGCTTCCGGATTTCGCCCTCCTTGCCGCCGTGAAACAGAACTCCCTGGGGCATCACCACTGCGCAGCGGCCGGTTTCACGCTTCATGGAGCAGACCATGTGCTGGAGCCAGGCAAAGTCCGCGTTGGAATCCGGCGGGCAGCCCCAGATATTCCGACCGTACTGATCCTGTGCAAAGGCTTCCGCTCCCCAGCCCTTGAGGCCGAAGGGCGGATTGGCCAGCACGCAGTCGAAGCGCCGGATGGTTCCGGCAGAAAGGAACTGCGGGTGTGTCAGCGTGTCCTCCCGCAAGATACTGAACTCCTTTGCACCATGTAGGAAGAGATTCATCCGGGCAATCGCTGATGTGGAGAGGTTTTTCTCCTGCCCGAAAATTCTGCCATAAGCAGCCTGTTCATTGCCCATCTGGCGTATCGCCTCGATGAGCATTCCGCCGGTTCCACAGGCCGGGTCATATACGGTGTCGCCTGGTTTCGGAGTCAGCAGCTGCACCATCAGCTTGACAATGGAACGGGGAGTATAGAATTCACCGGCATTCTTTTTGCTGAGGTCAGCAAATTTCTTGATCAAGAATTCATAGGCATCGCCCATGATATCAGCCGAGTAATTCTGGTTCCCCTTTTTGACTGAGCTCATATGCTCGATCAGGTCTTTCAAATCCGCGTCCGTCAGCTTTCCCTTGTCGGTCCAGCTGGCATCATCAAAAGCAGAGTATAAACCAGCCATTGTATCGGGGTTGGCATGCTCAATGCCCATCATGGCGTTGACAATGGCTTGGCCTACATCCTCCGTTGTCTGACGCAGGTCATTCCAGTGACATCCCGAAGGAATGACAAAAGCGTGGATTTCGGATTCCTCAAAAAGCTCAATGTCTTCTCCATATTTAGCGACTGCTGCCTCTGTTTCTTCATCATAGCAGTCTGAAATGCGCTGCAGAAACAGCAGCGGAATGATGTACTCTTTAAAATTCTCGTGGCTGATATGCCCATGTAGCACATTGCAAGCCTGATACAAATGGTTGAAAAGCTTGCTTGCCGTTGTCTCACGGCTTTCGGGCTCCGTTGAAGAAACAGCCTGTTCCGTGGTGTCAAGTGCGTCCAGCATAGAGAGCTGGCGTGCTTCTTCCTGGACTGGCGCCACAGCTGCTTTCTTGGGAGTGTAGGAAACAGGGCGGGTCATATCGTTGTTAATCTTTTTCTCTAATGCAATCCCGTATGTTCTTTCAAACGTATTCAGGATGTCTAATTGTGTTTCATCCAGGAAGGTCAGCACATGATTTCTGATCTCTGCCGGGATCCCATAATACGCCTCGGCAATGCTTCCGGCCATCGCAGCAATGGTATCGCTGTCACCGCCGATGGAGATAGCGTTCCGGATTGCGTCTTCAAAGCTGGTTGATTCAAGGAATGCCTCAATCGCTTGTGGGACACTGCCCTGACAAGAGACATCAAATTCATAGGTGGGGCGAACCTGATCCAGTGTGAAATCCATGGGATAGTATTCTTTATGAATATAATCTCGGATTTCCAGCATACTGGCACCTTGCCGCGCCATGAAGATGGCTGCAGTGATGGCTCGTGCGCCTTTGATCCCTTCCGGGTGGTTGTGCGTGACGTTGGTGACCGCATCAGACAGCCTAAGCGCTTCTTCCATAGATGCTGCAGCCCAGGCACAGGGAGAAACCCGCATGGCAGAGCCATTGCCCCAGCTGCCATACGGCTGCGGATCACCCGACAAAAGCCATTGCTTAAAACGTCCGCCATACCCACGCGGATATTTGCGTCCAAGCTCCCGCATCGAAGCGATCGCCCGTTCAGAGAGCTGGCTCCAATCACCCCTGGATTGCAGAATCGCCTGTGCAACAGCCAGCGTCATATTGCTGTCATCGGTAGGGTGACAACGATATGTAAGCAATTCAAACTCCTTGGACTTTAGGGCAATACCGCATAGAAAAAGCAAAACGCAGCCAAATATGATATAATGGACGTAT
>ERZ824488.1719-NODE-1719-length-22570-cov-6.135332_pt1 | contig 22570 bp, 20 predicted proteins | sample MGYA00519936_ERZ824488 | MGnify/ENA primary metagenome ERZ824488 (study PRJEB31778, sample SAMEA3449153) | human gut metagenome | biome: human gut; feature: human-associated habitat; material: faeces | place: United Kingdom | collected 2010/2012 ... | reverse complement strand
GCATAGGGGTTCTCGGGAATGGGTGCGCCGAGCGATGCGCGGCGCTTCTCGGCGGCAGTTGCCTGGCGCACGCTCACCTGCACCAAAATAGGCTTCGGCGTAGCGGCGGCAATCTCGCGCACCACTTCCGCAATCGCCTCGGGCGCAGCAGCGCTGCGAATGCCAATCACGTCGGCCTTCGCGAGCACCTCGATCGCTTCAGCGAGCGGCTTTCCGTCGAACTCGCCTTGCTCATTCACGTCAACCGACGCAAACACCGGGCCCGTATACGCGCGGCGCACGCCTTCGATGCCGCACTGAACATCGGCCGCGCTGCGCAATCCGTTCAAGAAAATCGCATCGAAGCCCGCGCCTTCACTTTCAGCAAGAGACCCCATGGCTTCCTTGCCGCCCTCGACGAGCGCTCGCGCCGTGCCTTCATATTGCGCCGCGCACTGCTTCATCGACATCGCCGACGTGGCATCGAGCGGAAGCCCGCACGGGCCAACTTCGCACAGCACATGCTGCGGCGCATTCGCGCGCGCATGAGAAATAGCCGCCTGCGCAAGTTCTTGAGCGCGATCTTCCATGCGCTTGTGCGCCAGGCGCGCCTCACAAATATCGGTCTCGGCAACCAAGCACTGCGCGCCCGCCATCGATTCAAGGCGCAGCGCATCTCGCATAGTTTCCGGCTCAACCAAGCTCATATATTCAGCTTCGGTTTCCATGTCGACGCCTTGGTTCGCGAGCGCGAACGCGAGCGGGGCGGAAAGCACGAGCATGTCTTTGTGAAAACGCAATTCGATATCGGCCATAAAAGCCCCTTTCGGATGTGGCGAACGCGGCGCGAAACACGGCAAAAGCGTGCGCGGCGCGGCTAATGCAATGCCCTGAGTATAGTTGCAACGCGGCGAACGGAACGCCTGCAAGGGCCGCTTTCCCGAAAAGTGGCGCAAGCGCGCTTCACAAGTCAAAAAGTGGCTCAAAATAATGCTGAGGCAAACGGTCGTTTTGCAGCGGCGAACGGCGAAGCTTTTTAATGACGCTTCAAAAGCCCTTCACAAACGTATACACATTTTTAGATTATGTCTAATTCACCCTCATTATGTGAGGTGTTGCTTTATGGCTCCCATCAGGCCTTTTACATCTTGTCGAGCACAGGTGCCCTGCGTACACAAGTCATTCAAAACCGTCTCACAACTTCTTGAAAACCCGTACCTATACTTTTGCCTTGCAAACGCGGGGTCCCCTTCCCAGTTTGCCTGCTACCCCAAAGCAGTACGTACCGGTGCACCTCCCAAGATCAAGCACCGTACACCCCTCCTTGTGTGAGGCCCGGTTCCCCTCCGGGCCTCAAGTTCTCTCTTAGGCCCGCTCGTCCGAACGGGCCTTTTCCTTTTCCTGGGGATGGGCCGAGGTGAGCCTTTGCAAAAAAGCCTTCGCAACGAGCGCCCACCATAAATGGCGCACAAACGCCAATCGCAATCGCACAACGGTGTCGTTGCAGAAAATCGCGCACATCGCAGTGCACGCGTCGCAGCACCCGCAGCCACACCGAATCGGCTTTGTAGCGCAAAGACACGCCCGCAGATCCCCATAAAGACGCTCAGCCGGCTTCGTTATCCCAACTACGCGTTGCTGACCTGCGGTTTTTAGAAGCAATGGGCGTTTTTACTAATCAAATTCTCAATGCTGAGGCGCGCATTGGCGCATGGAGACAGTCGCGATTCGTGCATATATGCAATTTCATAGCTTTCTTGCCACGCATTATTTATTCTGTCCCTTTTTTCGACGGCATTCGGTTTCTTGAATATTTCCTATAGGCGCTACTTATATATTTCACTCGTAAAAAAGAATATATAAGCGTGGCTTATGGAATTTCTCGGAACGTAAGCTCGAAACTGTCCCGTTCCACAAACCATCCACTTCATGGTCACAACTTCTCAAATAGCGACCTGTATACTTTTGCCCTGTAAGCGAAAGGCTCCCCTCCTTTACTTGCCTGCTTCCCCAAAGCAGATTTTGAACCGGCGCGATCTGAAGCGTCGTTCATCCCCTCCTTGTGTGAGGCCCGGCTCCCCTCCGGGCCTCAATTTGTTTCTACAGTCCGCTCAACCAAGCGGGCTTTTTTGTTGCCCTCATTCCACGAGAGAAACCGCGCTCAGGTTTCGTGCACGACCATGGCGCGTCTTCGCACGCACAGAGCTCGCCGTCGCGCCGCTCGCGCACTTTCACCGTTTCCCTTTGGTTTTCGCGCCGCACGCAACCTCGCACCCCAAGAGCCTATAATGGACGGCACCTGACCGTCGCAGCGTGCGGCGGCGCATTCGAGAAAGGTTTCGCCATGCTCGACGAGCTCCACGTGCAAAATGTCGCCCTTATTCGCGAAGCGACGTTCGCGCCCGCGCAGGGCCTCACGGTGGTCACGGGCGAAACGGGCGCCGGCAAAACCGCGCTGCTTTCGGCGATCAAGCTGCTTGTGGGCGAGCGCGCCGACGCCTCTACCGTGCGTGAGGGCGCGCAGGGCGCTGTGGTCGAGGGCCGCTTCTTCTTGCCATCCGATGCCGACAACGCCGACGACGGCCACATCGCATGCCGCAAGGTTTCCGCCGACGGGCGCAGCCGCGTGAGCATCGACGGCTCCATGTCCACCGTGCGCCAGCTTGCCGAGCAGCTGGGCGCCACCGTCGATTTGTGCGGCCAGCACGAGCACCAACACCTCTTAAAGCCCGCAAACCACGCCGCCATGCTCGACGCGTGGGCGGGCGATGCGGCTGCAAACGCAAAAGCGGCCTACATCGAAGCTTTCGACGCCGAACAGGCTGCAGCAGCACAACTTGCCCGCGTTCGCGAAGCTTCGCAGGCCTCTGCCGCGCAGCTCGAAGAGGCGCGCTTCACGCTCTCCCGCATCGACGAGGTCAACCCCACGCTCAACGAATACAACGAGCTTATGGCGGAACTCCCCAAAATTGAAAACGCCGAAGCGCTCGCCCAGGCAAGCGACGGCGCATATTGGGGCCTTTCAGGCGACGGAGGCGCAATTGAGGCTGTGAATTCGGCCATCGCCTCGCTGGAATCGCTCACGACAGCCGACGCCGCACTCGAACCCCTGGTTTCGTCGCTCACCGACGCATCCTATATTCTTGAAGACGCCTCGCGCGATTTGCGCGAGTACCGCGACGGCATCGATCACGACCCGCATACCCTTGAACGCCTGCAAGAACGCGCAAGCACACTGCAAGGCCTTATGCGCGCCTTCGGGCCGCGTATGGAAGACGTTATCGAGCGTCGCGATGCTGCCGCCAAGCTCATCGAGTCGGTCGACGATTCCTCGCGCGTGATCGCCCAGGCCGAAATCGCCCACGCCGCCGCCGAAGCGAAGCTCGTCGAGGCCGCCAAAGCGTTCGACGACGCGCGTAACGCAGCCGCCCCGAAATTCGGCGAGCAAGTGAACGCACAAATGGCCCGTTTGGAGATGGGCGGCGCCGAGCTCATCGTGCACGTCGACCCCCTTGAGCGAGCGCAATGGACGCGCGCAGGGGCCTCGAAGGTCGAATTCATGTATCGCGCCGGCACAGGCATGACACCGCGTCCGCTTGCGCGCATTGCCTCGGGCGGCGAGGTGAGCCGCGTGATGCTCGCGTGCAAAGTTGTGCTGGGCGAGGCCGACGCGCGCGACACGCTCGTGTTCGACGAGGTCGATGCAGGTGTAGGCGGATCGGTCGCGGTTGCGCTGGCCGCTGTGCTGGCCGATTTGGCAAAAACGCACCAGGTGATCGTAGTGACCCATCTCGCCCAGGTGGCCGTGCGCGGCGAGCGCCATTTCATGGTAAAGAAAACCGCGGGAGCGGCCCCCAACGAAAGCGAAGAGGCAAACGCCGCCGAGGCCGCAATTCCCGAAACCACGCTCTGCGAGCTTGGCGAAGACGAACGCGTTCGCGAAATCGCCCGCATGCTTTCGGGCGACGCAAGCGAGGCCTCGCTTACCCACGCAAAGGAAATGCTCAAAAACGTGCGATAGCGGTTGAACGCCCGAGCCAGCACGCATCATTGAGCGGATGCAACCCTCGTCGAACGAATTCAGCTTTCATTGGGCAAACGCAGCCCTGTCAAGGGAGCGCGGCCCATCGAGAGGGCGAAATCCTAATCAGACAACAGCAAAGCCCGCCTGGAGTAAAACCATTGTTCCAGGCGGGCTTCATATTGCGAGCGATATATGGGAATGCAGCTTGAATCAAGCTCCCGCATTTCGCATGCGCTAGGACTCGTATTCCGCTTCCCAAAAATACGTCATTCAACGGTCGCATTCTTTATATTCTTTTGTTAGCATTGGTTAAGTTTGTTTCCGATAGCAAACTTAACCGTTATGAAAGGGCCGCAACGAGCGCCCTTGCAACCGACCGAAAGGCCAGCTGTGAAAAGAATCTTCTTCCTCGTTATCGCCTGGATAAGCCTCGCCCTTGGATGCATCGGCGTATTCGTTCCCCTACTGCCCACAACGCCCCTCGTGCTTTTGGCGACGTTCCTGTTCGCGAAAAGCTCGCCGCGCCTGCGTAGCGGTCGGGGTAAGTGAGCGCGCATTTCATTGCGCCGTACCCGCCCATGGAAAGGCCGAAAATATAATTCTGCTCCCGCGCCGCGCCAAGGCCGAACATCCGGCGGCACACGGCGGGCAGCTCCTCGGAGACATAGGTGAAATACGGCAGGCCGTATGCCATATCGGTATAAAAGCTGCGCTGCACCTCCGGCAGCACAACGGCGAGACCGCGCTCGCGCGCATACCGCTCCACGGCGGTATAGCGCGTCCAGCCGGTGCAGTCGTCCGTCAGGCCATGCAGAAGGTAAAGCGTTTTGACCTCGGAAAGATCGCCCTTATCGGGCAATATCACGTCCACCGCCGTCGCCATGCGCAGCGATTCCGAGGCGATCTCACAACGGAGAAACGCCATGCTCAGCCCTCCAGCGCCGCGGCGACACGGCCGTTCGCGCGCGTGAGCAGCGTTTCCGCCCCGGTCTTGTCCACGCCGAGCAGCAGCATGACGATGGCCGGTTTGCAGGCGTAGTTCGTCTCGATAAGCGCCGCGCGCGCCGCGGCGTCCTCCGCGCCGGTCGCCTGGCGCACGATGCGCACACACCGCTCGCGCAGCTTTTCGTTTGATGCCTTCACGTCCACCATGAGGTTGCCGTAGACCTTGCCGAGCTTCACCATCACGCCGGTGGAGAGCATGTTCAGTATCATTTTCTGCGCCGTGCCGCTCTTCATGCGCGTGGAGCCGGTGATGACCTCCGGCCCCGGCGCGGGAGAGATGGCAATGTCGGCATGCGCCTCGGCCTCGCAGCCGGGGCAGCACGTGACTGCGATCGTGAGCGCGCCGACGCTTTTCGCGTAGTCAAGCGCGCCGAGCACATACGGCGTCCGCCCGCTCGCGGCAATGCCGACAACGCTGTCGTCCTCCGTCAGATGCAGCGCCTTTAAATCGTTTGCGCCGAGAGAGCGGTCATCCTCCGCGCCCTCAACAGCGGCGAACATCGCGCCGTACCCGCCCGCGATCACCGCGCGGACACGCTCCGGGTCGGTCGAGTACGTCGGGGGGCATTCGGCGGCGTCGAGCACGCCGAGACGGCCGGACGTGCCGCAGCCGGTATAGATGAGCCGCCCGCCGCGCTGCATCCGCGCGTAGATGCCGTCAATGGCTTCGGCGATCTGCGGGCACACCGTCCCAACCGCTCCGGCGACCTTTTTATCTTCGTTATTGATGAGACGGACCATATCGAGCGTCGGCAGACGGTCGATGTGCTCCGAAGCGGCGTTGCGCTGCTCGGTGGCCAGTTTTCCGATGTCGGTCATTCACTCATCCTCCAGTTTTTTGACGATGCGCATCTGCTCGGCGGGGATCATAAAGCACTCGCAGTACCCCTTCCGTCCCTCGATACCGCGCAGACGCTTGAGATGGGAATAGTATTCCTTGTAGGGAAAGCTCGTGCTGTGTACGGCGAACCAGTGGTGCTCGATGGCCTTTTCCCAGAGTGCGAAGCCGTCGGACACGTCGAGATAGACAAAGGGCCGGAAGCCCTCGGCATCCTCCCAGTTTTCCGCATAGTACAGATGGCGGGCAAAGTGGCGGGGAAGATCGCGCTCAAAGCCCTCGATGGCGGCATAAAACCAGGCGTCCGTCACGATGCGGTGGCACGCCGCGTGGTCCTTGTGCATGCTGTGGGCGTGGTGGGTGATGAGAATATCGGGCTTTACGCGGCGGATGACATCGCACACGGCGAAGTGCGCCTCGTCGTTATCCGGCAGCAGCCCGTCCGGATAGCCGAGCACGATCGCCTCGCCCCCGAGCTCGGCGGCGAAGGCCTCCGCCTCGGCGATCTTGCTTTTCCGGTATTCGGCGACGTCTGCTCCGGCAGGCGCGCCCTTCTCCCCGGCGGTGAGCGCAAGCGTCACGCTACGTCCCCCGTGCACGGCGTTCGCGGCGAGCAGCGCGCCGCAGGTCAGCTCCATATCGCCGATGTGCGCACCGACGGCCAATATCGTTTTGCTCATGACTTCAGCTCCTTTATCATCACGGCGAAATACCGCCGCGGCGTAAATCCGGCTTCCTTATAGATGTTCTGCGCCGGGTTGTCGATTCCGGTGAAGAGGGACATATACTGCGCGCCGCATTCCTTCTCTGCGCGGCAGAGCCGGTAGAAGAGAAGCTTGCCGAGCCCGTGGCCGCGGTATCGTTCCTCCACGGCGATGCCCGCAAAGTACCCGCGGCCTGTCGGCTCCGGGTACACCGGGCCGGTGAAGCCCGCGACCGTGTCGCCGGAGAGACCGACGAGAAGACGCATGCCGCCGTGCGCCGCGGCGGGGATCTCCGCGTCCCACATGGGATTGCCGAGCGACGCTACCATCTCGTCCACGCCGCGGTGGACGCCCTCTTTATACCAGTCTACGGTGTAGCCCTGCGCGGCCATTTTCGCCGCGCGTTCTTCCATCGCGGCGGGGTACGCAAATGCCGCAAGATCGAGATACATCGCCATTTCGGTCGCCGCCTCGCGGTAGCCGAGCGCGAGCATCCGCTCATAAAGCGGTATATCCTTCGCTATGCCGGGCATGTTGTTGTGCCGGTGGCCGTCCGTTCCGGGGATGATCCACGGCAGACGCAGGGGATTGAAAAACGTAACGGCGGCCACGCTCTTTCCCTTCGCACGGAAGGAATCCTCCACAGCGCCGAGCAGCAGCGCGGTATTCTCCGCCGTGTCGCACGTTTCATCAAGCAGCACGCAGCTCACATAGCCGCGCACCGCGCCCTGCGCGAGAGTATCGCCCGTGCAGCCTGCGGCAAAGCCAAGGATCGCGCCCCTTTCTTCGAGCACAAACGTGCTCTCGCCGCAGAAGGCCGGGTGTGCGAGCAGCAGTTCGTTCAGTTTCCCGGCGTCGAGCGGCGCATACCCCGCCGCCGCGCCCGCGGTATTCCACAGACGCAAAACCTCCGGCGCGTCCGCGCGCTCATACAAACGAAGTTTCATAAAACCCTCCGTATCTCACAAAAGGGCTGCTGCGTTTCGCAGCAGCCCTTGGGGAATTTCCTGTCAGCCCTTGACGGCGCCGATCGTGACGCCCTCGAGGAAGTATTTCTGCAACGTGAAGAACAGAATGAACATCGGCAGCGCCGAGAGCGTCGCGCCCGCCATCATGGGGGCAAAGAGCGTCTCGTTCGCAAACTTGAAGGTCTTGAGACCGACCTGGATCGTGAACATATAGTCCTTGCTCGTCACGAGGAACGGCCAGAAGAACGTGTTCCAGCTGGAAAGGAACGTGTTGATCGCCATGACCGCCAGCACGGTTTTCGAGAGCGGCAGGATGATGCGCACGAAAATGCCGAGCTGGTTGCAGCCGTCGAGCTTGGCCGATTCGATGAGCGGCGTGGGGATGCTCGTGAAAAACTGCTTGGCGAGAAAGATGTTGTACGATGTCACAACGCCGGGCAGGATCATCGCGGCGTAGGTATTCGTCATGTGCAGCTTGTTCGCAATGAGAATATAGAGCGGCACCTGCGTGACCTGGTACGGGATCATCATCGCCACGAGGATCAGCCCGAACAGCCACTGGCGGCCCTTGAAGCGGATCTTCGAGAACGCATAGCCCGCCATGGATGCGAATATGACGTTACCCGCCACCGTTGCCGAGGCGACGATGAGGCTGTTGACGATCCAGCGGACGGAGTATTTGCTGAACGAAAAGAACGCCTTGTACGAATCGAGCGTCCACACGCGCGGGAAGATGCTCCGGGAAGTGCCCGCCGTGGCGACGGCGGGGCCGAACGACGACATGATCATATAGAAGATCGGGAAAAGCGTCAGAAGCGCGAAGAGGATGAGGATCACCGCGAGGAGGATGTTGCGCGCGATGCGCTTTTCGGGGTGGTTTACGTGGGGGGAGTAAAGTCCTGTCGTAGCCATGCCGTTCCTCCTTTCAGTATTCGACGTCCGTGCCCATGAGCTTGAACTGCACGAGCGAAATGAGCGCAATGACGATGGCAAGCAGGATAGCCTGCGCGCAGGCGAGACCGAACTTTGAGTACTCGAAAGCGTTCTTGTAGATGAGAAGGCCGATCATCGTCGTGCTGTTGTCCGGGCCGCCGCCGGTCATCATAAAGGCGTTCTGGAACACCTGGAACGAGCCGATGATACCCGTCACGAGCAGAAAGAGCGTCGTCGGCTTCACAAGGGGGAACACGATGTAGCGCACCTTCTGGAAGAACGTTGCGCCGTCGAGCTCGGCGGCTTCAAAGTAGCTGTTGTCGATGCCGAGGAGCGCGGCTATGTAGATGATGATGTTGCTGCCCTGTCCGGAGAGGATCGCCATGAGCATCAGCGAGAGCATGGACGTTTTCGAGCTGGAGAGCCAGTTCTGCGACGGGATGCCGAAGAACATCAGCACCTGGTTGAAAAGGCCGTCCGGCGAGGAGTCGTACAGCCACAGCCACACGACCGAGAGCGCCACGCCCGAGGCGATGCCGGGCAGATAGTAAACGGACTTGAAAAGCGACTGCGTTTTCTTTTTGAACGGCAATATCATGATCGCGATGGAGAAGGCGATCAGCAGCGACAGAGGAACCACGACGGCCGTGTACACAATGGTGTTCTTCACCGCTTTATAAAAGAGCGCGCTTTTGAAGGTGTCGATATAGTTCTTCAGCCCGATGAATTCCGAGCCGAAGGGCTTGTACTTCAGAAAGCTCGTGCGCACGGCGCTGACCACGGGGTAGAGCGTGAACGTCACGAACACCACCATGGCAACAAATATGAAGAAATAGCCCCACCGATCCTCGCTGGTGAACCGGAACCGGCGATCGGCGAGCGTTCTTCCTCTGGCTTTGCTCATAGTCTTCCCTCCACGAATGAATGCGGATCAACTCAAAGCATGGCTTCGAGTCGAAACTAATTGCCCCGCCCGGCCATGCCGGGCGGGGCAGAGTGGTTATGCGTTATTTGCGGAGATAAACCAACGCTTAGAGAGCGCCGGAGACGCAGCCGTCGGCACCGAACGCCTCGGTAGCGGCGGTGCAGACAGCGTCATAGACTTCCTGCGCGGTGGCTTCGCCGGCAAGGAGAGCCTGGAACTTTGGAACGATGACTTCGTCCATGATGGTCTTGGCAGAAGCGCTCTGCTCGGCGGTCACACCGGCGGGAGGCGCAACGACAAGGCCGATGCAGCGGGCGGCGGAGGCAACGTTGCCCTCGTCAAGACCTTCGGGAGAGACGTAAGCGTCGCGGCCGGTCTGGCAGACAGGCTCGAGAAGCAGGGTCTGGTCAACGGCAGCAATGCGCTCGCCGGAGGAGATGTAGTCAAGGAACAGGCACACGTTCTTGAGGTGCTCGTCGGTGGTCTTGTTGTTGCGGAGGGCGATCAGGCCGTCCACGGAGCCGAAGCAGGAGGCTTCCGCGCCTTCCATCGTCGGAACGGGCAGGAACGCGTAGTTCACGGGGATGGAGTTCTCCACGGCGGTGCCGTCGTTGGCCTCAAGAGCGGCGTTGTTCTTGTTGATGTTGTTCTCAAAGAGCGGCATGGCCTTGCCGAAGATCATGGCCTTGCCCTGCTGGCACATGACCATGCGCTGGCCGGCCTCGATGCCGTAGTTGGGCATGTAGCCGGACTTGGTCATCTCTTCCACGGCCTCGAGCAGCTTGAGCATGTTCTCGGAGGTGTAGGCATACTTGAGATCGTCGGTGAACGCGTTGTTCAGACCCGCGGCGACGCCGAAGATGTTCAGGAAGTCGGACGCGGTGACGCCGGAGTTGGCGAACACGAAGCCGAAGCAGTCATCGGTGGTGCCGTTCTTGATAACTTCGAGGAACTCCTCGTAGGTCCAGCCTTCGGACTGGATCTTCGCCACGTCGGCGCCGGCGGCCTCGAGCATATCCTTGTTGGCGCCGAGAGCCTGGATGGTGATGTACAGCGGGAGACCGTAAACGGTGTTCTCAATGCTCATGTAGTCGAGCGCGTTCTGATCGTAGTCGGCCAGACGCTCAGGGTCCATGTACTGCGCAATGTCAACGGCGACGCCCAGCTCGACGTAGGTGCCGATGGCGGAGTAGGAGACCTCAGCGATGTCCGGAGCTTCGCCGGCGTTCGCCATGGTGGAGAGCTTGCCGTTGTGATCGTCCCAGGAGGTCTTGATCACTTCCACATCGAGGTGCGGGTAGAGCTCTTTGAACTCGGCGATCCAGGTGTCGATGTCGTCCTGATAGGTGCCGGAAACCGGGGGAACCATCACGGTGATGGTATCGGGGGTGGGCTCCTCTTCCGCCGGCTGCTCGGCGGGCTGTTCCGCGGGCTGCTCGGCAGGCGCTTCGGTCGGCTCCTGCGCAGCGGGCTGCTGGCCGCAGGCGGCGAGAGCGAAGAGCATAACGAGGGCAAGGATCAGTGCAAGGATCTTTTTCATGTTGACGCTCCTTTTTCTTCCTTAAATAATATTATCCGAGATCCCTTTGGGGGATGTGGATACGGTATTGGCCCGGTTCACGCCGTCGAATTCGATGTAGAACCGGTAGCTGTCGCCCCGATAGGCCGAATACGTCACCTCCACGGTGACGCCCTCGGGGTTTGTAACGTGGCGCTCGATGAGCAGCACGGGCGCGCCCTCCGGGATATCGAGCAGCTTGGCCTGCGCCGCGTCTGCAAGCGCGGCTTCCATGTACTGCTCGCCGGTCTTGAGCGCAAGACCGCGGCTCGTGAGCGCCGCGTAGAGCGAGTGGTTTTTCAGATCGGTATCAAGGACGCCGCGGCAGAGCGAGGCGTTGAGCGCGGTATTTTCGATCGCCATCGGCACGCCGTCGGCCAGACGCAGACGGCGGATGAGGATGTACGGCTCGCCGGGCGCGATGCGAAGCCCCCGCGCGATGGCCGCGTCCGCCTTCTTCTCCCCGGCGAAGAGGATCTGCGAGCTTGCCTTCTTGCCGCGCTTTGCCATATCCTCCGTAAAGCCGGACACCTGCATAAGCGGCTGGATGAGCTTGCGGCCGGAAACGAACGTCCCCTTTCCCTGCATCCGGTACACCGAGCCGAGCGATTCCAGCTCCGTGACAGCGTGGCGCACGGTCATGCGGCTCGTGCCGTACCGCTGGCAGAGCTCGCGCTCCGAGGGGAGCGCCTGATCGGGCTGGAGACTGCCGTTTTCAATGGCGCGGAGGAGATCGTCGCGTATCGTTTTATAAAGCGAACGTTCCTGCATGATGCGCGGTCCTCCGTTCCGGCGAGAGCCCGCCATAATAGGTAACTGGTATATACCAGTTGGTAAGTTCATCATAGTATAGATTGTATAATCCGTCAATAGAGAACTGTACACCGCAGGGCAGATTTGGCATTTTGCACTTTTTCCCCGGCGTGTTCTTAGTGGAAACGCTAAATAGAAAGCGGTCTCCCCCGGCGCATTTCTGCTCTGGGTGAGACCGCTTCGATCGTTTATTTTACTTTTTGCCGTGGATGTTCTTCATGCGCTGGCTGTGGTCAAGAATGCGCTTGCGCAGACGGAGGTTCTTGGGGGTGACTTCCAGAAGCTCGTCGTCCGCGAGGAACTCCATGCACTGCTCGAGCGACATCTGGCGCGGCGGGACGAGCCGCAGCGCCTCATCCGAGCCGGAGGCGCGGGTGTTCGTGAGATGCTTCGTGCGGCAGACGTTGACCGGGATGTCCTCCTGCTTGGGGCTGACGCCGACGATCATGCCGCCGTAGACCGGCGTGCCGGGCGTGATGAACATGATGCCGCGCTCCTGCGCGTTCCAGATGCCGTAAGCGACGGCCTCGCCCTGCTCCCACGCGATGAGAGAGCCGGTCGAGCGGCGCGTGACCTCGCCCTTATAGGGGGCGTAGCTGTCAAACACGGAGGCCATGATGCCCTCGCCGTGGGTGTCGGTGAGAAATTCGTTCCGATAGCCGAAGAGACCGCGGCTCGGCACAAGGAAGATGAGACGCATACGCGCGCCCACAGGGGTCATTTCCTTGAGCTCGGCCTTGCGCGTGCCGAGCTTTTCGATGACCGAGCCGACATACTCCTGCGGCACGTCCGCCACGAGCTCTTCCATCGGCTCCATGAGATTGCCCTTCTCGTCGCGCTGCATGAGCACGCGCGGGGGCGAGACCTGGAACTCATACCCTTCGCGGCGCATCGTCTCGATGAGGATCGAGAGCGACATTTCGCCGCGTCCGGCAACGTTGAAGCTGTCGGTGCTGCCCTCGACGTCCGTGACGCGCAGGGAAACGTCCTTGAGCGTTTCGCGGTAAAGGCGGTCGCGGATCTGGCGGCTGGTGACAAACTTGCCCTCGCGTCCGGCGAAGGGAGAGTTGTTGACGGAGAACGTCATTTCCATCGTCGGCGCGGAGATCTTCACGAACGGCAGCGGCTCGACCACGCCGGCGGCGCAGATCGTGTCGCCGATGGTAACGTCGCCGATGCCGCTCATGGCGATGATGTTGCCCGCGGTGGCCTCCGTCACGGGGACCTTGGCAAGGCCGCTGAACTCGTAGAGCGAGACGGCCTTCGCCTTGCGCGGCGCGGCGTCCGGCGAATGGTAGTTGCACACGGCGATCTCCTCGTTCTGGCGGATCGTGCCGCGCTCAATGCGCCCGACGGCGATGCGGCCGACGAACTCGTTATAGTCGAGCGAGGAAACGAGCATCTGGAACGGCGCGGCGGTGTCCTGCGCCGGTTCGGGGATATACTCGAGGATCGTGTCGAACAGCGGCTGAAGATCGGTGCCCGGCACGTCCGGCGAATAGGACGCCGTTCCCTGGCGGCCGGAGCAGAACAGCATCGGGGAGTCAAGCTGCTCGTCTGTGGCGTTGAGATCCATCAGGAGCTCCAGCACCTCGTCCACGACCTCGTGGATGCGCTGGTCGGGGCGGTCGATCTTGTTGACGACAACGATCACGCGGTGGCCGAGCTCCAGCGCGCGGCCCAGCACGAAGCGCGTCTGCGGCATGGGGCCTTCGGCGGCGTCCACGAGCAGGATAACGCCGTTGACCATTTTGAGCACGCGCTCAACCTCGCCGCCGAAGTCGGCGTGGCCCGGCGTATCGACGATGTTGATCTTGACGCCCTTGTAGGTGACGGCGGTATTCTTCGCGAGAATGGTGATGCCGCGCTCGCGCTCGAGATCGCCGGAGTCCATCACGCGGTCGACGACCTCCTGATTTTCGCGGTACACGCCCGACTGCTTGAGCATTTCGTCCACGAGCGTCGTCTTGCCGTGGTCAACGTGGGCAATGATTGCGATATTGCGTAATTCCATAATATCCATCTCCAAATGTAAATCCGATTCAAAACCAGCGAAGTATTATATCACAGTGCATTCTATATGAAAAGAGATTTTTCTCATTTTTCCATTGTTTTTCAATAAAACGAGCTGTCAGAAGGTCTCGCCAGCGTTTGCGCCCACAGGCGCAAATAAAGTTTTAACCATTTTCTCCGGCGGCGTGTACGTCGGCAAAAACCCCTTTCGGCCCCAGACCTGCAAAGCAGATCTCCCGTTGGACAATAGAAAGGAGGATCGTCCCCGCCCTGTTGGGGTCGATCCTCCGAGGAGAAAAGTATGGGACCTTCCGGGCTGCTGTGCTGGGCAGCCGGAGGTCGGAGAGACGGCTTTTTTATTGAAAGCCCAACTTCCCCGCTATTATGATATTAGCGTAATCATCCCCTTCTGTCAAGGATTAATTTGAAAATTAAATATCACTCTCCCCCGAAGCGCGGAGCAGCTTCCAGATCTCCTCCGCCTCGTCGCTCCGGATGGCGCCGGAGGCGAGCTGCGCGGCGATATACTCCACGGCGGCGTCCGCGCCGCGCTCGGCTTTGAGGAGAAGCGACTCGGAAAGCGTGTCGGCGAGGCTTGAGCCGGAGCCGGAGTTTCCGGCATTTCCGGCGTTCCGCGCGCGGCGCAGCGACGCAAGAGCGCCGTTCCGCCCCATCCAGATCTCCGCGAGATAGTCCGCCTGCTCCTGCGTGAGCCCCATGCCGACATAGCCGGAGTAATCGCCCGCCGCGGCGAGCAGCGCGGCAGTCTTGGCGGCGTCCTCGCGCCGGTGCTTTTCCGCCTCCTGCCAGAGCTTGGCAAGACTCTCGCCGTGCGTCCTTTTCGCCTCGGCGTCAGCGCGGCTCTGCTCGGCTCTCGCCGCGGCGAGCCGGGCGTCGCGCGCAGAATATGTCTTCGCTTCCTCGGCAAGACGCGCTCTCTCGTTTTCGGCGAGCTCCTCGCCGTAGGAATTGGCAAGGCGCACCTGCGAGGATTCCGTCAGGCCGCCGGTGATGCCATGTGCAGCGAGACGCTGCGGCAGCGTGCGCTTGCTCTCCATATACTCGCGGTAAAGCTGACGGTCGGTGCTCTTATATCCGCCGCGGATGCGCTCGAGCGCGTCCTGCGCGTCCCGCTCGGCCGTTTCTGCGGCGGCATCGGCAGCGGTTTTATTTTCGGCAAGCGCATCGGCGTACCGGTCGCCATAATAGCCCTGCATGGTTTCGCTGTACGTCGGGCGGCGTTCGGGCGGCGTTCCGGCCGCTCCCGTGTCCTTTCCGCCGATCTCCCCGCTTTCCGCCGGGGCACTGCTCCAGCCCGTACCCGTCAGGTTTTTCTTCTTTCTGCGCCATTCCTCCGCGCTCTTGCCGGGCGGGGTCTTTGTTCCAAAATTCTCAAGTCGTACTGCCTTCATTTTTTCTTCTCCTTATCGTATTTGATGCATTTCGGATTGCGGCACACCCATTGCGCCGCCGTTTTGCGCAGCATTTCAATGCCGCAGCACGGACATTTCATACCGGCTCGCCTCCTTCAGCGCCGCCCTCTTCGCGGGAGACGTATGCGGCATAGCCGTCGACGGTGGGAGTCGTCTCCCCCGTCGGCACGAACCTCCGCTCCCACTCCCCGACGATCTCCTGCCGGTCGGGAATGTCGAGAATTTCGAGCTCGGCGGCGAAGATGCGCCAGTTTTCCGCCGTGACGTTCGCCCGTGTCAGACTGTCGAGCGCCTGCAGCGTCGTCTGCCGGTCACGCCGCGCGCCGTCGGCGGCCTGCACCGTGATGTCCACCCGCGGGAAAAATTCCCGGGACGGGCGCACCACCTCGCCGGTGAGAGAGCGGACTTCCGGCAGCGTGCGGGCAAAGTCGGCGCTGTTGTAGATCATGCGCTGTCCCGGCGCTCTCATCCCCTCCGGCGCGCCGAGATACAGCATCCGGTCGTCGTCGAAAAATTCCAGGCAGAGCCAGTCCAGCAGCTCATAGAGCCGTTCAAACCCGGCGTTTCGGTCGGCGCGCTTGATGTCCGCCTGCTCGCGCCCGTCGGCGCGGAGCATCGAGAGGCCCGAGGCGGTCGTGACGCGCGCCGTCTCCTTGCCGGTGCCGGTGTCGTAGCTGCGGCTGGCGCGCTCGATTTGCTCCTTGAACCAGGTGATATCCATCGCCGCCTTGCCGACGCTCTGCAGTCCGCCGAGGCGCTGCACGCCGCCCATGCGTCCCTGCTTGAGATGCACGATAGCGCCCGGCTCGTTCGTAAGCTCCTCGCCGTCGGCCAGCGCGCCGTCCTCCACGAGCAGAATGTCGTTGGAGAGAAAGCTGTCGTTCAAAAGCGCCGAAGCGAGCTTGCGGTCCGCGGCGTCTACAAGATCAAGCACCGCGGAGAGCTCGCTCTTGTTCCAGAAGCGGTTCTCGTCCTGAATGCGCCAGTAGTGCACGAACGGGAAGAGCGTGTTCTGCGCGCCCGTGCGCCGCCAGTAGTTCGGGATATACCGCAGCTCATGTCCGCCCGCCTGCACGGAGCATGCCACCGCCCCGGCGGGAATCGTCTCGCCGTCCACGCTCGTTTCGACCGGCTGGCGGAACCAGTGCTCGAGCACCTGTACGGTGTCGTCCGTGTCGCTCAGCGCGCTCGTCATGTCGAAGATCTCGCCGCGGGGCACATAATCCTCTCCGAGCGCTTCCTCCGCCGTGATGCCGAGCTCCTCGAGATCGGCGCGGAATACCTGCGCGAAGCGCACCTTGTGAATGCGGTAAACATAGTCGAGATACTGTCCGTCCTGCACGCTGCCGCCGCGCACCGCGGGGTCGGGAAACACCGCCTCCACGGGGATATCGCTCACGCGGATATCGCCCTGCGCCTCGCCGCAGCGCATGTCCTCGTCCCAGTACGCCTTCCAGAAGGCGTCGCCGAGCTTCAGAAGGCGGCGCTCGTTGCGCGTGTTCATGTCGGAAAGGCGGTTGTTCTCGATGATGTACCGCACGGCAAATTCGCGCCGCTTGGCCATGGCACTGTCAAGATCGTCGTCGCGCCCGCGAAATTCCGGCTGCGGCACGGTCGGTTCGATCTGGCTCTCGACGAGGATATACGGATCGGGAATGCTCGCCGGGAGCCACGGGATGTCGTTCTCACGGCAGAACTCGGTGAGATCGCGCGTCACATCGTGGATGCCGTTGTAGTAATCGTTGTACTTTTCCCACTCGATCTCCACGGCGGTGCGGGCGTTTTTGGCGCGCCGGAAGAGCGCGTACGCCGTCCGCTCGCGCGCCGCGCGGTCGGAATAATCGTAGCCGGAAATGACCTCCGGCTGCGGCTGTTTCTTTCGTAATTTCATCTCACACCCCCAGCATCCGGTTCACTTCGCCCTGCACGAGATCGTAAAACCACGCGCCGAGCTTCTGCTTTCGCTCCTCGCCGTTGCCCCACTTTCCGTCGAGCACCTCCTGCGCCATTGCCGGGACGCTTACGCATTCCCCGTCCTTTTCGTAGGGGCGGGGCTCTGCTCCGCCCGCCGCGCCATCGTCAAAATACGAAAGCGGCACATACAAAATATCCAGATCCAGCGGACTGCCACGGTACTGCTGCATGACGCACTGTCCGGAAAGGTCGGGATAATGCACGCCGTCGTTCGCGCCCCACGCGGCGATCCAGCGGTCGTACCCCGTCTCGCCGATGTGCGTATCAAACCAGCTCAAGCTGGCGTACACGCCGGTTCTGTTCCCCGCGTCTTCCATAGCCGCGCAGAACGCTTTGCACATCGCGTTGATGGTCTCCTTCTCCGGGAAGCCGTTCTTTGCCTTGTACCCGTCGGCGTCCTCCATATCGAACCACACGCCGAGACAGGGCTTCCGTCCGGCAAGAAACTTGAGACAAGCCTCCGCCTCCTGCCGTGCCTGCGCCTCGTTGAGCGCGTAGGAATACCAGTAAAGCCCCCACGGAATGCCGAGCTTCTCGCACTTTGCGATGTTCCGCTCCGCCCACGGGTCCGCGCTCGTCCAGAACCCGCCGCGGATGATGACGAAGCCGTCTTTATAGGGCGTCAGGTCCATGTCGCCCTGCCACTGGGAAATGTCGATACCGTTCATTTCCATATACCTCCTGCTTTGAATTTTGCCAGCGCATTTTTCCATGCGCCGCCCTTGCAGTAGAGCATCGCCTGCTTCCACATCCCGCCGGTCTTGAAATACAGCACATCGCCGACCGGCTCCGGTACGGCAAGAGTGACCGGGCTGTTTGCCGTAGTCGGTCTGTGCCCGCTGGTCATTCCGGCAGTCACCGTCGCGCCGGTATACGTTGACGGAAGCGTGTAGTAATAAGTAGCGGCAAGATAATAGCCGCTGCCGTAATTGTACGCTTCGCTCGGGCCGAACTCGTTTTCCGTGCCGTTGCTGCCCCAGGGGATGTACGCCGCTTTGTTTGCCGCTCCCCATCCCATGATTGCGTTGGAGTACATCTTTATCCGCACACAGATAGAGTTATCGGAAAGCCGCGTAACAGCGCATTTGGAATAGTAGGCATAGCCGTACTTCCCCTGGTTGTACATGCTAACAATCTCGCCGGATACTTCCTCGCTCCATCCCGCCACATTCGTTGGCTCTGCCGTGCTGAACGTTCCCATTCCGTTCACCTCACTCCGAATACATGAGATAAATATCCCCGTCGCTGCCAAGCTCGGCGCCCGGCTCCGTCGTTCCGGCGTAAACGTGCCGCACCTGATCGGCTACAAGCCCGAACTTCGTATACGGGATATCGTTCGCGAGCTTCTCGGCAGTCACGGCGTTCGGCGCGAGCAGCGCCGTGATGATAGCACCCGCGGCGATCTTCTCCGCCGTCACCGCGCCCGGCGCGATCTTCTGCGCCGTCACCGCGTTCTGCGCGATGTGCGTTGCGAGCACCGAGAGCGCCGCGAGTTTTTCCGATGTCACCACCGCCGCGCCGAGCTGCGCCGTGCCGACGCTTCCCGCGCCGAGCTTCGTGCCGTCCAGCACCGGGAGGCGCGCCGCGTCCAGAACGCCGGAATTTATATCTCCCGCGCCGTGCGTATGGCTCGCCGCCGCGCCGCCGAGAGCGACGGCCGTCACCTCCGCGGCGAGCTTTGTCAGTGTGATGCTCCCGTCCGTAACGCTGCCCTGCGTCACGTCCTGCATCGCCTGTACGATCTGCTCAAGCGCCGTCTGGACATTGCCCGCCGAAAAGCCGGGGATCGTCGTGATGCCGAGCTGCGCCGCGGCAGTCGTGCCGGTCAGCTCGTCGAGCAGGGCGTTGAATTTTTCCCGCACCACCGCCGTCACGAGCGCGTCGAATACCTTCTTGTTCTGCGCCGCCGTGCCGGTCAGCTTGTCTGGCCGGCTCTGCACGCCGTTCGCGGCGATGGCGGCTTCCGTGATCTTCTGTTCCTGTATGCTCATGTCTTCACCTCTTCGCGTAATTGCCCGTCACATAATGCTTTGTGATCTGGAATATGCCGAAGCCCTCGTTCGGCTCCCGGTTCCGGACGATGATCTGCAATCTCTTGTAATTCTTCACCTTGCGGTTGAGAAAGATCTCCTGTGGGCTCTCGTCCGTGTTGAACGTGATGCGCTCAAAGTCGATGTCGGAAAAGTCCAGAATGTCCATCGGCTTTCCGGCAACCTTCTTTTCGTGCCCGCCGGTACGGTCGGCGCGGATGTACACCTCGGCGCTCGAGCGCGCATACGGCTTGATCGTCACGCAGCAGCCGCGCTTTAAAAGCGTCTTGAGCACCGCGGGCGTGCCGTCGTCGTCGTACTTCGTCGCCCACACCGCGGAAATGGCCGCGCCGTCGTCGCTGTAGCGGCTCATGTCCTCGATGTCCGTGTTTAGCTTGCAGATCCGCCCGTCCGCCGTGCCGAAGTACAGCGCCTCGTCCGTACCGGAGCGCTGCACATACCAGCACAGCGCCGGAACGTCCTCCCAGTAAAACCCCTCGTACACGAAATCGCCGAGCGCCGAGCTGCGGAACGTCTTGGTCTGGCGGCCGTTGAGGATATATACATGCCCCTCCGGCATCGCGAGCAGGTACATACCCTGCCACACCGCCGCCTCCGCCTCCGGCAGAGACGGCTCATTCGTGAGCTGCGCGTTGAGATACAGACTTCGGTTCTGAATGATCTTCTCCCCGGTCAGACTGCTGCTCGTGATCGCCGCTACGCCGGCGCGCGAGAGAAAGAGCGGATCGTCGAAGAACGAAGCGAAGCTCCCCGGCGCGACGGCCCCCACGCCCGCGATCGTCTGCTGCAGCGTGAACACGGCCTCCCCGTCCTCGGAGAGCGCGGCGGAGCGGAGGAACACGGTGCTGTCGCTCCCGTCGTCCGCCTTGACGATGCCGAGCGAGCTTCCGATGCGGCAGTAGCCGCAAATCGGCGTGGCCTCGCTGCCGACGGCGGCATAGCCGAGATCGGGCATATACGTCGGATCGTACAGCCCGCTCGTCCAGTCGAGATTCGGGCAGTCCGGATTGCCGGAGAGCACCACGCGGTCGTTCGAGCCGACACCGTAGGTCGTGATGATCGTGCACTTGTCAATGCGGTCAGCATAGCCCTCCACCGTGTGCGGAAACTGCACGACGAGCCCGTCGGACGCGCCCGCGTCCGGCGCGGCGGGGGCCGAGGGAAACGTGATCGTGCCCGCCGCGCGGTCGAGTGTGAAGTCCGTGACCTCCTCGCCCCAGACCCACACGCGCACCGCACCGGATGCGTCGATCTCTCCGTCGAGCGTGAATTTCACGCTCTTTCCGTCGGTCTGAAATGCGTTCTTCCGGTACGGCGTGAGCAGGTTGACCGCCTCATAGGAAACCCCGCCGCCGGAGGGGCTGCGCGTGATCGTCGTCGTGGGGACATACGCCCCCGAAGCGGATACGCGCTTTGCCTCCGTCCCATCATAAGAGTAAAACCCGCCGCCGGTGACGATCCAGAGCTTTCCGGCGAGAAAAACCGCCCGGCTCTTGCGGCGGGGCAGACCGGAGAGAAGCACCGCGGGCGTTCCGTCGTCCGCCCAGGCATAGAGCTTCGTTCCGGCGTGGGCAAGGCGCTTCACCGTACCGCCGAACTCCGCGCCGAAGAGCCCGTACACGGTGTCTCCCAGGCTCTGTACCGTCCGGTAGCCGAGCCGTTTCTGCGGCATACCGCCGCCGTCCGCCACGATGTTCGTGCAAAGCGGGCTGCGGCAGCTCTCCACAAGCGACGGGTCGGTCGAAAAATCCGCGCCGCGAAAGGCGGCGTACCGTGTGCGGGTGATCCCCGCGCCGCGTTTCTTCCCCATGGTCTCACCTCCGGAAAAGGCTCTGCGCGACACGCCGGTTCCCGCCCGGAAGCGCGGCGGCAAGCTGCGCCGCCGCGCGGTCGTACATCTGCAGCATCGCGCCGTAGTCCAGCACGAGATCCGGCAGCAGCTGCTGCGCCGCCACATAATACGGCATGCACTCGCACGCCTCCGCGTCGATATCGAACTCGCAGCTGTCGGGCGCGTCCTGCGGGATCGTATTCGGCACGGCGAAATACTCCACAACGATCTCCGCGGCGTACCCCTCCGGCACAAGGAGCTTTCCGGCGCGCCAGCGGAGCGCTCTTGTGATGCGTCCGTCTGCCCAGACGCGGTACAGCGCCGAAAAGTCCGGCGGCATTTCGTACGCGGTCTTGCCCATGGCAAGCGGCAGCGCGTATTCGCGCACAATGCGCCGGATCTGCGCAAGCGTTTTCTGCGCGGTGTCGAAAAAGGCGGTCATTTTCTTTTCGATGTCCTCGTCGTGCTCGATCTCTCCGCCCGCGCTGTGCTCGTCGAGGAGCATGTATACCTTGTTTTTCGCTTCTCCCAGCGTCATGGCGCGCCGCCCCTCTCTCAAAGCTCGTCGAGCAGCAGCACGCGCACGTCCGTCCCAGCGGCGGAAGCGACGAGCGAGAGATCGAGCGCCGTGAACGGTACCGGGGTGCGCTCGCCGGGCGCGAGACGCCAGCCGTTATCGGCGGTGACGTTCTCGCCGTCGGCGCGGCGCTCCTTCATGTACACGCTGGCGGATTCGCTGTTGTTCTGCACCATGCAGGCAAGTCCGCTCACGCGGACGATCTGCGCGCTCGTGCCGAGGGTGAGCACACAGACGGAATCGATCTTTTTCATGGTTTCTCCTTTCAGTTATAGAGAATGCGCAGCACGGCGGCGAGCACCGCCGCGCCGATGCCGGAGAGGATGCCGATGAGCCAGTTGAGCTTGGTGTTGATCGTCGCCATCGAAACATCCCCGGCGGCAAGGCGCTTCACCGTGTCGTCCTGAAAGCGGGTGAAGCGCTTCTGCAGCTCCGTAAGCTCATGGCAGGGCTGATTCTGACAGTTAGGCTCCATAGAGCGTCACTCCCCTCCGAGCCGCGGGCGGACAATGCCGTTGTATACGGCGCTGAATCCCGCGGCCGCGGCGCCGACGGCAAGCGAGAGCAGGAGCTGCTTTCCCGTGCTCCAATCGGTCAGTGCCTCCTGCAGCACCGCGGCGTCCGCCAGCAGGTACGCGAGAGCCGCCTGCCAGAACGTCTTTCCGGCGCGGATCAGAATGTCTTTCGTTTTTTCGTTCATGTTGTTCTCCTTTCTTTTTTCACAATGGGCGGAGCAGAGCCCCGCCCCTACAAAGGCTCCCTTGTGTAAAGGGAGCTGGCAACCAACAGGCTGACTGAGGGATTGTCTTTCTCCGCGTAAGAAAACCCCTCCGTCAGAGCCTTTGGGTTTTGCCGCCTCCCCTATCAGAGGAGTCAAGCAGGTATGCGGAATACTATCCTGGCTCCCCCCAACAGGGGCAGACTCTCCCCAGCGGGGAGAGATG
>ERZ824488.1710-NODE-1710-length-22676-cov-6.494187_pt1 | contig 22676 bp, 25 predicted proteins | sample MGYA00519936_ERZ824488 | MGnify/ENA primary metagenome ERZ824488 (study PRJEB31778, sample SAMEA3449153) | human gut metagenome | biome: human gut; feature: human-associated habitat; material: faeces | place: United Kingdom | collected 2010/2012 ... | reverse complement strand
ATCAGACTTATTTCAGTTTTTTACTTAAAAACGGAATTCCAAATGAAAATTCACGTAACCACTTTTTCCATAAAAAAACACTAGACAAGAGCATATTTTTGTGTTAATATTAATAACGTTAAATGAAGCAATCCGCTGATAAGCTGATAAACTAATAAAAAATATAAATTATTATGATTGCTAAAAAGAAAAGGAGTGATACGATGAATTTACTTGATAAAGTAGCAAGTAAACAACTAAAAAGTGATATTCCTGAATTCAGAGTAGGAGATACAGTTCGTGTTGATGTGAAAATTATCGAAGGTAAAAAAGAACGTATTCAAGCTTTTGAAGGAATAGTCACAGCCCGTAAAGGTGGTAAAGTAAGTGAAACATTTACCGTAAGAAAGGATTCATATGGAGTAGGAGTAGAAAGAATTTTCCCAATCCATTCTCCAAAAATAGCAAAGATTACTGTTGTTAAGAAAGGTAAAGTAAGACGTGCTAAGTTAAACTTCTTAAAAAACCGTGTAGGACAATACAGAATAAAAGAAAGAGGAATAAAATAAGGCGTTTTAGCCTTATTTTTGCTTAATAATTATGAAAAAAAGTACCAAGAAAGAACTTATTATTTATGGCAGTATAATTTTAGCGATAATTTTGCTTAGAACTTTTATAATAACTCCTGTCAGAGTAAACGGAACTAGTATGAATGAAACTCTAGAAGATGGCGAAATAATGATATTAAACAAAATAGATTATACTTTTAATGAAATAAATCGTTATGACATTGTCGTAGTAAAAACCGAAGATAGTAAAATTATTAAAAGAGTAATTGGACTTCCAGGAGAAACCTTAAAATATGAAAATAATACTTTATATATAAATGGTAAAGAAACCGAAGAACCATATCTAACTGAAGAAACTGAAGATTTTAACATTACTGAATTAGGTTATGATAAAATTCCCCAAGATTGTTATTTCGTAATGGGAGATAATAGAAATAACTCAAGTGACAGTAGAATTATTGGCTGCGTTAAAAAAGAAAATATCGAAGGAAGTGCTAGTTTAGTAATATATCCTTTTAAAGAAGCTGGCATTAAAAAATAAGCTCAAAATAGAGTTTATTTTTTACTTTAAAAAACCTTTATATTGGTCAAATAGCATTAATATTTGATAATAATTATCATCACTGATTTTTCCCTTTAACATCTTTATATAATGAACTGGATTATCAAAAAATACCTCATAATATTTTTTAATATGATTAAATACAATATCTATTTCCTCATCACTAGCACTTATTCCTTTATTTTTAATAAAATTAACTATATCCTCACGCTTCATATTTTTAGCATAAGCTTTAAGCATATTTTGCAAATAGCATCACCTATAAAATTATATGTAAGTTTTTCGAAAAATGTAACAAAATAATAATATGAAGAAAAAACAAAAAGCCAAAAAGACATTATATTTAAAAGATGAAACTAAAACGAGGACTTATATTATTTTAAGTTTTACCTTGGCTTTTTTTGCTTGCCTAATTCTTCGCATTTTATATTTAAATGTTTTCATGGGAAATTATTATAGTATGAAACTGAATAATGAAAAAGATGCCTTTGTTTATGGAGAAAGTGTAGCCCGTGGTAGAATTTTAGATAGAAATGGAAAAGTACTCGTTGACAATAAAGCTATCAAAAGCATTTACTATAAAAAACCTGATAATGTAACCGTGGAAGATGAAATAAATATTGCTTATTCTATAAGTAGTATTTTAAATTTAGATTATGATAAGTTAACAACTAGAAATCAAAAAGAATTTTATATTTTGATAAACAAAGAAGATGCTGATAAGCTAATAACTGAAGAAGAATATGAACTTTTAGAAAATAGAAAACTAACTGAAGATGATATTTATGAGCTAAAAATAAAAAGAATAACCACTAAAGCTCTAAAAACTATGGATGAAGAAGATAAAAGAGCCGCTTATATTTATTACTTAATGAATAAAGGCTATTATTATGAGGAAAAAGAAATAAAAATCGAAAATGTTTCCGACAAAGAATATGCGTACTTTTCTGAAAACAGTCAAAAACTAAAAGGCTTTAATACTAAATTAGAATGGGAAAGAGTCTATCCTTATGGCGATACTCTAGAAACTATTTTAGGAAGTATTTCTTCTAAAGAAACAGGAATTCCTGCTGAAGAAACCGAAGAATATTTGGATAAAGGTTATAGTTTAAACGATAGAGTAGGAATATCCGGACTTGAAAAACAATACGAAGAACTTTTAAAAGGAGAAAAAGCCATCTATAAAGTAGAAGATGATAATAGTCTAACTCTCGTAAAAGAAGGTAAAAAAGGAACCGATATTATGTTATCTATTGATATAGATCTTCAAAGAAAAATAGATAGCATGTTAGAAGTAGAATTAAAAAGAGCTAAAAATGAAGCTAATACTGAATTTTTTAATACTAGTTATGTCGTAATTCAAAATCCCACTACTGGAGAAATAATGTCTATTTCTGGAAAGAAATTAGTAAAAGAAAATGGCGCTTATAAAGCCTATGATATTCCCGAAAATGCCATTTTAACAACGGTAACTCCAGGGTCAGTTGTAAAAGGTGCTAGCATCATGGTTGGTTATACTACCAAAGTTATTGATATTGGTACTGTTATGGAAGATGCTTGCATAAAATTATATAATCTTCCTGAAAAATGTTCATGGCAAACTTTAGGAACAATTAATGATTTAGAAGCTTTAGAATGGTCCTCTAATGTTTATCAATATAAAATTGCTATGAAAGTGGGAGGTTTTGATTATGCCTATGGCAAAGAATTAAAAATAGATGAAAAAGCCTTTGATATTTATCGCAACATGTTTTATAGATTTGGACTAGGAGTAAAAACAGGAATAGATTATCCCAAAGAAGAAGATGGGTACAAAAGCACAAACCGAGCCGGAGATCTTTTAATAAATTATTCAATAGGACAATATGACACTTATACACCTCTTCAATTATCACAATATGTCTCAACTATAGCGAATGGAGGAACCAGATATAAAACCAGATTTTTAAAAGCGGTTTTAGATAGTAAAGGAGAAGTTTTATATGACATAAAACCTGTTGCCTTAAATAAATTAAATGTTGAAAAAAAATATATTAATAGAGTAAGACAAGGCTTTAAAATGGTAATGTCTTCTGGAACAGGAATAGGATATATGGATAAAGCCCCATCTCCTGCCGGAAAAACTGGTACTAGTGAGTCATTTATAGATTTAGATGGTGATGGAGTAATTGATGCTGAAAGTATCTCTAATAACTTTGTTGGTTATGCACCTTCCACTAATCCTGTTATGTCCCTAACAGCATCTTTTCCGGATATTCAAAACCCCAACAGTGGGGATTATAAAAGCTATGCGAATCAAATAATAGTAAGTCGTGCTACCGAAATTTTCTTTGATTTATATAATGAAAAAGGCATAAGAATAAAGAAAAGTTAAAAAACCTTTGGCTTTTTATAAAAAGTTTGATATAATACTTATGGAAATGAGGAGGGATTAAAGTGGCAAAAGTAGGAAATAGACAATATAAAACACTAACTTGTACAGTTTGTAAATCACAAAATTACCGCCTGGATAAAAATGTAAAAAATACTCCAGAACGTCTAGAGTTAAATAAATATTGCAAAGTGTGCAAAAAACACACTTTACATAAAGAAGAAAAATAAGTAAGCAGGTGATTTTATGATAAACGTAAATGATTTTAAAAATGGTATGACTATTAAAGTAGAAGGAAATATCTACACAATAATAGAATTTCAACATGTAAAACCTGGCAAGGGTGCAGCCTTTGTAAGAACTAAATTAAAAAACTTAAGAACTGGTTCCACTATAGAATATACTTTCAATGCTGGAGTAAAATGTGAAACTGCTAGAATAGAAAGAAAACCAATGCAGTATTTATATTCATCTGGAGATAATTATACTTTCATGAATATGGAAGATTATTCTCAAATTGAAATTCCTAAAGATGTAATCGGAGAAGATATTAAATATTTAAAAGAAAACCAAGATTTAGATATAACTTTTTATGAAGGAGAAATATTAGGTTTATCTTTTCCTGATAAAATTGAAATGGAAGTTATTAAGACTGAACCAGGAGTCAAAGGAAATACTTCACAAAACGCTTTAAAAGATGCCACCGTTGAAACAGGTTATGAACTTAAAGTACCTTTATTTATAAATGAAGGTGAAAAAATTATAATTTCAACTAAAGATGGTAAATATGTATCAAGGAGCTAAGCTCTTTTTTTAACCATTTTTATATAAAAATTAAGGGAGGTTTTGTAAAATGAAAAGAACAACAGAAGAAAACAGATACTATACCAGGGGAATAATTGAAGGCTATTTAAATGTTTCATTAGAAAATTTAAATAATGTTTCTTCTAATTTAGTAATCGCTTATGATGAAGGAAAACAAGAAGGTGCTACAAAGTTAGAAAAAGCTCTAACTGAAGAAACAATTGATATTTTAAGTTTACAAACTAGGCGTACTAAGTATATTGAAACTATTGGACAATTAGTAGCAACTCAAAATTATCCAGCAACGCCAGATAATTTAAGTTCAGAAGATCAAGATAGTTTCTATTATGGTTATGCTGAAGGAGAAAAACAAAATAAAATGCAAAATATTTCCGCTGATGATTATTTAGAAGCTAAAAGACAAAGAAAATAATAGTCAAAAAGAAATAAGATATACCTTGTTTAAACAAAAGACAAGGTTTTAATATGCAAAAATATAGTCCTAAAAATATAATAAAAAATATTCTTTTTTCTTTAATAAAATCAAAACTCTTTCATACAATTTACAAGGAGGAGAATATTATGATAAATAAACAAGGACTATGGTTTTTAACATTATTTAGTTTAATATTAGTATTAAGTATTTACTATATTACAATGCCAAATGAAATATTTGAAAGTGAAGAAATTGTGGAAACTGAAAAAACATCAAAAGAAGAAACAACTAAAACCAAAGATGAAACTGAAGAAGTTAACAAAGAAAATACCAGTTATATTGAGACTTTAAAAATTGAATTAGACTCTGAAAGAGCTGAACTTTTAAATACTTTGCAAGAAGTTATAAACGATAAAAGTAAAACAACTGAAGAGAAAAATAAAGCTTATGAACAAATGAAAGAAATAAATAATATTAAAGCATCAGAAGATCAAATAGCAGAAAAAATTAAAGAAGAATACTCTTTAGAAGCTTATGTAAAACAAGAAGAAAGTGAAGTAGAAATAGTTATCGAAAGTGACGATCATGATGTTTCTTTAGCTAATAAAATTATGCGAACAGTACAAGCCGAGTATACTGAGCCTATGAGTATCTCAGTAAAATTTTCCTAAAATAGGCTAAGTCCTCTCACCAATAGCAAGTTTTATTCATAAAATAATATGAATAATATAAAACCACCCAAGACTTGAAAGTGAGGGGAAAATGAGAGAAAAATCAATATTAACTAAAAGAGAAAGAGAAGTGTTTCTTCTTCTAGTTGAAAATAAATCAACTAAAGAAATTGCTGAAGAATTAGAAATAAGTGAAAAAACTGTGCGAAATCACATTTCTAACGTTATGCAAAAACTAGGAGTAAAAGGAAGGGCCTCCGCAGTAGTGGAGCTATTAAAATTAAATGAAATAACACTTTAAGACATGTTATAAAAAAGCATGTCTTTTCATATAATTTGAAAAGAGGAGATAGTATGCTTAAAAAAAAAGCTTTTAATCGAATTTTTTTAACCACAATTGTTTTCTTTGTTGTTTTTAGTTTGTATAGTTTGAAAGAAACCGAAGATCATTATAATGAAACGAAATCTGAACAAAAAGAAGAAAATTTAGCAAATATTTATACTTTAAATGATGACAATTATATTTCTAAAACAGCAGTTTATGTAAGTAAAAATTTATCTTTAGAAGACAAAATAAAAGAAAAATTAGAAATAATGATCGCCGAAAATAATAAAAATGCTCTTCTTCCTAGCTATTTTAATCCAATTTTACCAGAAAATACTAAAGTAGAAGATGTTGTAGTAGAAGAATCTTTAGTAAAAGTTTACTTTTCTAAAGAGTTGATGAATATAACTGAAGAACAATCTGAACAAATGATTGAAGCTATTACTTATACCATAACTGATGAAAATATTCTAGGAATAGAAATATATGTCGAAGGAAATATGTTAAAATATGTACCCCATACCAATAAAAAATTACCAGCAGTTTTAACTGAAGATTTTGGAATTAATAAAACTTATGAAATCTCTAAAACAGACAATATAGTTAAAATTGTAATGACTTATTATGGCAGTGATAATAATGATTACTATGAAATCCCTGTCACTAAATATGTAAATGATGATAGAGAAAAACTAGAAATAATCATTGAAGAATTAGAAAATTTATGTACGGTAAACAATTTAAAAACTTTAGTAGAAAATCTTGAAGTATTAGAATATAATATAGAGGATACTAAAATAACTTTAAATATTAATAAAGATTTAACCAGTGCTGAGGAGAATATTCTTTTAACTTCCATTTTCAATAATTATGACGTTGATAAAATTGAATTATTAGTTAAAAACGAAAAAAAATTAGAAAAAACTAAAAAAGATATTGAAAAATAGATATTTCTATTGTATAATTAAGTAGCATTCAGCTTTGAATGAGGATGTCCTGGTAGCTCAGCAGGATAGAGCAACGGCCTTCTAAGCCGTGGGTCAGGGGTTCGAATCCCTTCCAGGACGCCATCTCGGGAAGTGGCTCAACTTGGTAGAGCACTTGGTTTGGGACCAAGGGGTTGCAGGTTCAAATCCTGTCTTCCCGACCATTAAGATAATAAAACGTCTAACAAAATTTAGACGTTTTTTTCATGTTTTTCTAAAATCTGAATATAGTTAATAAGAAGTAAAAAACAACAAAATACTTGACAAAATACAGGGGGGTATTATAGACAAAAACAAAGGAGGATTTTATGAAAAACAAAAACAAAATCGCAGCTATAACAGTTGCCGGAGCAATGCTATTTTCAGTATTAGCATATAATACTCCAAAAGCATATGCCCAAACGGCTGAACCTATTGAAACAACAAAAGAGGTAAAAGACGCAGAATTTTCTTATAGTAAAGATGATTTTAAAACTAAAGAAGAAGCAGAAAAATGGGTAGAAGAAAAAGAAAATATCTTAAAAGATGAATATGAAATAACTAAAAAAGAAGTAGGAGAGTTAAAAGATCAAATAATTGGTACAGAAAAGGTTGAAGTAAATGAAACATTTGAAGATGAAAATAGTGCTAAAGAAAGACAAGAAGAAATTGAAAAAGGTGATATAAAGGATTCAAATCTAACTATTACTAAAGAAGAAAAAGAACCAGTTGAAGTAAATGAAACATTTACTAATAAAGAACAAGCTTATGAGTATATTAAACATTATAAAGATAAATATAATACAGACTTAAGTGTTGATGAAATATACAGTAAATGGACTTCATCAGAAAAAATAAAATATGAAGAATTAAAAGGACTTACTGAAGCTGAACGTGATAGTAAAATTGCCACTATAGTAGCAGAAATAAAAAACCGAGAAACTGATAAAGTAAAATATGAAGTTATAGTAACTAAAACAGATAATACTGAAAGGGTTTATGTAAAAGATGAAGTAACTAAAGATTCTAAAACATTTGATACTATAACCAAAGCTGAAGAATTTATAAAGAATTTACAGCTACAAGAAAGTGATAAGATTAAAATAATTATTACTGGACCTACTTTAAATAAAGTACTTGAAAAAGAAGAAACAACTAGTATTAATAAAACATTTGATAGCATGGAAGAATTAAACAGCTATTTAGAAAATCTAAAAAAAGAAGGATTTACTTTAACTAATATAGAAACAAAATCTAAAGATGAAATTAAGATTGTTGAAGTTACAACTGGAAATGTTATAGTAAATAGTTCTAATAAATTAGATTCAAATAATAGATATGAAGTAGAAGCTAATTATGTTATGATTAAACAAAGTAGTGGTAATATTGCTATTTGGACAGAAAAAGAATTAACAGAAAGTGAAAAGGCATCATTTAAAGAGGGATGGTTTAATCTAGGAAAAGATCCATCAATAGGAAAAGATGTTAATGTATACTTTATTTTTGGTGAAGGCGCTAAAGATTTATCTTACATTGGTAATCAATGGGGAACATATAATTTTGAAGTAGAAAATGGTAAAATAATTATGACTTGTGATAAAAAACGAATTTCACACTTAAATTATGGAGATTTTGCTAAGGAATATAAAAAAGAAGAACAAAAAGTAACAAGATATGAAGTAACAGGAGAAAAAACAGAAAAAATTTATAAAGATGAATATTTTGTAGGCTATGAAAAAACAGAAAAAATCTATGAAGATAAAACAACTTACGGAGCATTAGTAGAACTAAATAAATTAGTTAGAGATGTAAGTTATAATGTTACTGGCACATATAGTGAAAAACCAGTATGGAATTTAACTGGAGAATATGAAAAAAATATAAGAGGTTCACTATATTATGGCCTAATTGAAGCAAATGAAAAACTAAAGGATTACGAAACAGAACCAGAAAAAGAAAAAACTGAAGATAAAAAACAAGAAAAAGAGCAAGTTAAAGAAGATAGTCCAGAAACTGGGGATGAAAAGAATATAGCTTTAGCATCTTTAGCAGCAACTACCTCTTTAGCAGGAATAGCTTTAACTAGAAAAAGAAAATATAATAAATAAAAGAAAAAGTTCATTTTGAAAAAAATGGCTTTTTTTAATTTTAAAAGAACTAGATATTTGAAGAAACTATAAAAATAATATATAATATAATAAAGTGAGGTACTAATTATGAGTGATATAGAAAAGCAAAATAATTGCCATCATATTTATTATTTTAATGGAACTACAGAAAAAATCTTAGAGGGTTTCTATAAAGAACCAGAAGATTATAAACCAGGAGAAATGTACAACCTTTATTTTTGTCTTAAATGTTCCCATATCGAAATAGTAGATTATAACTTAGAAGATGATACCCCTGTTCAAGAATTTGAAGCCGCTAATACAGTTATTAAAAGTGATAAAAGTTATAAAGAAATAAAAAAAGAATTAGAAGAAAAAGTAAGAAGGAGATAAATATATGAATAAATTAAATCATGTTGCCATTATAGTAGATGGTAATGGTAGATGGGCTAAAGAAAGAGGAAAAACTAGGAGTGAAGGCCATTTAGAAGGAGCTAAAAATTTAGAAAAAATAATTTTGCATACTGCTAAAAATACTGATATAAAAGTATTAAGTTTATATGTCTTTTCCACGGAAAATTTTAAAAGAGATAAAAACGAAGTAGATTATTTAATGAAACTTTTTATAAAATGGTTTAATCTAAGTAGGAAAAAATATAAAAATGAAAATATAAAAATTTTATTTTCTGGAAGAAAAGAACCTCTAAGTGATAAGGTTTACGAAAGTATGAAACAAATGCAAGAAGATACTAAAAATAATACTGAACTAGTAGTTAATTTTTGCCTTAATTATGGAGGAAGAGCAGAAATTGTTGATGCAACTAAAAAAATAGTAGTTAAAATTCAAAATAATGAATTACAACCAGAAGATATAACTGAAGAATTATTTGGCAAAAATCTTTATAATGACCTTCCTGATGTTGATTTTGTTATAAGAACAAGCGGAGAACAAAGAATAAGTAACTTTCTTCTTTGGGAAATATCCTATGCTGAATTTATTTTTGTAAAAACTTATTTTCCAGCCTTAACTACTAAAAAATTTGATGAAATATTAAATGAATTTTATAAAAGAGACAGAAGATTTGGTAAAGTAAAGGAAAAATAAATGTGTAAAGTACTAATTTATAAATTTTTAGTACTTTTTTTAAACTATTTATTATGATAATATTAATATAAAGAAAATAGGTGATAGTTGTGTTAGAAAATACTATAACAACAATAATTAATTCCAACTTATCTAGAGAACAAAAAGAAGCTTTATTAAAAGAACTAGCTAATGAAAGTATCAAAAAACAACAAGCAGAAAATAGTTTTGAAACTAAAAGAGAACAACTAATTGAAAAAAATAGACAAAAAGCCCAAGAAACTAGAGAAAGATTAGAACAATATCAAAAAGAAGCATATAAAAAAGAAATAATTGCTAATTCTGATAAAGAAGTCCAAAAATATATAGAAGAATTATCAAAAATAAAAAATAATCGAGGAGAAAATATATATAAGGATTTAGAACAAGAATATAAAGATGGAAAAATAACTAAAGAAGAAATTTATGATTTATACGAAAAAGTTTTTTATAAAAAGTCAGAAATATATGAAAATGTGTTTAAAGGCATTAATCAAGATACAAAAGAAACTTCTAAAGATGTAGAGAATAAATCAAAAGGAAATGAGTTTCAAAAAGATGAAATTCATGAAGATGAAAATGAAATAGTTGACGTAAGAGATGGGACTGAACTTACCAAAAAAGAAAAATTCAAAAGACTTGCTAAAAAAACTTTAAAAATTGGAGCAGTTTTAGGAGCAATCGGACTTATCGGAGGAGTCATATATCATTTTGTAAATACTGGTGATTCTAGTCAAATAGAAGAAAGTTTAAAAACCATCGCCGACACTGTTAATAATTCAGCTGTTGATATCCCAGATTATACTAATATTACTGATGTCGGAGATGTTAAAGAAGTATTCACTTCAAATGATAACGCTATGCAAAATATAAATGCCCTTACTCCTAATGATAATTATTTTCAAAGCGAAATACAAGGGTACACAACCACTAATAATCAAATGATTGAAGCAACTAATATGGAAGAAGTTATTAGAGCTTACAATAATGGAGAAAATATAAGTTCATTATACGTTGGTAATGAAGAAGGTATTGATGGTTTTGTAAATAAGGTATATGATGAACCTTTAAGAGAGTTTTTGGAATCTAAAGGAGGCAGAGCAAAATGATAAATAAAATAATTACTTTAAAAAATGGTAATGAATATGTAATTGTAGATAAATGTATTTATGATAAAAATACCTATTATTTTGCCTGCGAACTGTTAAATGGAGAACCAACTGAAAGTTTTAAAATATTGCAAATAAATGAAAAGAATAATAAAAAAATAATAAAAATCATCGAAGATGATGAAATTGTAAAAAAAATATGTTTTATCTTGGATAAATAAATTTATTAAAACATTAAAATTTGTTTGATAAATTCATATAAGTATGCTATTATTATATTATAAAATATTGCATTTTAAGCATTTTTATGATATAATACGCTAGAACTTAGAGAAAAACCTATGAAAGGAGTAAAAAGAGATGGAAAATGCTATAGTAACAATAATCAATTCTAATTTAACGGAAGAAGAAAAAGAAGCATTATTAAAAGAATTAGCAAATGAAAGTATCAAAAAACAACAAGCTGAAAATAGTTTAGAAGCTAAAAGAGAACAACTAATTGAAAAAAATAGACAAAAGGCCCAAGAAACTAGAGAAAGATTAGAACAATATCAAAAAGAAGCATATAGACAAGAAATAATTACTAATTCTGATAAAGAAGTACAAAAATATATAGAAGAATTATCAAAGATAAAAAATAATCGTGGTGAATATATATATAAGGATTTAGGACAAGAATACAAAGATGGAAAAATAACTAAAGAAGAAATTTATGATTTATATGAGAGATTTTTACATGGTAATCGTGAAGTAGTATATGAAGATATATTTAAAGATATAAATGATATACCTAAAAAAGAATTTCAAGGTCCTCTTTCTTTAAAAGCAGCAGCAGAAGCTATGACTATAGATGAAATGAATACTATTTTAAATATGGTTTCAGCGGAAACTAAAGATGAAGAAATTTTAAATAATATTGCTAATAGTCTTGGAGTAAGTACTAATTCTTTAGAGGAAATTGCTAATTTTAAAAAAGTCCACCCAAACAAATTTGCTAAAGCATCACAAAATGGAGGGGTTAACCAATCCAATGATAACTCAGAACCAGTTTCAAGTGTAAAGCTTGAAAATCCTGTTAAAATGCCTGAAAAAAGCATTAAAAAATTACAAGAAAATATAGATAGAGTACAGGATGAAATAAATGCTGATTTAAAAGTAGTAAAAAAACCATTGCCAAAAAATATAAAACAAAAAGTTAATGAAATAAAAACATCTAAACCAATTTTAAAAGAGAAAATTCAAACTCAGCTAGCTACTGCTATAAATGTTATAACAAAAATAAAAGAAAAAATTGCAGAGCTTAGAGAAAATAGAGAAAATCAAAAACTGTCTGCTTCTGAAGAACAAATAAATCAAGAAGAATCAAAAACTGCCGACAGTACTAATCCTGCACAAGAGCCAATTACAGATATAAATAATGTTGATAATCTAGAAGATATTATTAGCAAACACGCTGGCTTTACCAATGAAGCAGAACCTTCACCAATAAATTTTCCAAACAAAATAGAAACAAATGATTTATTACTTGATCCTTTACTAACAGAAAAACAAGAAAATAAAGAATTAACAGAAGAAGAAATATATAAAATTGCAGGATTTAATAATCCTAAAACTAGATAGAAAGAAAGGGGAAATAATATGACTTTTAAAAGATATGATGTAATTACTTTTGAAGAAAATGATAAAGTAGTAGTACTTGAAGCACTTTTACACGAAGGAAACGAATATGTTTATGTAAATGAAATATTACCAGATGAATCTGATGTTACAGATGTTTACAAAGTAATGGTAGTCCACTATGAAGATGGTACATTAGAAAAAGTAACTGACCCAGAACTTCTTAAAGTTTTATTACCAAAATTTCAAGAATTGCTGGAAAAATATTTATAATAAAAATTCATATAGTTAGGTGAGTTATATGTTACAAGAAGCTATATTAAAAATAATTAATACTAATTTAACGGAAGAACAAAAAGAAGCTTTATTAAAAGAACTAGCTAATGAAAGTATCAAAAAACAACAAGCAGAAAATAGTTTTGAAACTAAAAGAGAACAACTAATTGAAAAAAATAGACAAAAAGCCCAAGAAACTAGAGAAAGATTAGAACAATATCAAAAAGAAGCATATAAAAAAGAAATAATTGCTAATTCTGATAAAGAAGTCCAAAAATATATAGAAGAATTATCAAAAATAAAAAATAATCGAGGAGAAAATATATATAAGGATTTAGAACAAGAATATAAAGATGGAAAAATAACTAAAGAAGAAATTTATGATTTATACGAAAAAGTTTTTTATAAAAAGTCAGAAATATATGAAAATGTGTTTAAAGGCATTAATCAAGATACAAAAGAAACTTCTAAAGATGTAGAGAATAAATCAAAAGGAAATGAGTTTCAAAAAGATGAAATTCATGAAGATGAAAATGAAATAGTTGACGTAAGAGATGGGACTGAACTTACCAAAAAAGAAAAATTCAAAAGACTTGCTAAAAAAACTTTAAAAATTGGAGCAGTTTTAGGAGCAATCGGACTTATCGGAGGAGTCATATATCATTTTGTAAATACTGGTGATTCTAGTCAAATAGAAGAAAGTTTAAAAACCATCGCCGACACTGTTAATAATTCAGCTGTTGATATCCCAGATTATACTAATATTACTGATGTCGGAGATGTTAAAGAAGTATTCACTTCAAATGATAACGCTATGCAAAATATAAATGCCCTTACTCCTAATGATAATTATTTTCAAAGCGAAATACAAGGGTACACAACCACTAATAATCAAATGATTGAAGCAACTAATATGGAAGAAGTTATTAGAGCTTACAATAATGGAGAAAATATAAGTTCATTATACGTTGGTAATGAAGAAGGTATTGATGGTTTTGTAAATAAGGTATATGATGAACCTTTAAGAGAGTTTTTGGAATCTAAAGGAGGCAGAGCAAAATGATAAATAAAATAATTACTTTAAAAAATGGTAATGAATATGTAATTGTAGATAAATGTATTTATGATAAAAATACCTATTATTTTGCCTGCGAACTGTTAAATGGAGAACCAACTGAAAGTTTTAAAATATTGCAAATAAATGAAAAGAATAATAAAAAAATAATAAAAATCATCGAAGATGATGAAATTGTAAAAAAAATATGTTTTATCTTGGATAAATAAATTTATTAAAACATTAAAATTTGTTTGATAAATTCATATAAGTATGCTATTATTATATTATAAAATATTGCATTTTAAGCATTTTTATGATATAATACGCTAGAACTTAGAGAAAAACCTATGAAAGGAGTAAAAAGAGATGGAAAATGCTATAGTAACAATAATCAATTCTAATTTAACGGAAGAAGAAAAAGAAGCATTATTAAAAGAATTAGCAAATGAAAGTATCAAAAAACAACAAGCTGAAAATAGTTTAGAAGCTAAAAGAGAACAACTAATTGAAAAAAATAGACAAAAGGCCCAAGAAACTAGAGAAAGATTAGAACAATATCAAAAAGAAGCATATAGACAAGAAATAATTACTAATTCTGATAAAGAAGTACAAAAATATATAGAAGAATTATTAAAGATAAAAAATAATCGTGGTGAAAGTATATATAAGGATTTAGAGCAAGAATACAAAAAAGAAAAAATAACAAAACAAGAAATTTATGATTTATACGAAAAGATTTTCAATAAAAAGCAATCAGTATATGAAGACATATTTAAGGGTATAAATGACAATGCTAATCAAGATAAAAAAGATAATTTAAGCAAAGGAAAACCAGAAAATTCTCCAGAAATATCTGAAGAAGATCCTTCTAAAACTAAATTAGAATCTCAAGGACCTCTTTCTTTAGAAGAAGCTGCTGATGAAATGACTGTTGATGAAATGAATACTATTTTAAATATGATTTCAGCTGAGACTAAAGATGATCAAATTTTAAATGATATTGCTAATAGACTTAGAGTAAGTCCTGATTCATTAGAGGAAATAGCTAAATTAAAAGAACAAAATTTAAAACAAAATGAAAATCAAAATAGTGGAACAAGTAGTTCTTCAGATGAAAATAAAGAAGAAACAGAAAATCAAACAACTCCACCAGTAGACACTACTCCAGAAGAAAAAAAGAAAGTTACTGCAATTACTAAGGCAAAATCTTGGCTTAAATCTAAAGTAAATGCTAGTAATGCCAAAGCTTTAATTGCAATTGCTGGTGGTATAGCAGCTTTAGCCCTTGCTCTAATAAATGCTCCAGCCGCAGTAGCAGCTTTAGCAGCAGGTTATACGTATAACGAATTTAATAAAGGCGCTAAAGGAAGATAAAAAAATATCTTAATACAGTTTTATAACTGTATTTTTTTTGTTATAATTATATTGGTGATACAAATGGGAATATTTAATAAATTAAAAAAAAGTTTTATAAAAGAGAAAAAAGAAACTAAAACTGAAGAGACTAAAGATATTAAAATTTATGACAAAGGATTAACTAAAACTCGCGATAACTTTGTCTCTAAACTAATAAATATTACTAATAAATATAACAAAATAACTGAAGAGTTTTTCTATGAATTAGAAGAAATATTAATCATGGCTGATATCGGCGTTAATACTGTAATGGACTTTATGGAAAAACTTCGTAAAAGAGTAAAAGAAGAAAAAATAGATGATCCTAAAATGTTAAAAGAAATAATTGTTGATGAATTATTTATTATCTACGTAAACGAAGAAATAATTGTTAATAAAATAAACTATGCCAAAGAAGGGCCAACCGTAATTTTATTCATTGGCGTAAACGGTGTAGGAAAAACCACATCCATAGCTAAAATAGCCCAAAAAGAAAAAGACAAAGGAAAAAAAGTTCTTATGGTAGCAGCAGACACCTTTCGTGCCGGAGCTGTAAAACAATTAAAAGAATGGGCTGATAAAACAGACTCTGGCTTTGTCGGAGATGAATCAAAAAAAGATCCAGCTTCAGTAGTCTATGATGGCTTAAAAAAAGCTCAAGAAGAAAACTTTGATATTGTTCTAATTGATACTGCTGGACGTCTTCAAAATAAAGTTAATCTTATGAAAGAATTAGAAAAAATAAATAGAGTAATTACTAATTTTATTCCCGAAGCTCCTCATGAAACACTTCTCGTAATAGATGCTACAACTGGACAAAATGGTATAAGTCAAGCTAAAACCTTTAAAGAAGTAACTAATATAACTGGAATTATTCTAACTAAATTAGATGGAACAGCCAAAGGAGGAATTGTTCTAGCTATTAAATCTGAAGTAGACATCCCAGTCAAATATGTAGGACTAGGAGAAACCAAAGATGATTTACAAGTATTTGATATAGAAAAATATATTTACGGATTATTCAAGGATATGATACAATGAAAAAAGAAATATATTTAACCATTCTTTTTGATTATTACGAAAAATTATTACTAGACAAAGACCAAGAAGTATTTAAAGATTACTACTTCTCTAATTTATCTCTTCAAGAAATAGCAGAAAATAAAAATATATCTAGAAATGCCGTTCACAAGAGATTAAAAAAAATAGAAGAAGAATTAATCCATTATGAAGAAAAATTAAAACTGTATGAAAAAGAACAAAAAATTATGGAACTCATAAAAGATAAAAACTTACAAAATAAAATAAAGGAAATTTTAAATTAAAATAAAGGAGTAATATATGGAAAATAAAGTATTAGTTTTAGTTGATGATAATGATATATCTGGTTTAAAAATAGGAAACTATCTATTTTTTAGACAAGAAAAAGACGATATTTTAACCTTTTATAATAAAAAAATAATACCAACTTTATTAAAATATCAAAATATTAATTTAATAGATTATTATAAAGAAGATAATACTACTACTATTTATGAAAAAGATTATAATTTTAGTCCCGAAGATATTATCATGATTTCTGATAGAGAAAAAGGCGATATTGCTTTAACTGACAACTATTATAGTTTATTTTATAATCAAAAAGTTTATATTTCTCAAATAGTGAGAAATACTGAACATAAAAATTTTGATTTTGCTAGTCCTGAAGAAGATTATAAAAAAGCTAGAGCAACTATTATTAATGAAATAAATGATGAGTTTCAAAAAAGCCCTTCTAAAGGAGAAGTTATGGTTTCATATTTTGATGAAGATATAGTAAGAACTTTAATGGAAATATATAAACAAGAACCAAATTCTAATATGTTTGATAACTTAAGTATAGCTATTGCAAAATTAAATGCCAGAACTAAAAAATAAAAATATAAATATAAATATAAATATAAATAATTTCTAAGAAATACTATAAAAAGTAGTATTTTTTTTGTATATATTAAAAAAGTTATCATAAAGTTAAAATGAAAGAGAGTGATGCTATGGATAAACAGGAAATAATTAAAAATATTGCTTATCGTACGGGAGGAGATATTTATTTAGGAGTAGTAGGAGCCGTAAGAACAGGAAAATCTACCTTTATAAAAAAAGTTGTAGAATCACTAGTCGTTCCTAATATTGAAGATGAGTATGAAAGAAAAAGAACTTTAGATGAAATTCCTCAATCAAGTGGGGGAAAAACTATCATGACAATAGAACCTAAATTTGTTCCTAATAATGTTGCTAAAATCAAAATTGATGACATGACTTGCAATATGAGATTAGTAGACTGTGTTGGATATGTTATTGAAAATGCTAAAGGCTATGAAGATGAAAACGGACCAAGAATGGTCAAAACTCCTTGGTACACGGAAGAAATCCCTTTTGTAGAAGCTGCAGAAATAGGTACAGAAAAAGTTATTAAAGATCATTCAACAATTGGAATAATAGTTACAACTGATGGCTCAATTGGGGAATTTGATAGAAAAGATTATATTGAAGCTGAAGAAAAAATAGTAGCAGAATTATCTAATATCAATAAACCATTTATTATAGTATTAAATACCACTAAACCAAACAGCACTGAAACAGAAAGTTTAACTAGAGATTTAAAAGAAAAATATAATGTACCAGTCTTACCAATGGATGTCTTAAATATGAACGAAATAGAAATAACTAATATCTTACGTGAAGCACTATATGAATTCCCAGTAATCGAAGTAAAAGTAGATATTCCAGAGTGGATAGGAGTCCTAAAACCAAATCACTATGTTAAAAAAGCCTATATTGAAAAAATCAAAGAAAGTGTCATTGAAGTAGATAAATTACGTGATGTTGATACTATTGTAAATCATTTTTCAGATTGTGAATATATTAAAAACTCCTATATGTCTGAAGTAGATCCTAAAACCGGAATAATTACTATAACTTTAGAAGCCCCAGAAGAGTTATTTGAACAAGTTCTAAATGAAATGATAGATATCGATATCTCCAATAAAGCTAATTTACTTTCTATGTTCCAAGAATATAAAGAATCCCGTGCTGAATATGAACAATTTAAAACTGCTCTTAAAATGGTTAAAACAACAGGCTATGGAGTAGCAAGTCCAACTATTAGTGATATGAAGTTAGATAAACCAGAAGTAACCAAACAAGGTACTAGATATGGAATAAGATTAAAAGCAACAGCACCATCAATTCATATGATAAGAGTAGATGTAGAGTCAAGCTTCGAACCAATTATAGGAACTGAATCTCAAAGTAAAGAATTAATAGAACATCTAATGAAAGATAGCAAAGATGATCCAAATAGTATTTGGTCAAGCGAAATATTTGGTAGAAGCCTAGATCAAATTGTTCAAGAAGGAATTCAATCTAAAATAGCTATGATGCCTGAAAACATCAGATATAAGTTTCAATCAACTATGTCTAAAGTAGTTAATAAAGGTTCTAATAATTTAATAGCAATAGTTATTTAGCTATTGTTTTTCTTTTACCAAAAATAACTACTTGCATGCTTTTTATAAATATTGTATAATTTTAGTAAGGTATAAGAGGGATGCTTATGAGAAAGATATACACAAGTATTGATATTGGAACTGATGAAATTAAAGCTATTACTATTGAAGAATATAATGATAAATTCAATGTCTTAGCAACAGCATATGTAAAAACTAAAGGAGTAAAAAAAGGTTTAATAGTAGATGCAACTTTAATTTCTAATTCTTTAAAGAAAGTTATTAAACAATTAGAAAGTAAATTAGGAACGAAAGTAGAACAAGTTTTAGCTATCGTACCATCTAATAATCTTGATATAAATATTGGAATGGGAGAAGCCTCTATAACTACTGAAAACAATTTAATTGATGGTGAATCTATTTTTAATTGCCTGCAAAAATCTTTAAAAGGCAAAGTTCCAAAAAACATGGAAGTAGTAAGCATTATGCCAATAGAATATAAAATAGATAACTTAAAAAAAGTTAAAAACCCTCTAGGTTTAGAAGGAAAAACTTTAGCTTCTAAATCAGTAATAGTTTCTGTTCCTCAAAAAAATGTTTATTCTGTCGTAGGAATTTTAGAGAACTTAGGAATAGAAGTTGTTGATGTCACTATCTCTTCAGTAGCAGACTATTATGCTATTAAAGACAAAGAATTAGATAAAGAAGTTATTTCCCTTGTTAATATTGGAAAAGAAAAAACTGTTATTTCAGTATTCAATAAAGGAATATTAATTAAAGAAAAAATAATTTCTTCTGGAGGAGACGAATTAGACGAAGTAATTGGTTTTAACTTTAAAACTGATGATGAAGCTTCTAAAAAAATAAAAGAAGATTATGGAGTATCTAACCGAAAATTTGCTGATAGTGATGAAGATTATCAAATCATTAATAGATTAGGACAAAAAACTACTATTAATCAGTATGTATTATCTGAAATAATTGAGTATAAATTAGTAGAAATCCTAAAAAATATTAAAAATGAAATAAATAACTTAACAAATCGTGAAATAAGTTATATAATAGTTACAGGAGCTATTACCTCAATGTTAGGGTTTGGAGCTCTTGTCGAAGATATATATGGTCGTAAAGGACAACTTTTAACAACTAATATTATTGGTATTAGAGACAACAAATATTCAAGTTCTTATGGTGCCATAAAATATTTTATAAATAAATTAGAATTAAGAGAAAAAGAATATACAATGTTCATAGATGAAAAGGTCGATGAAATGCTCAGAGCTAGAAAGAAAATGGGGACTGGCAGTGCACTAGGAAAAATATTTGGAAAAATATTTGAATAAGGAGATGAAGTTATGTTTGATTTAGCAATGATGGACCAACTTGCCAAAATAAAAGTTGTAGGAGTTGGCGGTGGCGGAGGTAACGCTATTAACCGTATGATCGATGCTGGAGTTCGTGGTGTTGATTTTATCGCTGTTAATACTGATGCTCAAGTTTTAAATGCCTCTAAAGCCGAAAAAAAGATTCAGCTAGGAACCCTTGGTGCTGGAGGAAGACCTGAAATAGGAAAAGAAGCTGCTGTAAAAGCCAAAAAAGAATTAGAAGAATGTTTAAAAGGTGCTGATATGGTATTCATCACTTGTGGTATGGGTGGTGGAACTGGAACAGGAGCAGCACCAGTTATCGCTGAAATAGCTCAAAACCTAGGAGCTTTAACAGTAGGAATTGTTACTAGACCATTCTCATTCGAAGGAAAAAGAAGAATGGATAACGCTTTAGTAGGAATCGAAGAATTAAAAAAACACGTAGATACTTTAATAGTTATTCCTAATGATAGATTAAGAGAAATAATTGACAAATCTACTTCAATGCTAGATGCCTTTAAAGAAGTTGATAATGTATTGTTAAGAGGAGTACAATCAATTTCCGATTTAATTGCGGTAGTAGGGCTAGTAAACCTAGACTTTGCGGATATAAGAGCAGTTATGGAAAATTCAGGTAATGCTATTATTGGTATTGGAATCGGAATGGGTGAAGATAGAGCTATCGAAGCTGCTAAACAAGCTGTTTCATCTCCACTTCTTGAAACATCAATTCACGGTGCTACAGATGCTATCATTAATATCACCGGAGGAGCTAACTTAACATTATTTGAAGCTGAACAAGCTGCAGAAGTAGTACGTGCTGCTGCTAATACTGATATAAATGCAATCTTCGGTTCAGTTATTAATGAAAACTTAACTGATGAAGTAATAGTAACAGTAATTGCTACTGGATTCGATAAGAAAAACAAAAAACCTCTTTATAATCAATTAAATGATGAATCAGAATCAAACTATATTGATGATGAAGATGATGACGATAACAGCAATTTTGATCCACAAGAAATAGAAATACCAACCTTTATGCATAGAAACTTTTAAAAATAAACTAAAACAATATAGTAAAATTAAAGCTATATTGTTTTTTTATTAAATATTATTTATGCTATATTTTAAAATACACGTAAAAGATATATGTAAAGAAACTTCTTAAAATTTGCTTTTAATCATATACTATGGTATAATGACTTGTGGTGAGAAAATGGAAAACAAAGAATATTTGCAAATAGTAGAAAAAATTTTAGAAAACCGAAAATTTAATAAATTAAAAGATGAAACTCATCATCATAATAGTAATAGATTCACTCATTGTGTAGAAGTATCATATAAAACCTATAGAGTTTGTAAAAAATTAGGCTTAGATTATGAAAGTGCTGCTAAAGCTGCTCTTTTACATGATTTTTTCTTCGATAATGAATTCGATAATAAAAAAGAAAGAATGCTAAAACATCCTAAAAAAGCTTTAGAAAATTCTATGAAAATAACTAAACTTTCTAAAAAAGAACAAAATATTATTGAATCTCATATGTATCCTGTCGGAGGAAAAACACCTCGTTATTTAGAAAGTGTCATAGTAGATGCTATTGATGATTATGTATCTTTTAAAGAAAAATTAGGAGGAGATTATAGGTCTTTAAAAGCCGCTATGAACTTCTTATTTATACTATGTATAAGTGTTTTATTAAAATAAAACATTTATTTTTGTCCCCGTAGCTCAGCAGGATAGAGCAATTGCCTCCTAAGCAATAGGTCGATGGTTCAAATCCATTCGGGGACGCCATAAGGAATTGACTAACTAGAAATAGTTAGTTTTTATATTATAAAATGATTAATTATGATATAATATACACTAGTAAAAGGAAAAAAATGGAATAAAAAGGGTTTAGTATATATTCATCATAGTATACTATACTCTTTTTTTAGTGATAGGAGGTTTTGTATGGCAGAAGAAAAAAATTATTTTCTTGTAGAAGGTGTTGCAAAAGAAGATTGGATAGGATTTGATTCTTATTTATATTCGTTAGATAGTGCAATAAATAGTGGAGCAAAATTTATTGGATTGATTGCTGATTATGGCTCTGGTAAAAGTACTCTTATAAATATGTTAGAGAATAGTCAACAACTAAAGAATAATGAACTTATTAAGATAAATTTATGGAATTGCTATACTAGTAATGAAGATAATAAAATTGATATACATAGAATATTTTTGCATGAATTAATTGATAAACTTGAGATTGGAAACAAAAATTATTATAAAAAGAAAATTGACAAAAATTATAATATATTTGATATTAAGTTTAAAAATAATAATCCAATATTTGCTATAATATTATTTTTCTATTATTTGTTATGTATATTAGAAAAATTGGGATTTATTTCCAATGTTATTAACTTAAGAAGATAGAGATTTAAAAATCTATCTTTTTTTGAGAT
>ERZ824488.1709-NODE-1709-length-22701-cov-11.248565_pt1 | contig 22701 bp, 19 predicted proteins | sample MGYA00519936_ERZ824488 | MGnify/ENA primary metagenome ERZ824488 (study PRJEB31778, sample SAMEA3449153) | human gut metagenome | biome: human gut; feature: human-associated habitat; material: faeces | place: United Kingdom | collected 2010/2012 ... | reverse complement strand
CTGCACAATGGTATGAATATTGTGTTAATAAAACATTAAAGTCAACATCATGTTCAGAAACATGTGGTGGAGGAAACATCATAAATCATTATGTTGATACTAAATATTTAAGTCAAGAGTGTCCTGATGAACCAACTTCTACATCTTGCAATACACAAAAATGTTATACTAGATGTGATGAAACATGTGCTATTTATAAATGTGAACAATATTCTGATTGGCCAATTCAATACCATGAATATTTGTATGATAAATATGATCATAGTTATTGCAAAGAAGGTGCTTGGATGGGATATGAATGGGGAAATAATAACTGTTCAGTTGGTGCTACAATAGATAATTGTAATGGAACATCATCTGGTGGTGGATCTTCTGGAGGTTCTAATTGTGAAACTGTAAGTTTTGATTGTACTGGATTTATATATGATACTTATAATGATTGCTTTAATCTTGTATTTGATAGAGGCGATGGTGTTTGGGGCGGATGTGAAAAGAATAAATATAATAAATATCGAGCTTGCAAATATAAAACAGTTTGTTCATAATAATTATAATTAAAAAATTAATTTTACATAAAAGTGTGTCAAATGACACATTTTTTATTTTCTTTTAAGGAAACTATCTTGCTAATAAAAACTTATTGTAGTATTATAATGGTAGCAAGTGGCAGAAAGTGGAAGAAAGTGGTGAATGCATATGCTAATGGGGGAATTTCATCATAATATAGATGATAAAGGAAGATTAATAATACCAGCTAAATTTAGAGAAGATCTTGGTAATGAGTTTGTAGTTACTAGAGGAATTGAAAAATGTTTATTTGTCTATTCTAAAGAAGAGTGGAACAAAATAGTTGAAAAGTTAAAAAAACTTCCATTTACCAATAAAGATGCAAGAAACTTTACTCGTTTTTTCTTATCTGGTGCCTCAATGTGCGAATTCGACCGTCAAGGTAGAATAAACATATCCTCAAACCTAATTAATTATGCATCATTAAACAAAGAATGTGTAGTAATTGGTGCCAATGATCGTTTAGAAATTTGGAGTGAGGAATTATGGAACAATTTCTTTGAATCAAATGAAGATAACTTATCAGATATAGCTGAAAACTTATTTAAGGATAATTTATATGAAACATTATAGTGTATTAAAAAAAGAACTTATTGATGGATTAAATATAAATCCTGATGGAATATATGTAGATGCTACCTTAGGTTATGCAGGAGATTCAAGTGAAATTTTAAAGCGAATGAAAAGGGGTTTTCTTTTCGCCTTTGATCAAGATGAAGAAGCAATAAAATATAGTGATGATATCTTAAAAAATATTAGTTCTAATTATAAGATTATTTATTCTAATTTTAAAAGTATTAAAGAAAAATTAAATGAAGAAAATGTTTCTAAAGTAGATGGAATAATTTATGATTTAGGAATATCAAGTCCACAAATTGATGAGGATTATAGAGGATTCTCATTTATGAAGAATGCAGAACTTGATATGCGTATGGATTTAAATAATCCACTTACAGCAAAATATATCGTTAACAATTATAAATTAGAAGATTTAACTAATATTTTTTATAAATATGGAGAAGAAGATTTTTCTAAAAGTATTGCTTCAGCAATTGTAAAAGCAAGAAAAAATACTGAAATTAATACAACTTTAGAATTAGTAGAAATAATTAAACAAGGTGTTCCTTATAAGTATTTTGTAACTAAACATCCTGAAAGAAGAATATTTCAAGCTATTCGTATTGAGGTTAATGATGAATTAAATGTATTATCATCTTCTATTAATGATGCAATAGATATGTTAAAACCGGGTGGAAGATTATGTGTAATAACTTTTCATTCATTAGAAGATCGTATAGTTAAAAAAATATTTAAAGAAAAAAGTGAAGTTAATGATTTAGTAAAAGGTTTACCAATAATTCCTGAAGAATATAGGCCAATTATTAAATTGATAAATAAAAAACCAATTCTTCCGAGTAATAAAGAATTAGATGAAAATAGTAGAAGTAAAAGTGCTAAATTAAGAATAATAGAGAGGATATAATAATTATGAAAAAGACTAGGAAAAGAGTTAAAATAAGATTTATAGATAGATTAATAACTACATTAATTGTTATTTTGGTCGTATCTAGTCCAATTGTAGTTGTATATTCTAAGAGTGTTTTATCTAAAAGCAATATTGAATTAGAAAGAATGAAAAGTAAAATAGAGAAACAAGAAACGATGAATGAAAGCATAAGTATGAAAATTAATGAGATAGCTAGTTTATCGAATATTCAAGATATTGCTAAAGATTATGGATTAACATATCAAAATGATAATATAATTGTGGTAAAATAAGTATAGGTGATGAAAAAGTGAAAAAAAATAGTAGAATTTTTAGTATTATTAAAATATCTAAGATAGCTACTATTTTTTTGTTTGTAGTAATTCTCGTAAAACTTACATATGTTGCAATATCTCCTAAAGTTGATGGAATTGATTTAAATACTTTTGCACTATCTCGTACAACTGCTACTAAAACAATTGAAGCATCTCGTGGAACTATTTATGATATTAATAATGAGGTATTAGCAACGAATGTTAGGAGTTACACTGTTATTGCTTATTTGGATGAATCAAGAACTAGTGATGAGGCAAATCCAAGACATGTAGTTGATAAAGAAACAACTGCGGAAAAGCTAAGTCCTTTAATAAATATGACTTCTAAACAAATTTTGAAATTATTAAATACTAAAAATGTATATCAAGTTGAATTAGGTCCAGGTGGAAGAAATATAACAGAGTTAATTAAAGAAGAGATAGAAGCTTTAGATTTACCAGGAATAGATTTTATTAAAAGTACTAAAAGAGAATATCCTAACGGAGATTTTGCTTCTTACATTATAGGTTATGCAAAAAAGAATGATGAAGGATCTATAGTTGGGGAGCTTGGAATTGAAGGAAAATATAACAATGAATTAACCGGTACTAATGGTAAAACAATTTATCAAAAAGATGCTTATGGTTATCGAATTGCTAACACTCCAGAAGTTACAGAAGAAGCTAAGAATGGTTATGATATTTATTTAACATTAGATTCTAATATTCAATTGTATTTAGAGAATGCTATAAAAGAAATTGAAAATTTTAATATTGATTGGGCAACTTTAACGATTGCGGATGCTAAAACTGGTGCTATTGTTGGTTCAACATCAAGTCCTAGTTATAATCCAAATATTCTTAATATAACAGATTATAATAATCCATTAGTTAGTTATACTTATGAACCGGGATCAACAATGAAAATATATTCATTTATGGCAGCGATTGAAGAGGGATTATATAAAGGTGATGAATTATATCAATCTGGATCAATTCAAGTATCTGATTATAATATTAGTGATTGGAATAAAGAAGGATGGGGTAAAATAACTTATGATAAAGGTTTTACGTATTCTTCAAATGTAGCTGCTGTTTTGTTATCACAAAAATTAGGAAAAGAAAAATTGTTAGATTATTATAAAAAATTTGGTTTTGGTAAAAAAACTGGCATTGAATTATCTAATGAGTATGATGGTAAAATTAAATTTAATTATGAGTCAGAACTTGCATCAGCTTCTTATGGACAAGGTATTACAACTACGCCTATTCAAAATATTCAAGCTTTAACTAGTTTAAGTAATGGTGGTACTATTTTAAAACCATATATTATTAGTAAAATAGTTGATAATGAAGGCAATGTTGTTTATGAGGGAAAAAGAACTGAACTTACAAAAGTTGTTTCTTTAAATACTGTAAAAAAAATGATGGATTTAATGGATGAAACAGTAAATTCAAAAGATACTGCTGTTACAGGCTATCGATATCATACTGATAAATTAACTTTAATAGGTAAAACAGGAACTGCTAATTATACGCAAAATGGTAAATATGTTTCTGGACAATATAGTACAATTAGATCATTTGCGGGGTTATTTCCTAAAGATGATCCTAAATATATAATTTATGTATCTGTTAAAAAGTTTCAAGGAGCATCAAGTAGTTTAGGAAATATTATAAAGAAAATGGTTGAATCAGTTGTAACTTACAAGAATTTGTCTGATAAAGATTCTAATGTAGATGAAAGTAAGGTAATAAATATTGCGTCATATATTAATCAAGGTAAAAATGAAACTGTTAAATTACTCGAAAAATATGGATTATGTCCGATTGTTATAGGTGATGGAGAATATATTATTAATCAATATCCTTCTACTAATAGTTCTGTTTTATATGGAAGTAAAGTATTTTTAGTTACAAATGGTAATAATATTACTATGCCAAATGTTATAGGATGGACACATAATGAGATAAATACTTTTGCTAAATTGATAAAAATAAATTATAATATTGATGGTTATGGAAAGGTTATAAATACTAACATACCAGAAGGGAGTATAATAGATTTAAATAATGATCTATTGGTTGAACTAGGATAATGAAAAAGAAATTATTAAATATTATTAATTCTTATAAAGTAATTATTATTGTTTTGATATTATTATGTGTTTTTTTACTTATATATTTAAATAAGATTACTTCTGCTAATAAAATATATTTATTTGAGGGAAGTTCTGATTATGTTGAAGTTAAAAGTGGTGTAGTAAGTCTTAATTATAATATGAATTTATTTCAAGGATCTAATATTGATTTTAAAGAGAAAGATAAGATTGTTGTTAGTTATGATATTGGTTATTATGTTTTAGTTAATGATGAGTATTTACCACTTGCAACTAAGGCTGGTGAAGATGATGAGGGATTATCATTAAAAGAATTAATTACGGGAACTGATAACTATAAAATAATAGAACCTGCAAATGGTAATTATTTCTTTACTAAGGATAAAATAAATAATTTAGATTCTAATTTATTTTTTATAATTAAAGCAACTGATAACAAGAATAATGAAATTAAAGATGCTATTAAATTAAAAGTAACAAAAATATCTAAGTAAATTTGTTACTTTTTAATGTAAAAAAATCTTTCAATTACTTGAAAGATTTAATAGTCAACTTGGTGACCCGTACGGGGTTCGAACCCATAAATGCATGCGTGAAAGGCATGTGTGTTAACCATTTCACCAACGGGCCAATAATAAACAAATGGTGGGCCTGAATGGACTTGAACCATCGACCTCACGCTTATCAGGCGTGCGCTCTAACCAGCTGAGCTACAAGCCCATTTGCTATATATCAGTAAGCAATATAAATATTACTATATATTTTATGTTTTGGCAAGGGTTTTTTTGCAATTTTTTTGTAATTTTTTTAATTTTAGATAAGTTTAGCATTTGAATCAGCATTTAAATCTAAAGATGAAAACTTACCTTTTTGATATAAAAAATAACCTGCTGCTGCAACCATAGTAGCATTATCAGTACAATATTTAAGACTTGGATAAGAAAGATTAATATTTTCCTTAGCACATAATTGTTTAAAATTTGATCTTATTCCTTGATTAGCAGATACTCCACCGGCTAGGAGAAGATTTTTGACATGATAATCTTTTAGAGCTTTAATAGTTTTACTAGTTAAAGCTTCTATTACGACATGTTGAAAAGATGCTGCTAAATCTTCTTTATTTATATTTTGATTGTTTTGTTCATATTTGTGACATAGGTTTATAACAGCACTTTTTAAACCACTAAAACTAAAATTATAACCTTTGTCATGTAAAGGTACTGGCAATTTATAAGTCAATTTACCAGTGCTAGCTAATTTATCTATTTTAGGGCCTCCAGGATAAGGAAGAGATAAAACTCTGCCTACTTTATCATAACATTCTCCAACTGCATCATCTAAAGTTTCCCCTATTTTTTTAATAGTGAAATGATCTTCCATATATAAAAGATCGGTATGGCCACCACTTATTACTAAAGCAATTAAAGGAAATTCCATAGTTTTTTCTAAATTATTAGCATAGATGTGACTTCTTATATGATGAACGGGAATAAGAGGCTTATCATAAATATAGGCTAAAGTTTTAGCAGCTTCTAATCCTACTAGTAGAGAACCTACTAAGCCCGGTCCATAAGTAACTGCTATAGCAGTGATATCGTTCATAGTAAGATTTGAATCTTTTAAACATTTATCTATTACAAATACTATATCTTTAACATGGTTTCTACTGGCTATTTCGGGAACTACTCCTCCATATAAAGTATGAATATCTATTTGACTTAGAATTACAGTATTTATTTCTTTATTACCATTTTTTACAATAGAACATGAAGTTTCATCACAACTTGTTTCAATCGCTAATATATATACATCTTTCATAATAGTCACTTCCTAAGAATTTGGTTTTTTGGTTCCCATTAAAAGGGCATCTTCATTTTTATAATAATTTTTTCTAATAGCTAATTTAGTGAAGCCAAATTTTTTATATAGATTAATTGCAGGATAATTACTTTCTCTTACTTCTAAAGTTATGTCTTTAGAAATATTAATTAATAAATATTCTAACATAGAACTTGCTATATTTTGACGACGATAGATTTTTAGAACTTCGATTTCATTTACTTCTATCCGATCATATATTTTACTATAATAGAGATATCCTACTATTTTTTGATCTTTTTGGTATAATAAATAAGCTCCAAAAGGATTATTTTTTAAATTATTGGTTATTTGTTCCTTGGATATTATAATACTATTTATATTTACTTTAGTTAAGTTTTTTGGAGTTACTAAAATAATCATTGTAATTTTTCCTCAGCTTCAGTTTTCTTTAAATAAGTTGGTATAAAAGTTAAAGAATCTTCTTCTTTCTTTTTAAAGTTTTTTAAGGTGTTATTAAGATTTGGTTTATATTTTACTGTTTTTAAATCAGAAAATTCATCATTTGAGATATAAGTTATTTGTTTATGATAGCTTTCGGCTTTTTGTTTTAGTTCTTCTAATTTTAGATATTGTTCTTTTAGAAGAATATTATAATTTTGATCATAAATAGCTCCATAAACATAGCCTCTTCTAGCATCTATTAAAGGTACAATTATTTCATCGTTAATAGAAGTTGCCATAACATCTAAACTAGATACTGAATAAAGCTTTTTATTTAAAAAGTAAGCATAAGTTTTGGCTATAGTGACTCCTACTCTTAGGCCTGTAAAAGAACCTGGCCCTCTTACACAAATAATTTCTTCTATATCGCTTGGTTTAAGATTACATTCTTCACTTAGATATTTAATATTTATTAAAGCTTCTTTAGATAGAGCTTTGTCTAGCTTTAAATATTTTTCTTGTAAAACTTCATTTTCTTTGATAAGGGCGATATGTAAAAAATTTGAAGAAGTATTTAAAAAAAGACTTATCATAAAACAGCCTCGCATAAGTCTTCATATTTTTTCCCAATAGGTTTGATAATTAACATTCTAGTATTTTCATTTATTATTTTAAAAGAAATTTCTAATCTTTCTTTTGGCAATTCATCGACAATCATATCAGCCCATTCAATAATAGAAACACCTTTTTTTACAAAATATTCATGAAAATCTATTTGAACATTTGTCTCATCGATACGATAGACATCCATATGAAAAAGAGGCATTTCTCCTCCATAATATTCTTTAACAATATTAAAAGTAGGAGATGTAATAGTGTCGGTTATGCCTAGAGCATTAGCAAATCCTTTAGTAAAAACTGTTTTTCCACTTCCTAAATCGCCTTTTAAACAAATAACCATATTAGGAAATTTTTCACTTTCAAAATTTTCTGCTAATTCGATGGTTTCTCTTTCATCGAATGATGTTATTTTATATTCCACATTAATCACCAAAATAATTTTATCATAAAGAAAAGAGTTTAGACAACCCTTTTTTATTTTTTTACTTTTACTTTGTAAATAACTTCTTCATCTTTGATATTCATAATAGTGGTAATCCCTGAAAGAATAAGGATTACTCCTAAGACTATACCTGTGGCAATTATTGGTATTACTGGTAGTAAAAAGGCAATAGCTCCTACGATGATTTTTAAGACAGGTCTTATTATTAATTTTCTATCACTATTAGTTTTTAACAAAAATAACAAAGTAGTAATTCCTGAGATTAAAAGCCAGATTCCTAATAAAATAGGAATAACTCTAATGGCAGCATCTTGATTTCCTATTAAAATAATCCCAAAAATGATACTAAAAATAGATCCTGCTACTGTATATGAGGCATAAGGATTATCGCTTTTAAGGGCTAATAAAATTTTAAGACCACCATACACTATTAAACTAATACCGGCTATTAAAACAATAGTTTCAAAAGCACTTTCTGGGCTTAGAATAAAGATTAAGCCAAAAACTATAAGTAATGCTCCAAAAATATAACTACTTACTTTTTTATTCATAATATATCCTCCTTAATAATCTAAATATTCATCTTGTTCCCAAACTTTTTCATTTTCTTTAGTATATTTTGAATTGTAGACTTTAGAATCATAAGTATTTCCATTTTCTTTTATAAATACTGCGTAAACATCTATAGTACTATTTTTAGATAAAGGAATTACTGTTTCTCCTTGTTCTTTATAAGTAATTTTGCATTCAAATACGTATTTATTAGATTTTTTTTCAACAAATGCACATTCAGTACTAACTATTTCATTTATGTTCTCAGTTTTTTTTCTAGTTTCACCAAGAGTTTCACTATTAAACCAAGCATCAATAGCCATTTGACCATATTTAGGGTTTTCATAAGGATCTAAACTGATACTACAGCCACTTGTGAATATTAAAATTGTAATTAAAACCAAAAAGATCTTTATTTTCATACAATTACCTCTTGATAATCATATCATAAATAAAGATTTTTTTCAAATTATTCTAAAATATCAGTAAATTTTTTTGTGGATTTTTCGTAAATTAAAAATTTATTGTTAGTATCTAAAGTTGCTAATAAAATACTTTCGATATTTTTTCCTTGATCTTTTACTTTTTTTAGTAACCATTTTTCATCTTTTTTCATAGCTTTTAAATTCTCTTGCATAATTTTTCCATCAATAATTACATTGGCTACTAAACTTGTTCTATCGCCTTTTATTTTCATATCTTTTCTAGTAATTACTTTATTTTCGGCTTTTGGTAAAATACTTATTTTGCCACTTGATTCCATTACAGCATAGGCAATTTCAGAGATATCAAAATAACCTTGTTCCCGGCATTGTTCTAAAAAATCATTTATATCATATTTAACTTTTTTTAAAGATTCTTCTAAGAGAACACCATCTTCAATTATGACTGTAGGAATATCCATGAAAAAACGTCTTAATTTAATACTTTTCATAGTTAAAATTGATATTCCATAAGCAATTATTCCGAAGATTACGACTGCTAGGGTACCATATAAAATATGAGAATCTAGATTAATAGTCATTTCGGCAGCAAAGTTTCCTATAGAAATACCCACAACATAATCGAATAAACTAAGCTGAGATACTTGTTTTTTACCTAGCATTTTAGTAACTAGAAAAAGAGTAACTAAAGATAGTACTGCTCTTAGTGTTACTTGTAATAAGTCTTGAGCCATATTGATCACCATTTTTAGTATGCGTGAAGATAAAATTAATATGTAAATTTTTTTTGTTACAAAAAACAAGTGCCATTTCTGATACTTGTAATTATTTATATCAACTTTTAACCAATATTGGTTATTTCAAAGCTTAAGCTATCACTTACATTACCAGCGACATCTTGAGCAAAGACATAATAAGTTCCATTTGATCTAGCTGTATAAGTTACTACTGGATTAGCCATAGCATTTATAGTAGTCCATTTGCAAGTATTACTACTGTCGGTTTTGGTTACACACCATCTTCTTATTAAACTAGTGGTATCTTGAAGTGCTATATGAACATCATCTGTTGTTACGGTTGTAGATTCTATTCCTGCTACTGTGACAACTTTTGGCTTAGTAATATCTGTTTTAGAAATATATGATACAGTTTTACTACAAATGTTTTCTTTACAAGCTTTAACATAATAAGTAGTTTTTTCATCTTTACTAATTTTTAACTCACTTGCTTTTTTTGTCACTTGATTTTCTGATGTTCCATAATAGTAAGTGGTACCACTTTCAGAACCTGAAAATTTTAAGGTATAAGCTCGATGATGCCATTTATTGGAAGTTATACCATCACTAGCAGTTATTGTTGGCGAGGCCATAGAACTTACAGTAACTTCTACTGTTTTAGATATATTATTACTTGTTTTTGCTGTTATTACTGCTTTCCCAGCATCTTTAGCATAGATTACACCTTCACTGGTAACTGTGGCAATATCAGAGTTAGAACTTGTCCAAGTAATTGTTTTATCTTTAGCATTATCAGGTGTTATATTAGCAACTATTTTTTCGCTATCTCCTTGTATCATGGTTAAACTTGATTTATTTAAAGTTAAATCAGTAACAATAGAACCTTCTTCGGAAACAGCTTTAGTTACAACAATAGTTACAACGTCTTCAACAGTTCTATTACCATTAGTAACTCTAATCGTGGTAGTTCCTTCTTTTACTGCTGTTACAAAACCGTGTTCATCTACTGTTGCTATTGATTCATCATTACTATAGAAATCTATATTTTGAGCAGTAGTATTATATGGTGCAGTAGATATTTTTAATCTAGTATTTTGACCTGGTGTTAATTGAACTTTTTCTGGAGTTACATTAAGTTTAGTCATAGGTACAAAATCTTCAGTTACATAAACAGGTACTGAGAAAGATCTAGAACCTTTGGAAATTGTTAGAATAGCACTGCCTACTTTAATCCCTTTTATTTCTCCTTCAGCTGAAACAGTCATTATTTCATCATTACTAGTTTCATAATAAATATCTTCACTACATGCTCCTTGTCCAAAGCCAATATTTAATTCATGAGTTGTATCTTTAACTATAGAAATTCTTTCAGAGAAAACTAAATCTGAAGTAAATGATGGGCACACTACAACATCTTTCTTTTCATCAGCCATTTCTCTTTTATCCAAAATAGAGTTTACAGTAATTGTTGTTTTACCTTCTTGAATAGGAACAATGGTATTTAAAATGTCTCGGCCAGTCATTTCTTCTTCTAGTACAGTTGCTACTTTAGTATCACTAGATTTAAAAGTTGTTTTGGTATTATCTAAAGCTTCCTTACCTTCTGCTATTACGGAGATATTAGCTGTTTCTCCTAAATAAACAGCATCGGGAATTATAACTTCTGCTTTATATAAAGCATTGTTTCTAGCAATAATAATATAGATTACTACTACTATGAGAATTAAGAATAATAAAGCTATTCCTAAAGCAATAACTGCTTTTTTATTAATTGTACTTAAGGCATATTTTATTTTATCTTCTTTACTTTCATTTTTCTTTTCTTCAAAAACAACATCAGCATTTTCTATAAAATCTTGTTGTTTAGATAAGCCAATATTACTGAAATCGGAATTTTCTCCATAATCCATATCATATAAATCGGTTTTATCTAAGGATTTATCTTGATTATTGTTTGCTATGGGTTCTTTTTGGTTATCTTCTTGAAATTCATCTTCAATTTCGAAATCACTTTTAGCCATCTTATCACCCCTTATTATAATTAATATATCAATATTTTTTTAGAAAATCAACAGAATTTTGATTATTCTACTAATTTAACACTAACTAATTTAGATACTCCTGATTCTTGCATGGTTATACCATAAAGTGTTTTGGCATATTCCATAGTTTTTTTCTTATGAGTTATAATTATTAACTGAGTTTTACCAATGTATTTACTGAAATAAGCTCCTACTCTGGCTACATTTGCTTCATCTAGAGCAGCTTCTACTTCATCAAATAAACAAAATGGAATTTTTTTAATGTTTAAGATTGCAAAAAGTAAACTTATAGCAGTTAGAGTTTTTTCTCCTCCAGAAAGAAGGGAAATACTACTTAATTTTTTTCCTGGGGGAGTAACATTTATTTCTATACCTGTTTGTAATAAATCATTTTCATCAGTAAGTTTTAACTTAGCACTTCCTCCTTTAAATAGTTCTTTGAATACTTTATCAAATTCTATTTCAATATTTTTAAAAGTTTTAGAAAATTCTTCTTTCATCACTTCATCTAATTCATCAATAATTTTAAGCAAAGTAACCGAAGCTTCTTCCAAATCATCTTTTTGTTTTTTCAAAAATTCATATCTAGTGTTTATTCTATCGAACTCTTCAATAGCTCCAACATTTACTGGTCCTAATGATTTTAGTTCACGGCGATAGGTATTAACATTTTTACGAGCAATATCTTCTTCAATTTCTAAAATATAATTAGCTTTAGCTTTTTCAAAAGTCATTTGATAGCTTTCACTTAAAGTATTTAAAAGATTATCCATTTTGACACTATCTTTAGAATTTATAATTTCATATTCTTTAAGTTCTTCTTCTAATTTATGAATATGAGAATTTTTTAATTTATATGAAGCTTCTTGTTCTTCTAAAAAGGCTTCTTTTTGTTCTTTATTTGCTAATGTAACAGCGCTTTGTTTTTCTTTAGCTTCTTTTTGAGCTTTTAATTCATAATACTTGGCCATTAATCGTTCTTGCTCTTTATCAATAGTATTATTTTCTAAACTATCTAAATTGTTTAATTCTTGATTAATTTCTTGTAAACTAGTCTTTTCTTGTTCATATGATTGGTTCTTTATTTCTCTTTCTTCTTCAAGAAGGAGTTTAGCTTTTTCTAAATCGAAAAGTTCATTTTGTTTAGTTTGAATAGTTGCTAGTAATTTATCTAGTTGTTGTTTATTGTCGTTAAGATTATTTTTTAATAGTTCTTGATCGTGGAGATATTTTCTTAACTCGTGTTTTTCCGTTATGATAGAACTAGTTTTTATTTTTCCTCCGGTAATTGATCCTCCAACATTTATTACTTCTCCTTGTAAGGTTACAATTTTGTATCTATTATTTATAATTTTACTTATCTCATTGGCAGTATCAATATTATCAGTTAAAATGACATTGCCTAGTTGGTTTTTGATGATATTTTCATATTTAGAATCATATTTTATTAGACTACTTAAAACTCCTATAAAACCGGGGTTATTAGTTAAGATGCTTAAAATACTATTTTCAATATAGCGAGGTTTTATAACATCAAGTGGAAAAAAAGTTACTCTTCCTAAATTGTTTTCTTTTAAATAATTAATAGCTTGTTTAGCTACTTTAGGAGAATCTACTACTACATAATCTTTAGCTCCTCCGAGTGATACAGAAAGTGCTAAGGAATAAGAGTCTTCTACTTCTATTAAGTTAGCAATAGTATTATGAATTCCAGTTAGTTTAGGGTTTGATAAAACTTTTTTGACATTAGGATTTAATGATGATCCTTGTTCAATATAGTTAGTTAAATACTTTATTTTATATTCTAAGTCGGTTAACGATTTATTTTTAGTGCTTATAGATTGTTCTAATGCTGTTTTTTCAGTTAGATAATCTTGTAGGGAGTTTTCTTTTTCTTGGTAAGTTGTTTGTAAAGAGGTAAGTTTATTAGTAATTATTTCTAAATCATTTTTTATTGATAATAGTTTGTTATTAATTATATATTTATTTTCTTTTAATCTAGTAATATTTTCGTGAACTTTCAAATCATTACTTTCATATTTACTACGTTCTTTTAAAATATTCATTTCGCCATTTATTTTTTCTAAATTTCGGGTCAACTCTAAAAGTTCTTTATTATCGTTAGCTATTTCTTCATTAAGAACAGAAATTTCATTTTTAGTTTTATCTAAATCTATATCTAAGTTAGTTGAACCGGTCATTTCTTTAGCTAAAGTTTCTTCTAGTTGTTCTATTTTATTTTTATAATTATGATAATTGTTATTTAATTTTTCTAAATCAGAAACTATTAAAGCTATTTCCACATTACGAAGTTTTTCTTCAAAATCTAAATACTTTAAAGCAGCATCTTTTTGAGCTCTTAGAGGTTCGATTTGATCGTTTAGTTCCGTTATGATATCTTTTATTCTTACCATATTTTGATTAGTTTTATCTAGTTTTCTTAGAGCTTCTTCTTTTCTTTTTTTATACTTTAATACTCCGGCAGCTTCTTCAAATAAAGTTCTTCTTTCATAAGGAGTGCTGTTTATAATATTAGCAACTTCTCCTTGAGAGATAATATTAAAGGCATAGCGTCCCATACCACTATCTAAAAATAGATCATTAATATCTTTTAAGCGACATTTTTCATTGTTAATAAAATATTCATTTTCACCACTTCGATATACTTTACGAGTTATTGATATTTCAGTATAAGGAACTTTTAAATAAGTATCACTATTGTCAAATATTAAAGTTACAGATGCTAAATTAAGTGGTTTACGACTTTTAGAACCTGAAAAAATGACATCTGTCATATTAGAGTCTCCACGTAAGGTTTTTACTGATTGTTCTCCTAGAACCCATTTAACAGCATCGACAATATTACTTTTTCCACTTCCATTAGGGCCGACAATACAAGTTATATCATTATCTAAGGTCAAATTTATTTTATCAGCAAAGGATTTAAAACCTGATATTTTTATTTCTTTTAAATACATGAAATCCACATCCTCTTTAGTTTTTATAAAGTAATTATACCAAATTTTAAAGAAAATAAAAAGAACTATTTATAATCATTGATGATGATTTAATGTAGTTCTTTTTAGTTATTTTCTAGTTCTGTCTTCCGCATCCACTATTGATTCAACTGAAATTTGTTCAAAATCATTTAATTCATTTTCTTTATATCTATAATTAATGACACTTTTTATAGCTTTACGATTGCTAATTGGTTGGGATTTATCCGTTTTTAATTGATTGGCTTTATCAATTGCGTATTGATTTTTCATACTATCCACGGTTGATATTATTTCTAATATTTCTGTATGATTATTTCTATTTATTCCAAAACTTAAAATTTCTTTTATCAGGGCAATAGCATATTTTTCGTTGGTATAAATTTCATCTAATAGTAGCTCTTCGATAACATCAGAAAATTCTTCTTTTATTTGCTCATCAGTATAATCTATCTTTTTTGATTTCATAATATTTCCTCCTTGGCAGTTATTATAATATATTTTTTTCTATAAAAGCAATATCTTTTTGTAATTCTTCTTTTTTAGTTTCATGATGATCTTCTAATAAATTATATATTTTAAGTAATTTTGTTTTTGTTTCATATAAGTATCTTAAGAAGATTTTATCTTTTCTTTTTAATAATAAAGGGCCAAATTTTAATTCATAATAATTATATTTTTCTATTCCTGGTACAAATAGTATTACTGGATAATATTTATTTTTATCATACACCATTTTTTCTTCTTGTATTTTAAAACCCAAATCAGTAATACTTTTTCTTAATTTATAGTAGTCGTTGTTAGAAGAAATTACTAAATTTTTAATATTTTTTAGTACTTCTTTTCTTTTATTTAAAATATCTATAATAGTAGTAGTTCCTAAACCTGATAAGACTATGGTATCAATTCCTTTTTCATAAGCATTCAAACCATTTTCTTGTTTTAGATTTATTTTATTCTCTAAGTTATATTTTTTAACATTTTCTTTTGCTATTTCTAATGGTCCTTTGTTTATATCACTGGCAATTGTTTTTATATTTTTATTTTTTTTTACAATGTAGATATCTAGTAAGGCATGATCACATCCAATATCTAAAACAAAAGAGTTATCAGGAATTAAGTCTCCAATAACTCTTAATCTTTCAGATATTTTCATTAATCTGTTAAAAAGTCCTTTAGTTTTTTGCTTCTTGATGGATGTCTCATTTTTCTAAGAGCTTTTGCTTCAATTTGTCTAATTCTTTCACGAGTTACTCCGAATATTTGCCCTACTTCTTCTAAAGTTCTACATTGACCATCTTCAAGTCCAAATCTTAGTTTTAAGACTTTTTCTTCTCTTTCTGTTAAAGTGTCTAAAACACTTCCTAATTCTTCTTTTAAAAGTTCTGCTGTAGCATATTCTTCAGGAGACATAGTTCTTTCATCGGGAACAAAATCTCCAAGATGAGAATCATCTTCTTCTCCAATTGGGGTTTCTAAAGAAACTGGTTCTTGAGAAATTTTCATAACTTCTCTTACTTTTTCTTCACTAATACCTAATTTTTCTGATAATTCTTTGTCAGTAGGTTCTCTATTTAATTCTTGAGTAAGTTGACGTTGAACTCTGGCTAATTTATTAATTGTTTCGACCATATGAACTGGTACTCTTATTGTTCTAGCTTGATCAGCAATAGCACGAGTTATTGCTTGTCTTATCCACCAGGTAGCATAGGTAGAAAATTTATACCCTTTGCTAGGATTGAATTTATCAACAGCTTTCATAAGACCAATATTACCTTCTTGAATAAGGTCTAGGAAAGCCATACCTCTACCTACATATCTTTTGGCAATTGAAACAACCAGTCTTAAGTTAGATTCTGCTAAAATTCTTTTGGCATCTTCATTACCTTCTTCAACTTGCAAAGCATATTCATATTCTTCTTCACTAGTAAGTAAGTTAATTCTCCCTATTTCTTTTAAATACATTCTAACAGGGTCATTTATCTTAATGTCTTTATTAGAAGAATGAGTTGGTATTATAACTCCATCCTCTTCTTCTCCATCATCTTCTTCTTCATTTTGTTCGTTTGATACTACTTCAATATTGTTTTGGACAAACATATTATAAAGTTCATCTAAAGAATCACTATCAGGTTCAATTCCTTTAAGATGTTCGGCCATTTCTTCAAATGTTACGCGATTACCATTTTTCTTTCCTAATTCAAGTAATTCTTGCTTTCTTTCTTCAAAGGATTTGATTTCATTAATCATTAATTTTCACTCCCTATTTTAGCCAATCTAATTTTTTCTAATATTTGGGCTTTTTTTACTGGATCGGATTCTTCACTTATTAAACTTTTTAACCTTTTTATTTCCTGGTTCTTATTATAATCCATAATTACAGTAATATAATCTTTGAAGGCTTCTAAATTAGATTCTTCTATATTAACATTTTTTATTACATCTTTTACTAAATTTAAAAGTTCTGGTTTATCGTTTAAACTAGTAATAAAATCTGCTAAAGACAAAGTGCCATTTATTTTATAAGTATAAATTATTTCATTTGCTAAATATCTTGCTTCCTTATTTGGTAGGAAATTTAGCTTTTTTTCATAATATTTACAAGCTTCATAATTATTCATCATTGTATATAGAATATTATAAGTTGCTTTTTTATACTTATTTAATTTTGGCTTTTTGTCAGGGCTTTTGCTTAACGCTTCAATTTTACTATATTTTTCTATTTTTTTCAAGTTATTTTTTAAAATATTTATGTCAATGTCAAATTCTGCCTCGATTTTTTTTAACATAAACTCTTGTTTTATTTCATCATCTTCTTGTTTTATCTCTTTTAAAGTCATATTAATATAGTCTGCTTTTTCTTCTAAATTATTTAAATCAAGTCCTGATTTTAAGTAATTAAGTTTAAATTCACTGTAACTTATAGCATTTTGATATAGTCCTAAAAATGAATCCTTACCGTATTTTAAGATATATTCATCAGGATCAAGATTTTCTTTTAAAGTTATTACAGAGACAGAAAGTTCTTTTTTAGTTAATTCTTCTCCGATAGTGTTCATAGCTTTTTGACCGGCTTCATCTCCATCTAGACATAAATATATATTGTGTGATAAACGTTTTAATAAATTTATTTGTTCTTTAGTTAGTGCAGTACCCATTAAGGCTACGACATTTTTAATACCAATACTATAAAGTCTTATGACATCCATAAAACCTTCGACTAAAATTAAGTTTTTTTCTAATCTAGCAAATTCTTTAGCTCGATAATAGTTATATAACAGTTCCCCTTTTTTGAAAATTGGGGTTTCTTTGGTATTTATATATTTACTACTATCTATATGATTATAGATTCTGCCAGAGAAGCCTACAACATTATTATTAGTATCAAATAAAGGAAACATAATTCTATTTATATATAAATCATGGATACCATTTCCTAAACCATATATTTCCATTTCAGCAGGGGTATAGCCTTTTTTAGTTAGAATTTTAGTAAGACTATCTTTATCTAAAGATAAGCCTATTTGAAATTCTTTGATTAAATCTTTTGTTATAGAACGATCTTCTAAATATTTTATAGCAGGTTCTCCTAGAGAGGTGTTTATATTGTTTTGATATAGTTTTAAAGCTAAGTCGTACATTTTATAATATTTTTCATATTTGTTAGGAGTAGTTTTTATATAATTTTGGTTAAGAGTTATACCCGCTCTTTGAGCAAGTATTTTTAAAGCTTCTTTAAAATCAACTTTTTCATAATCCATAACAAAAGTTATGACATTACCACTGGCACCACAGGAGAAACATTTATAGATTTGCTTATCCTCTGAAACACTCATACTAGGATTAGTGTCATCGTGAAATGGACAAACTCCAAAATAATTTTTTCCTCTTTTAGTAAGGGGTAAGTAATTTGATATCACTTCAACAATATCATTAGCTTTTCTAATAGTTTCAACTGTTTTATCCATACCTACCCTCCTTTAAACATTTATATTATACTACATTTTTTTTATTTAAAAAAGATTAGTTTTTAAAATACTGTACTTTTTTTTAAATTTATTGTATAATTAGTGTGGTTGATTCTTTTATAAAGCAAAAAAGAAAGGAGATAATTTATGTTTAAACCCAATAAGACTTATGTCTTAGCACTAGGCGGGGTTGGAGAAATCGGGAAAAATATGTATTGTGTAATGCATAATGATGAAATTATTATAATTGATGCAGGTGCTACTTTTCCAGAAGAAGAATTAAGAGGAATTGATTACGTTTTACCGGATTTTGATTTTTTGAAAAAGAATGAGAAAAAGATTAAAACTTTAGTTATAACTCATGGTCATGAAGATCATATTGGAGCAATTCCTTTTTTACTTCAAAATGTACATATTCCAACAATATTTGCTCCTAATCAAGCCTATGCTTTAATAAAAAAGAAACTTGCAGATAAGAATATCCAATATAAAGGATTAAAACCGTATAAAAGTAATGATAGATTAAAATACAAATATTTTGAAATATCATTTTTTGCCACTACTCATTCAGTACCTGATTCACATGGTATTTGCGTTAAAACTCCAGATGGCACTATTGTAGAAACTGGGGATTTTAAATTTGATTTAACTCCAATTGGACCGGTGACTGATTTTGCTAGAATGAGTGAGATTGCTAAAGAAGGTGTAACACTTCTTATGAGTGAAAGTACTAATGTATTAGATGAGGGCTTTTCAATGTCCGAGTCTAAAGTTGATGAGGCTTTAAATGAAGTATTTTCTAAGCATCAAAATAATAGACTGATTATTGCTACTTTTGCTTCTAATATATATAGATTAAAACATATTATTGAAACATGTAAAAAATACAATAGAAAAGTTTGTATTTTTGGACGAAGCATGGAAAACAATATTAATATATCTATGGAAGGTGGATATATTGATGCTAAGGATGTTTTAGTTAGTCCAGAAGTTGCGAATACTTTAAAGCCTGGAGAAATTGCTCTTTTATGTACAGGTACACAAGGAGAACCTCTGGCAGCACTTTCTAGAATTGCTGATGGAACTCATAAACAAATAAAACTTAGAACTGATGATATTGTTATATTTTCTTCAAGTGCTATTCCAGGTAATATGAATGCTATTAGTAATACTATTAATAAATTATATTTAAAAGGAGTTAAAGTTTATACTAGTAGAACTGATAGAGAAATACATGCTTCTGGTCATGCTATGAGTGAAGAATTAAAACTTATGATCAGACTTATGAATCCAAAATATTTAATGCCTATTCATGGTGAATATCGAATGCTAAAAAGACATGCTAGTATTGCTAAAGAATGTGGTATTCCTAAAGATCATATCTTTGTTTTAGATAATGGGGATATTTTAGAAATGGATAAAGGCAATATTAGAAAAGCAGGTAGTATCGAAGTTAATGAAACATTTGTAGATGGTAATAGAATTGGTGATATATCTGGAGCAGTATTAAACGATAGAAAAATAATGGCTAGCGAAGGGATTTTAGTAGTTATTATTAATTTAAATATGGAAACTAGAAAACTTTTAGCTAAGCCAATGGTAACTACAAGAGGTTTTATCTTAATAAATGAGAATGAAGAACTTATTAAGAAAATAGAAAATATTACTGAAAAGGTAGTTTTGAAAAAACTTGAGAATAAAAAACTTACTTATACTGATATAAAAACAGATGTCACAAAAGAATTAAATAATTTTATAAAAGAAGAAACTGGAAGAAAACCTATTGTATTACCAATAATTCTTAATATAAAAAAATAATCCTTGAAATTGGATTATTTTTTAGTTAGTTTTAAATTTTAATATATAAAAATCTCATTTCTATATCTAAGAAATTGGGGCATTCTATTAACTAATTATTTTTTTAATAGTTTGCATTAATACTAAATTTTTCTTTATCATAATTATAATTGTGAGTAATCTCTTCAAAAGTTAAAGCTTTGCTATAAATTTGAGTTTTAAAAATTCTAAGTTGAGCATAACTTCTGGTGTAATTTCCTCCAAGAGTTTGATTTTTATTTATACCAATATTACCTATTTCTGTCAGATAGGAATATATTTCGTTATCTAATAATGTATCCTCATATATTTTATTGTTATTGTCATAAACAATAATAGTTCTTTTAGAGTAATCATGAACTATACTTAAATTATGTTTAATTCCTGTTCCTACAGGATTATTAGAAATTTCTTTTATATGATATACATTTGATCTTTTTCCAACTTGTAAAGTATATAAATCACTTGCTTTAGGTCTTTGCCAAAAAATTCCTGTTCCACCATAGTAAGCTGCTCCAAAAACAGTTCCTGTATTTCCAACAGTTGTTTCTGTTTTAGGGAGTTGTTTAACACTAAATCTAATTGATATAGTCCAGTCCTTGGTATTTGATAATGTATTATTAAAATTTATTTGTGAATTTAAAGAGGCGTTAGAACTGGTCAAATAATAACTCTCATAATAATATGCCGCATTTACAGTAAAATTATTCCCTGTTCCACTTAAATCTTTCCAGGCTGTTGATGAATGAGAATGCGTAGTTCCTGTATTAGCATAGCCATCAAGCCAAAGAGTTAAATTATCTTGTATGTAACCATTATAAGTATCTGTATAGGCATTTATTCTATGTCCATTACTTGTTTCAATACTTGCTTCATCTATTACTTCAGTCCATGAATTATTATCATTACTTACTGAAGTTATATTGTCGTAATATCTTCTGGAATTTCCAAAATAATTCCATACTGCTATCTCATCTAAATCATAGGTATCTCCTAAATCTACTGTTATACACTGATTTGTACTATTAGAAGAAGTCGCTGCATAATTAGTATAAGTTATATCCCCATCTGTAATTCTACTATATGGATAAGATGAATTTTGAGTAGTTGTTCCTGTTACACTTTTTCCTTTGGCTATATTTGTGCCATCTTTTATTGCTTGGACTTCTATCCAGTGGTTAGCATTGTTAGCAGTATTGTAACTTATACAATTTTTTATATATCTCACATTATCTAATTTTGTTGTTTTCTTTTTTGGCTTTTCTCTTACATAAGTTATCTTAGCATAACCATTTCCAGAATTTTGACCTTCAAGCATTTTTCCTCCAATAAAATATTTACCACTATAATGAAGAGTTTGGTTGGTATGCTTTATTGTCGTGCTTTCTTCAACACTATTTACTCCAGCATAACCTGAGATATATGAAGAACCTCCACCTCCTGGCCATGTTCCATTAGAAAGTCCTGAAGTTCCACTTCCTCCATAATATCCGGAACCGCCGCCAGAACCACTACCACTTGTTGCACTGCTACCACTTGCTCCTCCGGCTCCTCCTTTTCCAAACGATCCTGCTGTTCCATTTGATTGAGCAGAAGAAAATTTTGTTGGCGCTGCTCCTCCAGAAGTTTGAGTCCCACCATTTCCTAAATAGCTTTGATATGTTGAAAATATTGGATCTTTTCCATATAAGGTTCCTCCTGATCCAAATGTATATTGTTCTCCTGCTGTACTACCGCCGCCAGCTCCCGCGACCATGATTCTGCTTATTAATGAAGAAGTATCATCCCAAGAACCTCCAACTAATCTTATATCGGTGGCTCCTCCTCCAGCTCCTCCGCATACTCCAGATTTAGCTGGTTTTGCTATACCTCCTCCATTAAACTCATAACCTGAATTTTTACAATTTGTATCGATATCAGAGCCTTGTCCTCCAACATAAATATATAACGTTTCTCCTTTTTCTAAATATATATATCCACTGGTTTTTGCTCCATATGAAGGATTTACTTCTTCAGGCCCACCTCCTTGAGCACCGGCTAATTCTATATAATAGTATCCATCTTTTGGTACTTCATATTCTTGTGAAGTTCCTGTATAGTTAAATACTGTAGTCTTATTTATTAAAGTATCTACTACTACTTCTATGGTTTTTTCTCCTTTTATTGTATCTGTAAATAGAGCATAAGAATTTTTAGTTATATTTATAGAAGTATATATTGCTATTATAATTATTCCAATACAAAATAAAGATAGAAATATTTTATTTATTTCTCTTACATCTTTAGTTAATTGTTTGTAAAAGTACCCCCCCCCC
>ERZ824488.1708-NODE-1708-length-22712-cov-24.197467_pt1 | contig 22712 bp, 21 predicted proteins | sample MGYA00519936_ERZ824488 | MGnify/ENA primary metagenome ERZ824488 (study PRJEB31778, sample SAMEA3449153) | human gut metagenome | biome: human gut; feature: human-associated habitat; material: faeces | place: United Kingdom | collected 2010/2012 ... | reverse complement strand
CCCTTCTGCGGCGGCCATACCCCCGACTGTACCTTCGAAGCCATGCGCTTCCTCTATATGCTCGGCCACCGCATGACGGCGGAGGCGGGGCTGCAAGAAAAAAATCCATACAAAACGGGGCCGCGAATGAACCCAAAGTTCATCCGCAGCCTCGTTTCCTTTTCCTCAGAGGGTGGCAGTGGCGGGAGCGCCTGCTCACTCCGCCACATTCAAGTGATGCGCTCCGGCTTGCAGCGTCCGCTTCTGTCCCATAAACTCCACATCGCACGTGCACCCGAACGGCACGTCCACGAACAGGTGGCAGCCGCCATAGCGCTTAAACCAGCGCACGTGAATCGCGCCATAGGGCGAATCCACGCCGCCCTGCGCGCTGAGCAGCTTTTCGGGCATATGCGGCTTCACGGAGAAGCGCCGGAAGCCCGGCTGCGTAGGCGCAAGGCCGAGCAGGCCGGTATACAGGAACGCGCCCACGGAGCCGTACATCGGGTGGTTATGGGAATTCATGCCGGGGTTCTTCTTCAGCTCGAAGCGCTCCCACACCGTCGTGGCCTCGTTCTGGCGCATGAAGCCCCACGACGGGTATTCGTCGCGCGTGAGCAGCTCGTACGCGTCGTCCACATAGCCGAACTCGGCCAGCTCGTCCAGCAGGTAGCGCGTGCAGAGGTTGCCGGTGGTGAAGGCGTAACCGGCGCTTACGAGGTCGCCCCGCAGCTTCTTCGCCGCGCGGACGCGATCCTCCTCCGGCACGATGCCCAGCCACAGCGAGAACGCCTGACAGGCCATGGAGCCGGTGGCGAATACCGCGTCCGCCGCGTCGTACCACTTCCGCAGCATGGCTTCGCGGACGCGCCCGGCAAGCGCCCTGTACTTCCTCGCGTCGCCTTCGCGCCCCAGAGCTTCCGCCATCTCGGCGAGCGTGCGGCAGTTGAAGAAGGAATAGCCTGTGGACATGAATACGCCCGGCGTGACGATCGAGCGCGCGCCGTCGTTCGGCTCGCAGGCATAGGCCGGGCCCGCCCAGTCGCCGTAATAGCTGTAGTTCACGATATAGTCCTCGCTGTGGTCGAGCAGGCAGCCCTCCCACGCGGCGAAGGCGTCGAACGCCTCCTCCAGCGTCTCTTTATCGGCGAAATGGAGATACGCCTGCAAGCCCGCCACGAGGAAGCTGGAGCACACCGGGTCGGCCGGGAACGCGCCGCCCACCTTGGGCGCGGTGCAGGCGATCGCGCCGTCCGGCTTCTGAATGGAAATCAGGTCGCGCACGATCTTTCGGAACATGCCCGCGCAGTCGAAATTATACGGCGTTTCCTCAAAGCGCACGGTCGCGTCGTTCATCCAGCCCATGCGCTCGTCGCGCTGCGGGCAGTCGGTCAGGATGGAGTGCATGTTGCCTTCTTCTGTGCGCAGAACCTGCTGCTGAAGCGCGTTCAGCGCCGCGCTGCCGCTCACGAAAAAGCCGTTCCTCTTCATGTCCGTGCGAAGGAACACGGCCTCCACGTCGTCCCTGCCCACGTCGACGCCCGTCACGCGCGCGTACCGGAAGCCGTGATAGGTGAAATCCGGCTGCCACACGTCCAGATCGGATTCGTCTCCGGCGCAGGTATAGCGGTCGGTCGCCTCCGCGCCGCGCAGGGTGGCGGTGTACAAATCGCCGGTCTCGTCCAGCTCCTCGGCGTGCGACAGCGAAACCACCGTGCCTCGCGGCATCTTCGGCAGTCTCACGCGCACCACGCCCGCCAGATTCAGCCCGAAGTCCACGATGTACGACCCGTCATGGCGCGAAACGGACAAGGGCTTCACCGTCTCCACCTCGCGGATGGGCGGAATCACCATCGGCTTCAGCGCGCCCACGTCCGTTTCGCAGACCTTCGCGGCTTTAAAGCCTGCAAAGCCCACCTCGTTCCAGCCGGGAATGGACAGCGTCGCGTCGTAGTCCTCGCCGTTAAACAGCGTGCTGCGCACGCTGGGGCCGAACCCTGCCTGCGTGCGTTCGTCGGAAATCAGGCGCTCCGCGCTGCCGTCGGCATAGGCAATGTCCAGCATGTAAATCAGCCGCCGGTCGCCGAAGAACGTCACGTCCGCGACGTGCCCCTGATAGCCGCCGGGATTGTCGCGCCAGCCGCCGCCCACCTCCGCGGCCAGACAGTTTTCGCCCGCGCGCAGGAAATCGCCCGCGTCCGGCACGGCGACGTACTGGCATACCACAGAATAATCCGTGTGCGCCGGGTCAAGCCGCGCGTCGTCCACGCGAACGCCGTTGATGTACAGGTTCTGATACCCCAGCCCGCAGGCATACAGCACCGCGCGCCGAACCTCGCCCTTCACGGAGAACTCGCGGCGGAAGTACACCGTGCGCAGGTTCGTATCCTCCGGCGCGGTCATCCACTTCGCCGTCCACTCGACGTTCACCGGATAGAAGCTCTGAATCCCCTTCTCGCTCTCCGCGCCGGTATCGTCGCGCACGGTCAGCGCCGCGTCCACGCGCGCGCCGCTCGGAACAGCCAGCCCCGAAACCGCGCATTCCTGCGCGTCCGTCTCCACCCAGCCGCTGTCGTATACGTTGCTTCCGTCGCACAGAAGCGTCAGCTGATACGCCGCCTGCTTCTGTCCCGGCGCGTTCTCCACGCCCCACGCGAACACCAGCCTTCCGCCGCCCTCGACCACGCGGTCGCGCGGCGTTCCCGCCATGCGCTTGCGGTTTACGCTGAAATTGATGATCTTCATACCTGAAACATCCTCCCACGCCTGTATTTCCCGTTTCCTTCTCCTGAGCCTATTATACCGTATCCCCGCCCGCGGCGCAATCTGATATTTTTCCATCGCCCTTCCTTTTTGCGGGAAAGCGCCGAATCCCCGCGGGCTTCCATCCTCCGTCCCTCCATTCCGGATTTTCCGCAGGAAAATCATTTCCTCTTTGATTTCGCCGCGTGCGGCGAAATCCGAACGCGGAAAACGCCCCTTGAGGGGGTCAGGGGGAGCGAAGCTCCCCCGCCCCCGTCCCCCCCGGCATACGAAAAGCGCCCCGCAAAAGCACGGAGCGCTTTATACAATTCATCAGATGTCGTCGTCCCCGGCCGGCGGCTCGGGATTCGCCTCAAGGTCGTCCACAAGGCGGTCAAGGCTGTCCGGCTCGCCGTTCGTCTCCAAACCTTCGCCGGAGCGCTCATCGGAAACCGCGCCGGCCGCGCCGGTATTCGCTTCGTCCGGCAGCGCTTCGCCCTCGTCCTCGTCCTCCGCGTCGGACGGCGCCACGCACACGATGCGGCTTCCGTCCACGCGCATCAGGCGCACGCCCTGCGTGTTGCGTCCGGTCACGGGAATCGCGCCCACGGGCGTGCGGATGATCGTGCCATCGGCGGTGATGAGCAGGATGTCCTCCTCCTCATACACCAGCAGCTGCGCGGCGAGCCTGCCGGTCTTGTCGGTCAGATTCATGGCCTTGATGCCCTTGCCCGCGCGGCTCTGCACGCGGTACTCGTCGATCTCGGTGCGCTTGCCATAGCCGTTTTCGGTGATGGAAAGCACCTGCTTGCCCTCCTCCACGATGGAGAGGTCGACCACCTCGTCGTCCTCGTCCAGCGCCATGGACTTCACGCCCATGGACGCGCGGCCGGTCGGGCGCAGTTCGCTCTCAGCGAAGCGGATGGCCATGCCGTTGCGGGAGCCCATCAGAAGCTCCTTCGCGCCGTCGGTCAGGCGCACGGCGATCAGCTCGTCGTCCTCCTTCAGGATGATGGCGATCAGGCCGGTCTTGCGCAGGTTGGTGAACTCGGAAAGCTCGGTGCGCTTGATCACGCCGCCGCGCGTGGCCATCACCAGATAGTGTCCGGCCAGCTTCTCCTCCGGCACGGGCAAAACGGCGGTGACCTTCTCGCCGGGGTCGAGGTTCAGAAGGTTCACAATCGCGGTGCCGCGCGCGGTGCGTCCGGCCTCGGGAATCTCGTAGCAGTACATCTGATGCACGCGCCCGCGGTTGGTGAAGAACATGACGGGATCGTGCGTGGAGGTGATGTACAGCTGCTCCACAAAGTCCTCCTCGCGCGTGGTGGCGGCGGTAATGCCCTTGCCGCCGCGGCGCTGCGCGCGGTAGGTGGACTTGGCAAGGCGCTTCACATAGCCCAGATGGGTGATGGTGAGCACCATGTCCTCCTCCTGAATGAGGTCGAGCATATCGATTTCGCCGTCCAGCGCGGAAATCTCGGTGCGGCGCTCATCGGAATATTTGCGCCTGATCTCGGTCAGCTCGTCGCGGATGATGCCGCGCACGAGAATCTCGCTGGCGAGCACGTCCTTCAGGTGCTGAATCGTCTTTTCCAGTTCGGCGTATTCCTCCTCCAGACGGTCGCGCTCCAGACCCGTCAGGCGCTGAAGGCGCATGTCCAATATCGCCTGCGCCTGCTTTTCGGTCAGGCCGAAGGTCGTCATCAATCCCTCGCGGGCGATGGGCGGCGTGGCGCTGGCGCGGATGAGGCTGATCACCTCGTCGATGCGGTCGAGCGCGATGAGCAGACCTTCCAGAATGTGGGCGCGCGCCTCGGCCTTGTCGAGGTCGTAGCGGGTGCGGCGGCGAATAACGTCCTCCTGATGCTCCAGATAGTGCTTGAGCACGCTCTTGAGCGACAGAATCTTCGGCTCGCCGTTTACCAGCGCCAGCATGTTCACGCCGAAGGTATCCTGCATCTGGGTATGCTTGTAAAGATAGTTCAGCACCACGTTGGCGTTCACGTCGCGCTTTAATTCGATGACGATGCGCATGCCGTTGCGGTCGCTCTCGTCGCGGATGTCGCTGATGCCCTCCAGCCGCTTCTCGTGCACCAGCTCGGCGATCTTCGCCACCAGATTGGCCTTGTTGACCATGTAGGGAATCTCGGTCACGACGATGCGCTGCCGGTTCTGCTGCATGTCCTCGATGTGCGTCTTCGCGCGCACGATGATGCGGCCGCGGCCGGTGTGGTACGCGTCGTAAATGCCCCTGCGCCCCAGAATCACGCCGCCGGTTGGGAAGTCCGGGCCCTTGACGAAGTTCATCAGCTCGTCGACCTCGCACTCGGGCTTATCCAGCATGTACACGCACGCGTCGATCACCTCGCCCAGATTGTGCGGCGGGATGTTCGTCGCCATGCCGACGGCGATGCCGGCGGAGCCGTTGACCAGCAGGTTCGGATACCGGGACGGCATCACGGCGGGCTGCATCAGCGTCTCGTCGAAGTTGGGGTAGAAGTCCACAGTTTCCTTGTCCAGATCGCGCACCATTTCCATGGCGAGCTTCGACAGGCGCACCTCGGTATAGCGCATGGCCGCCGCGCCGTCTCCGTCCACGGAGCCGAAGTTGCCCTGTCCCTCCACCAGCGGGTAGCGGGTGGAAAAGTCCTGCGCAAGGCGCACGGTCGCGTCGTACACGGCGCTGTCGCCGTGGGGATGGTATTTACCGAGCACGTCGCCCACGATACGCGCCGACTTGCGGAACGGCTTATCGGGGGTAACGCCCAGCTCCATCATGGAATACAGGATGCGCCGGTGTACGGGCTTCAGGCCGTCGCGCACGTCCGGCAGCGCGCGGCTCACGATGACCGCCATGGCGTAGGAGATAAACGATTTTTTGAGCTCGTCCTCCACGTCCAGCGGGGTAAGATTTCCGATATTGAACTGATCGTCCATAGGGAGAAGAACCCTCCGTTCCCGTTATATATCCAGATCCGCGACCAGCTTGGCGTTCTTTTCGATGAACTCCTTGCGCGGCTCCACCTGATCGCCCATCAGAAGCGTAAACATCTCGTCGGCGGAGATGGCGTCCTTCAGCGTCACTTTGTACATGCTGCGCGTGGCGGGGTTCATCGTCGTCGCCCACAGCTGCTCGGCGCTCATTTCGCCAAGGCCTTTATAGCGCTGCACGTCCGGCTTCGCGTCGCGGCCGATCTCGTCCAGATACTTCTGAAGCTGCGCGTCGGTGTATACGTATTTTTCCGTCTTTCCGCGCGTCACCTTGTAAAGCGGCGGCTGGGCGATGTACACATAGCCGTCCTCGATGAGCTTGGGGAAGTGGCGGTAGAAGAACGTGAGCAGCAGAATGCGGATGTGGCTTCCGTCCACGTCGGCGTCCGTCATGCACACGATGCGGTGATACCTCAGCTTCGCCGGGTCGAAATCCTGCCCGAAGCCGCCGCCGAACGCGGTGATCATCGCCTTGATTTCGTCGTTGGCGAGGATGCGGTCAAGCCGCGTCTTTTCCACGTTCAGGATCTTGCCGCGCAGCGGCAGGATGGCCTGAAAGTGCCGGTCGCGCCCGGTCTTGGCGCTGCCGCCGGCGCTGTCGCCCTCGACGAGGAAGATTTCGCACTTGGCGGGATCGCGCTCAGAGCAGTCCGCCAGCTTGCCCGGCAGCGCGCCGGATTCCAGCGCGGTCTTGCGGCGCGTCATATCGCGCGCTTTGCGGGCGGCCTCGCGGGCGCGCGCCGCGGAGATGCACTTGTCCAGCACGGCGCGGCCGATGGACGGATTTTCCTCGAACACGTCCGTCAGTTTCGCGGCCACCATGCCGTCCACCAGCGGGCGAATCTCGCTGTTGCCCAGCTTGCTCTTGGTCTGTCCCTCAAACTGCGGCTCCACCAGCTTGACCGACACGATCGCCGTCAGACCCTCGCGCACGTCGTCGCTGGTCAGGTTCGCGTCCGCGTCCTTCAGAATCTTCTTCTCGCGGCCATAGGCGTTGATCACGCGCGCGAGCGCCGTGCGGAAGCCCGTCAGATGCGTGCCGCCCTCGGGCGTGAGAATGTTGTTGGCGAAGGAGAACACGTTCTCCGTGTAGCCGTCGTTCCACTGAAGCGCCACCTCGACGGTGGACGTATCCTTCACGCCCTCGATGTAGATGGGCTTTTCGAACAGGCAGGTCTTGTTCTTGTTCAGGTATTCCACGAAGGAGACGATACCGCCCTCGTAGTGATATTCCTTTTCCAGCGCCGGCTCCACGCGCTCGTCGCGGATGGTGATGCGGATGCCCTTGTTGAGGAACGCCATCTCGCGGAAGCGGGTGCGCAGGGTATCAAAGTCGAAATTGCCGGTTTCAAAGATACCGGGCTCGGGCGTTTCGTGGGTCTTCACGTCCGGCCAGAACTGCACGGTGGTGCCCGTGCGGTCGGTCTCGCCCACGACCTTCAGGTCGTACAGCACCTTGCCGCGCTCGTATTCCTGCTGGTATACCTTGCCGTCCTGATAGACGTTCACCTTCAGGTGGCTCGACAGCGCGTTCACGACCGACGCGCCCACGCCGTGCAGGCCGCCGGAGACCTTGTAGCCGCCGCCGCCGAACTTGCCGCCCGCGTGCAGCATCGTCAGGCACACCTCGACCGCCGGACGGCCGACCTTGGGGTGAATGCCCACCGGGAAGCCGCGGCCGTCGTCCTGCACGGACACGCTGCCGTCGGCGTGCAGAATCACGTGTATATTTTTGCAATAGCCCGCCAGCGCCTCGTCCACGGCGTTGTCCACGATCTCATACACCAGATGGTGCAGGCCGCGCTCGTCGGTGGAGCCGATATACATGCCGGGACGACGCCGGACGGCCTCAAGACCCTCCAGAATCTGAATGTTACTCTCGTCGTAATGCGTGTCTTTGGACATGCTCATAACCTCTTAAACGCAAATTTTCTACCTATCTTATTATACCACGCTTCCGCGCGCCGGTCATTGCCTTTGGGTTATTTTCCTCGCGGGAATTTTTCGATTTCTCCGCTTGAGAATCGGCGGAAACGTATGTATAATGGGTTTTGTCCGAACGGACGTGAAAAATGCGATTTGAGGGCGATGGCATGCGGCTGGACAAGGCGATTGCGCGGAACGGGCTCACGCGGCAGATGGCCAAAAAGGCGATTGCGGGCGGGCGCGCGCGCGTGAACGGCAACGTGGTTCTCGACCCCGGCTATCTTCTGAAGCCGGAGGACGAGGTGCTTTTAGACGGCGAAAACGCCCGCGCGCCGGAAAACGTGCACCTGATGCTCCACAAGCCCGCGGGCTTCCTGACCGCCACGGAGGACGCGCGCGGCGAGCGCACGGTGCTCGACCTTCTGCCGGAGAAAATCCGCATGCGCAAGGTCGGCCCGGTGGGGCGGCTGGATAAGGACGTGACGGGGCTTTTGATTCTCACGACGGACGGCCAGCTGGCGCACCGGCTGATTTCGCCGAAGTGGGACGTGGAAAAAACCTATTACGCCGAAATCGATGGCGAAATCGACGACGAATGCGTGCGGCGCTTCGCCGAGGGCGTGCCTCTCAAGGAATTCACGTGCAAGCCCGCGCGGCTGGAACGCGCCGGGGCGGGCGCGTGCCGCGTGTACGTGAGCGAGGGCAAGTACCATCAGGTCAAGCGCATGCTGGCCGCCGTCGGGCATCCGGTTCTCCGGCTGAAGCGCGAGAAAATCGGCCCGGTCGCGCTGGATCCCGCGCTGAGCGAAGGTGAGTTCCGCCCGCTCACGCCCGGGGAGGAAGCGGCGCTTTATGAAATTGCGGGGATGACGAAGCATGAGTGAACAGTATTTTGCGAAGAAGCCCGGCTGCGAAAGCCGGCCGGTCGCGTTTGAAACGGAGTGCGTCGGCGTGCGCGCGTCGTTTGAGACGGACGCGGGCGTGTTTTCGAAGGGCGAGCTGGACGAGGGCACGCGCGTCCTTCTGGAGGCGCTCCCGCCGCTTCACGGCCGCGCGCTCGATCTGGGCTGCGGCTGGGGCGCGGTGGGCGTGCTGCTGGGAAAGAAATACCCGGACGTTTCGCTTCTGATGGCGGACGTGAACGAGCGCGCGGTGGCGCTGGCCGCGAAAAATCTCGCCCGAAACGGCGTGAAAAACGCGCGCGCGGTGGAATCGGACGTATACGAAAACGTGGACGGGACGTTTGATTTCATCGTCACCAACCCGCCGATTCGCGCCGGAAAGGCCGTGATCTATTCGATGTTCGACGGCGCGCGCGACCGGCTTTCGCCCGGCGGGCGGCTGTACGTGGTCATACGAAAGCAGCAGGGCGCGCCCAGCGCGCTCAGGCACATGCGGGAAATCTACGCGTCCGCGCGCGTAATCGCGCGGGAAAAGGGCTTCTGGGTCATTGAGTGTGAAGGAAAGAAGGAAGACATATGAAACGGGACAGGCTTGAAAAGGTACTTGGAAACATGCGCGAAATGGGGCTTACGCAGCTGCTTGTGACCGCGCCGACCAGCGTTCTGTATCTGACCGGCAAGCGCGTCGCGCCCGGCGAGCGCATGCTGGCGCTTCTGATTTCGGACGACGGCCGCTGCCGCCTGTTCGCGAACAGGCTGTTCGCGCTGAAGCCCATGGACGGCTGCGAGCTGATCGAGTATTCCGACACGGACGACTGCGTGGGCGAGCTTTCGTCGCGCCTTGCGCCCGGCTCCTTGGGTGTGGACAAGGACTGGCCGTGCCGCTTCCTTCTGCCGCTGATGGAAAGGCGGCGCGACCTTGCCGTCTCCCTTGGCTCCCCCGCCGTGGACGGCGCGCGCATGCGCAAGACCGAGGAAGAACTGAACCTGATGCGCCTGAGCTCGCGCATGAACGACGCGGTGATCGGCTGCGCGATCGACAGCGTGCGCGCGGGCGCGACGGAGAAGGACGTGGCCGAGTGCTACGCCGGCGAGGCCGCGGCGCAGGGCGCGTCCGGCGAGAGCTTCCCGTCCCTGATCTGCTTTGGCGCGAACTGCGCCGAGCCGCATCACGACACCGGCCGCACCGTGCTCAAAAACGGCGATTCCGTCATACTGGACGTGGGACTTGTGCTGAACGACTATTGCTCCGACATGACCCGCACCGTGTTCTGCGGCGCGCCCACGGACGAGCAGAAGAGGGTATACGACCTTGTGCTGCGCGCCAACGAAGCCGGACGGCGCGCCGTGCGCCCCGGCGTGCCGCTGAAAGAGATCGACCGCGCCGCGCGAAGCGTGATTGAGGACGCGGGCTACGGCGCGTACTTCATCCACCGCACCGGGCACGGCATCGGGCTGGACGTGCACGAATTCCCGGACGTGAGCGCGTCGTCCGAAGCTGTGTGTGCGCCGGGCATGGTGTTCTCCGTGGAGCCCGGCGTCTACCTGCCCGGCCGCTTCGGCGTGCGCATTGAAGACCTTGTGGCCGTCACGGAGGACGGCGGCGAAACCCTGAACGTAAAATCTCATGAAATGAAGGTGATTGAATGCTGAATTTCAACTGGCAGATTCCCACGAAGTTCATCTTTGGCCGCGGCGCGGAGAGCCACGCGGGCGAGGAGCTGAAGGCGCTGGACGGCACCCGCGCGCTGATTCACTACGGCGGCGGCTCGGTGATCCGCTCCGGACTGATGGAGAAGGTCACCAAGTCTTTGGACGAGGCGGGCGTTTCCTGCGTGCTGCTGGGCGGTGCGGTGCCCAACCCGCGTGACACCAAGGTGTACGAGGGCATTGACCTCGCGCGGCGCGAGAAGTGCGACTGCGTGCTCGCCGTGGGCGGCGGAAGCGCCATCGACAGCGCCAAGGCCATCGCGCACGGCACGGTGTACGACGGCGATTTCTGGGACTTCTGGTGCGGCAGGGCGACCGTTCAGAAAACGCTGCCGCTGGGCTGCGTGCTGACATTGTCCGCGACGGGCAGCGAAAGCTCGAACAGCTCCGTCATCATGCAGGAATCCACGCACCTGAAGCGCGGTCTGGCCACTGAGTTCAACCGCCCGAAATTCGCGCTCCTGAACCCCGAATGGACGGCCACCCTGCCGCCCTATCAGGTGGCCTGCGGCGCGACGGACATCATGGCGCACGTAATGGAGCGCTATTTCACCAACGAGACCCACGTCACCATCACCGACAACCTGTGCGAGGCGGTTTTAAAGACGGTGGTCGAGTACGCGCCCATCGCCGTGAAGAATCCCGCCGACTACGACGCGCAGGCCGAAATCATGTGGGCGGGCACGCTGGCGCACAACGATACCTGCGGCGTGGGCCGCGAGGGTGACTGGGCGAGCCACCAGATCGAGCACGAGCTCAGCGGCCTGTACGACGTGGCGCACGGCGCGGGTCTGGCCGTGGTATTCCCGGCGTGGATGCGCTATACCATGCACCATAACGTGATGCGCTTCGCCCGCTTTGCCGTGAACGTGTTCGGCTGCGAAATGGACTTCGAGCGCCCCGAAATCACCGCCCTGAACGGCATTGAGCGCTATGAATCCTTCCTCCGCTCCATCGGCATGCCCATCACCTTCGCCGAGCTGGGCGCGAAGGCCGAGGATATTCCGTTCCTCGCCAAAAACGTCCGCCGCAATCCCGACGGCACGACCGGGCATTTCGTAAAACTCGATACCAAGGCAATCGAAGAACTCCTGCGCATTGCGGTAAGATAGCGCAGAGGTAGCTGGTACGGGGGCTCCGCCCTTTTCGCGGAGCCCCGATAAAACGAAGTCTGAAGCATGGCTGCGGGACGTTTACGCTTACGGCGCAGGGGATAGACGTATCGATTCCTTTCGATATTTCGCCGGCGTTGCGCCCACGATGCTCTGAAAATGGCGAATAAAGGAAACCGAGTCCATATATCCAACCTGCGCGGCGATTTCAGAAACCGAGTCGTTTGTGGAACGCAGCAGCTCCTGCGCCCGCTGAATTCGGCACTGGTGAAGGTAGCGATAGGGCGGCACGCCCATCTGCTGGCGGAAGAGGTGAATGAGATAGTACTTTGAATAGTGCGTGATCTTTTCAAATTCCGCCATGCCGATATTCTCGGACATATGGTCATGAATATACTTTGTCAGCAGCTGAACCTCTCTGTAGCCGCGGTTCTCCTCCGAATCCGTTCGGTACAGGCTTTCCAACATGCTGCGCAGCATTCCGCTCAGCAGGCAGTTGACCTCCGCGCGAGCCAGAAGGTCAGATTCCGCGCGAAGCGCCAGCAGCCGCCGGAACGCCTCCTCCATTTCTCCGACGGCGCGCAGGCGAACCGGCGTCAGGCGATCCAGCAGGGACGGCGCGTATCCCTTCAGACCCGCTCCGTCAAAATGCACAAAGAAGAATTCCCATTCGTCAGCGTCGCCGGTATAGTACTGCTGAAACGTATCGCAATAAATGATTACAGCCGTCCCGGCCGTCAGGCTGCACACCTGTTTTTTCCAGTGCATCACGCCCTGTCCGGAGCAGGTATACAAAAGAAGCGCGGACATTTTGCCATCCCTTCTTGTGAAATAGCCCGGATTCGCATGATAATGCCCGATTTCCGTAGCATACAGAGAGAATAAACGGGTGTTTTCGTCCACGTTGAATACATGGGCATGCGATTTCTCGGAAACGTCCAGCTTGTATTCCAGCATAACTATCCCCTCTCAAAAGCAATAACGTATAATAATTCGACAATAATCCCGCTTATCCCTGCCCGGAGAAACGGCTATAATAATTTCATCGGCGGAGATCATAGAAAAGGCATTTTGCTAAATATCGGCCTTTTCTTTTGCCGCGCAATCGACAATTATGTAATGTTCAGGCAAGGCAAGGAGTGTTTCCTGAACACCTCCGCGTCCCTGAAGATGCTCACCGGCGCCGAGGGCGGCAATCGTATCGGCGCGGCCGAGATGTACGCGCACAGCGCAATCGTCGATCTGTCCCTTGTGGATGTATGCAGGGAATTCTCGTTTATCGAGCCTCTGAAGAATGCTGACGGCGAGCGCGTAACCGCAGGCAATCAGGCCAACATCCGCCCGGCGTTCTTCCTCACGAAGGACTGCAGCAACCCCGAGGTCGCTTTCCGCTGGGGCGACGCCATGCTGGAAAACCCCTTCGAGAGCGAAGACCTGCATGGCCTGAACGCATGGTGGGGGCCGGAGGGCGAGGGCTGGCGCCGCGCCACCGAGGGCGAATACGGTCTGGACGGCGTAACGCCCGCCGTGTACAAGCGCATCTTCGCGTGGGGCGAGCCGAACAACTTCAACCTTCATGAAAGCCTGCTCCGCTTTGCCGGCCGCGAAATGACCCTGCTGCAGGTAACGGACATCACGGAGGAAGTCGTGAACGGCAAGTATAATCAAACGCCCGTTTATACCTCCGCCACCCAGAACCTGTACCGCCCCTACGCCGTATATAAATCCCTGCCCACAATGCTGATGTTCACAGAGGACGAGGTTGCCACTGCCAGCCAGCTCGCGGCCACGATCAACAGCTACGTGAACGAAAGCTTCACCAAGTTTGTCACCGGCGTGTGGAGCACCGAAACCGACTGGGACAGCTACCTCGCGGAGCTGGAGCAGATGCAGCTGAGCGCATTGCTCGAAATGTACCAGACCGCCTACGCCCGCCAGTTCGGCGAATAAGCCGCAGGCTCAACCATCCGGGAGTCCCGTCGTTTTCGCGGGGCTCCCGAAAGGCTTGATTTTTTGGGGAGGAACAGACGCATGGAAAACGTACGAATCGGCATTATCGGCATTGGAAACATGGGCAGCAGTCACGTGAAATGGATTATGGCCGGAGAAATTGAGCATCTTGTGCTGACGGCCGTCGCGGATATCCGCGAGGAGCGGCGCGCATGGGTTCGGGAGACGTATCCGGGCGTCGCGGTATTTGACGACGCGGAAGCGCTGATGACCAGCGGACTGGTTGACGCCGTGCTGATCGCCACGCCGCACTATCTGCATCCGCCGCTGGCAATGGCGGCGCTGAACCACGGGCTGCACGTGATGAGCGAGAAGCCCGCGGGCGTATACACCAAGGCCGTAAGAGAAGAAAACGAGCTTGCGAGAAAGAGCGATAAGACATTCGCCATCATGTTCAACCAGCGCACGCATTGCATGTATCGCAAGGTGAAGGAGATCATCGCCTCGGGCGAGCTGGGTGCGCTGCGGCGCGTGAACTGGCTGATTACGGACTGGTTCCGCACGCAGTACTACTACGATTCCGGCTCGTGGCGCGCCACGTGGGACGGCGAGGGCGGCGGCGTTCTGCTGAACCAGTGCCCGCACAACCTTGACCTTCTGCAGTGGATGGTAGGCATGCCCGTGCGCGTGCGCGCCTTCACGCACAACGGAAAGTGGCACAACATCGAGGTTGAGGACGACGTGACGGCCTATATGGAATTCGAAAACGGCGCGACGGGCGTGTTTATCACCTCCACCGGCGACATGCCGGGCGACAACCGGCTGGAAATCGTGATGGAGGGCGGCACGCTTCTGTGCGACGGCGGCACGTTGACGCTGAAGAAGCTGAGCATGCCCATTGAAGAATATCAGAAGCAGTACAACGGCGGCCCGGCGTGGCTGAAATGCGAGACCCGGACGGTGGAGCTGGATGGCTCCTGCACGCAGCATCAGGGCGTTCTGCGCGCGTTTGTCGATCACATCCTGAACGGCGGGCCGTTGGTGGCCGAAGGCGCAGAGGGCATCAATTCCCTCATGCTGTCCAACGCCATGTACCTGTCCAGCTGGACGGGCGAGACCGTTGAGCTGCCCATCGACGAGGATCGCTTCCTTGAGGAACTGAACAAACGCCGTAAGGCGTCCGCGGGCAAGGCCGTGGAGGAAAAAACGCTGGATATTTCCGGTACGTTCTGAGGAGGCGCTTCCATGATTCGAATTGGCATCTGCAGCCCGATGGACGCGTTTGAGACCGTAGCGCAAATGGGCTTTGACTACATGGAAACCGGGCTTGTGCCGCTGTATCGGCTGAGCGACGAGGACTTCTCGCGCATGTGCGAGCGCGTCGACCGCGCGCCGATCCGCATCGAAGCGTTCAACGGCATGCTTCCCGGCACACTGCCCGTGACCGGCCCGAACGTGGACGGCGGCGCGTTGGACGAATATCTGGAAAAATCGTTTGCCCGCGCGCGCAGGCTGGGCGCGGAGGTCGTCGTATTTGGAAGCGGCGCGGCGCGAAACGTGCCCGCGGGCTTTCCCATCGACGAAGCGTGGCGACAGCTGTTTGATTTTCTGAAGCGCGCAGGCGCGCACGCGGAAGCGCATGATCTCACGATCGCCATCGAGCCGCTGTGCCGCCCGGAGTGCAATATACTGAATCTGGTCAGCGAGGCCGCGGCGCTTGCGTCCATCCTGAACGCGCCCCGCGTGCGCACGCTGGCGGACACGTTCCATATGGCCGTCTCCGCGGAGCCTGCGAGCGCGCTCACGCTGTACGGCCCGCAGCTTACTCACGTACACACCGCCAATCCCGCCGGCCGCCTGTGCCCTGAGCCGGACGACGGCGAGGACTACGAGGCGCTTCTGCGCGCCCTGAAGGACGGCGGCTATGACGCGCGCGTCAGCATTGAAGGCGTCGTAAAGCCCTTCGAAGAAAAGGCGCTCCTCGGCCTTCAGGCGCTTGCCCGCGCCCGCCGCTCCGTGTGGGGCTGATTTCCACAAAACCCTCGACGGTACACGCCGCCGAGGGTTTTTATATGTGAAAAAGTCACCTGCAATTCGTACCTTTCTACGTCCGAATCGGCGGCTCTCCGCCTGCGGGCGAGATCACATAGCATACAAGGCAAACCGCCAGCAGCAGGAGGGCGTAGGCGAGGGGCGACAGGAAGAAGAGGGGGATGGCCGCGAGAGTGGGAATGAGGAGCCATTTGCGGCGGCGGGGCAGGCGCAGGCAGAGGAGGAGGGCGGCGGCGAGCAGGAGCAGGGCGCTGAGCGCCTGCGAGACGCGCACGGAGCCGAGGTACAGGCTATCCATGCGCAGACCCTCGACGACGGTGCGCTCGGCGGCGTACATGAACACGTAAAACAGCGTGGCGCGGCCGGGGCGGGCGAACAGGCGCGTGCGCTCGAGGATGAGAATCAGCGCGCAGATGAGAAAGCACCACGCGGACTCATAGAAGAACGTGGCCGCGAACCAGCCGTCCTCGCGCTCGATATACACGGCGAGGGGAAACCACTGAAGCGCCGGGGTCGTAACCGGCACGCCGTAGGCTTCCTGATTGACGAAGTTGCCCCAGCGGCCGATGGCCTGTCCGAGGGCGAGCGCGGGCGCGGCCACGTCGGCCATGGTCAGGAAGGGAATGTGCTTCACGCGCGTGAAGATCCAGCCCGCGAGCACGCCGCCCAGCACGCCGCCGTAGATGGCCATGCCGCCGCCGCGGATGTCGAAAATTTCCAGCGGATTGTCGCGGAATGCGCTCCACTCGAAGGCGACATAATAGGCGCGGGCGCAGACGATGGCGAAGGGCACGATCCACAGCGCCAGCGAAAGGGACGTATCCGGCGCAAGGCCATAGCGCTTTTCGCGGCGGCTCATCAGCAGGATGGCCAGCAGCACGCCCATGGCGATCAGGACGCCGTACCAGTGGATGGAAAAACCGAAGACGATCAATGCCGTGCGCGTGATTTTCATGATGAAACCAGACCTCCGAAGCGCTTTCTCGTTAAATTATAGGCGAAAACCGGGGAAAATGTCAATCGGTTCCCGAAGGAAGGTTGCAATTACAGCGGCTTTCGTATATAATTCATGGATGCTGACTTATTATGCCCACGGCGGGCTGTCGCATGCGGCGGGAGGATTGAAATGGCCAGAAAGCGCGTAACCGGACGGTTTTATGTATTTCTGATGCTGGTGGCGGCACTCGTGCTGTTTCTGTTCCGCGATTCCATTTTCGGCGCCAGCGAGGTCGTCAACGTGCTGGACGGCGCGGCCTCGGACGTGCGCAGCGCGCAGGCGGTCATCATTCGCGACGAGCTGCCCGCGACGGAGACGCAGGTCACGCGCGTGGAGTACGTGGCGGATGAGCACACGCTGGTGAAGAAGAACGACATCGTCGCCTATGTGTACTCGCTGGAATACAGCGAAAAAAAGCTGCAGGAGCTCAACCGCACGCGCAAGAACATTCAGGAGTATCACAAGGTCGTGCTGGGCAAGGAGCTGGATTCCCAGCTGGAGGTATACGACCTGAACGTGAAGCAGAAGGCGCTGGATCTGAAAAATCTGGTGCTGCGCACGACGCACGGCAACCTTCTGAAGCTGATCGATCAGCTGACGGACGCGATGGAGCAGCGCCGGCAGTACATGAGCGCCAACATGCGCTCCGACGCGAAGCTGATCAAATACTACGACGACGAAACGCAGAAGCTGAACAGCATCGAGTCCTGGCGCACGGCGCGCACCGCCGACCGGGACGGCGTGGTGAGCTTCTACATGGACGGCTACGAGTCCGCGCTGTCGGTCGACCGGCTGGAGGAGCTGTCGGTTGCCGACATGCGCGCGGTGCTGGCGGGCGAGTCGCTGGACGGCTCGGCCAGCCGCACGGTCACGCCCATTTACCGCATTGTGGATCAGAACAAATGGTATCTGTCCGTGCTGTCCGCGGACGGCTCGTGGAATCCCGTCATCGGCACGCTGTACAACTTCCAGCTGGAGGGCTATGAGGATCTGGTATACTCGGGCACGGTGATTCGCGTGCAGAAGACCGGCTCCACCGTCATGGCGCAGCTGGAGGTGACCGACCCCATCGGGCCGCTGATCTATCAGCGCGCCGGAAACGTGGTGCTGGGCACGAACCTGTCCGGCCTGCTGGTGCCGTCGCGCGCCGTTTCGCAGATGAACGGCCAGAGCGGAGTGTGGCTGTACGACGTGCCCGGCGGAACCTTCGTGCCGGTGGACGTTTTGAACAACGATGGAAAGAATGCGCTGATCCTGCCCCTGGTCGAGGGCGTTATAGGCGCCGGCTCGCGCGTTTTGATCAAATGACGGAAGAAGTTCGGAAGTATCTCGCGCTGCAAAAGCGCCTGAACGCGCGCTCGCCGCTGAAGGAGGGCGTGCGCGTTCTGCCGGTGACCAAGACGGTGGAGCCGGCGCGCATCCTGCCCCTGAAGGACGCGGGCGCGCTCGAAATCGGCGAAAACCGGGTGCAGGAGGCGCTGGAAAAGCTGCCGCTATTGAAAGGCGCGTTCGGGATTCGCATCATCGGGCGGCTTCAGACCAACAAGGCGCGGTATGTGGCGCGCATCGCCTCGGCGGTGGAATCGCTCGACCGGATTGAGCTGGCCGACGCGCTTCAGCGCGCGCTGGACAGGGAAGACCGCGCGCTGGACGTGCTGATTGAGGTAAACGCCGGGAACGATCCCGCCAAGGCGGGCGTTGCGCCGGAGGAATTAAAACAATTTTTGCGCGCCGCGTCGGCATACGACCGGCTGCGCGTGCGCGGGCTGATGACGGTCGCGCCGATTGCGCCCGATCCGGAGCTGGTGCGTCCATGCTTTCGCCGGATGCGCCGCCTGTTTGAGGATTTCGGCGCGGGCGAATGGGACACGCTGTCGATGGGCATGTCCGCCGACTGCGATGTGGCGGCCGAGGAGGGCGCCACGCAGGTGCGCGCGGGAAGCGCGATTTTCGGAAAGAGAAACTGACAAGCCGCCTGAAGCGCGGGATATTGGGGGATAGACGAAATGGGTCAGGGTCTGAACCGGTTTCTGGAATTTATCGGCCTTGTGGACGACAACACGTCGGACGCGCGTGCAAACGAGCGCCCGCGTTACCGCGAGGAAACCTACGAGGAGCCCCGCTATACGCCGCGCCCGCAGGCGCGGCCGGCATCCGACGCGCGAAGCAATCGCTTCGGCGGTTCGCAGGCGCGTTCCTCCGGCGCGCAGCGCGCGCGCACGGACAGCCGTTCGCGCGCAAACGCGGCCTATTCCGACGCGGGCGATGGCTATGAGGGCGGAAGCTACGGCATGGTTCGCTCGCAGCGCGGCGGCAAGATGAAGCCGAACCCGACGACGATCGTATACTATCTGCATTCGCTTTCGGAGTGCTCCGGCGTGATTGAAGACCTGATCGGCGGCAACTCCGTGCTTCTGAACCTGGAGGAAACCGACATGCAGCTGATGCAGCGCGTGGTGGACACGCTGGCGGGCGCGGCGTTCGCGCTGCACGCCAAGATTCGCAAGGTGTCGGAAAAGATGTACCTGATTGCGCCGGAAAACGTGGAAGTGAACATGACTTCCAGCGTCAGCCGGCACTACTGAGAGGAGACAAAATGGGAAGCGTTGTATCCCGGATGATCGGAAAAGGGCTTTTGTACTTCCTGCGCCTGATCGACGTGGCGCTGCTGGCGCGCTGCGTGCTGAGCTGGTTCGTTTCGCCGTACAGCCGCGTCATGCAGTTCTTCGTGTCGCTCACGGAGCCGTTCGTCGCGCCGTGCCGCAGACTTCTGAATCGCATGACGGGCGGGCGGCCGATGATGTTCGACTTCTCGATGCTCACGGCGATGCTAGTGATCATCGTGCTTCAGCGGCTGGTGGCCGTGATCTTCTTCTGACGGAAATTTTTGTGAAATGCGCGCCCGCGGCAGGAATCCGCCCGCGCGCGTAGAATGTTTCAGGTAACTGTGCGCGGAACGCTGCGCTTCAACACAATCCGGGCGGCGACGCCGGGCTACCAAGGAAAGGATGAATGGTATGGCGATTACGGTGAATGATATTCGCAACAAGCAGTTCAAAATGGAAGGCCGCGGCTACAACTGCGACGAGGTGGACGATTTCCTCGACGCGCTCGCCGAGCAGACCGAGAAGCTCATTCGCGAGAACACCGGTCTGAAAAACGAGCTGGCCGCCGCGAAGGAGCAGGCCGAAGCGGCGAAGGCCGCCGAGAAGACCGCGCTGGAAGCCGTTCACACGCCCGCCGTCCAGCAGGACGCGCCGCCGGCGTTCAACGAGCCCAGCTACTTCAAGAACCTTGAAACCACGCTGCGCGAGACGCTGATCAGCGCCCAGCGCATCGCCGACGAGACCATCGACGACGCCCGCAAGAAGGCGCGCAGGATCGTCGCCGAGGCCGAGGAGCATGTGAACACGCTGCAGGAGCAGTCCGCGCAGAAGATGGCGGAAGCCCGCGCCGACTACGACGCGCTCAAGAACGCGTCCGAGGAATACCGGCGCAACTTCACCTCTCTGGTGGAGGAGCAGACCCGTCTTCTGAAGGAAAACCCGATTTTCAACTGATTCGCGGCGCACAAACGGGGCCGTCCTCTGCTTTGGGGGACGGCTCCCTTTGCGTAAAAGCCGGCACCACCGCGCAATTCGGCGGCGCGTCGGGCGATGTCTTTTCCGCCATCTGCGGCGTGCAAATTCCTCGATTTACCTCCAGTAAACCTTCGAAATTTGCACTTGCATCTGACGAAAAATCCATTCGCCAGCCGACCACCTCATTTGCGCGGCGTTGCCTTGGCAGTTTCTCCCGGCCACATGATTCCGCCCGATTCGGAGATACTGGCAACCGGGGGTGACGCGAATGTCCGACGACGGGCTGTTTCGCAAAATCGAGTATCTGGCGAACACGCTGGAGCGCATGCGGCTGGACGAATACCTCGATTTCGTGTCCAACCGGCGGCGGATGGCGCTGACCGCGTTTCTGGGCGGCGTGATGCGCGGCGTGGGGTTCATGTTTGGCTTTTCCATCATCGGCGCGGTCGTGGTGACGATTCTGCGCTCGGTGGTGCTGGACAACATTCCGGGCATCGGAAGCTTTCTTGCGGAGGTAGTCAATGAGATGGAATCGCGTACGCGATAGGGTGCTGTGCGCGGCGCTGGCCGCGATTCTGGTGGGCGCGGACAGGCTGATCAAGCGCTGGGCGCTGACGCTGGGCGAGGGCGGCGCGAGGGAGGGCCTTGCGCACGTGTTCCGCTTTTCGTTCGCGTGGAACGAGGGCGCAGCGTTCTCCATGCTGCGCTCGCGGCCGTGGCTGGTGGTCGCCGTGAGCGCGGCGGTGCTGCTTTTCGTGGCGGGCGCGGTGTTTCTGAGCCGCGGGCTTTCGCTGCGCGTGCGGCTGAGCCTGACGCTGGTGCTGGCCGGAGGGCTGGGCAACCTGATCGACCGGGCGCTGTACGGCGCGGTGATCGACTATATCGAGCTTACGTTCATGACCTTCCCGGTGTTCAACTTCGCCGACATCTGCGTAACCATGGGCGCGGCGCTGTTCGCGCTGTTTACGCTGCTGCCAGGAAAAAGGGAGGCGAGGGCATGATCTTCACCATCGATTCCGCGCACGCCGGAGAGCGGCTGGACGTGTTTCTCGCCCGCGAGGGCGACGTGACCCGTTCGCGCGCCGGGGCTCTGATTCGCGAGGGCGCGGCGCGGGTGAACGGAAGCGTGCCCTCGAAGGCCGGATACGCGCTGCGGGAGGGCGACGAGGTTTCGTTTGAGATTCCCGAGCCCGCGCCCGCGCATGTGGCGGCCGAGGACATTCCGCTGGAAATCGTGTATCAGGACGACGATCTGGCGGTGGTGTACAAGCCGTCCGGCATGGTGGTGCATCCGGCGGCGGGCAACCCGGACGGCACGATGGTCAACGCGCTTCTCAGGCATCTGGACGGGCTTTCGGGCATCGGCGGGGAGATTCGCCCCGGCATCGTGCACCGGATCGACAAGGACACGTCCGGGCTGCTTCTGGTGGCCAAGAACGACCGCGCGCACGTGAAGCTGGCGGAGCAGATCGCCGCGCATTCGATCGAACGCGCATACCGCGCCATCGTCATCGGGCGCATGAAGGCCGACGAGGGCGACGTGGACGCGCCCATCGGGCGGCATCCGACCGACCGCAAGAAAATGGCCATCGTGCCCGGCGGGCGCGAAGCGCGCACGCACTGGCGCGTGCTGGAGCCGCTTCGGGGCGCGACGCTGCTGGAATGCGTGCTCTCGACCGGACGCACGCATCAGATTCGCGTACATATGGCGTCCCTCGGGCATCCCGTGCTGGGCGACCCGGTGTACGGCCCGAAGAAATCACCCTACCCCGTGGAGGGTGGGCAGCTTCTGCACGCGTTCCGGCTGGGCTTCGTTCACCCCACGACCGGCGAGTTCATGAAATTCGAGGCGGAGCCGGAGCCGAGGTTCATGGAATGGTATCGGAAGCTGCGCGAGACGCGGTGAGGACGCGTTCCCTTTTCGTTGGGCAGCGCGGTCTGTGAAAAAGCACGCCAGAATCAATAAGACTGGAAATTTCTGCATGCGCGGCGGGCAGCCGCGGTAATTCTTTCAACCCATAACGCACCCCCGCGCGGGACACACTGTTCATCGACGGACAGGCGACCGCGGCGGAGGTGCGTTACTTTGTGAAGAGTCTGAAGGGTCTTACGGGAATGCCGGTGGTGCGCACGGACAACGGACGGCGCGCCGGACGCGTAACCCGCGCCTGCGTGGACGACGGCCTGACGGCGCTGTGCGGCGTGTGGGTGGCAAACGGCTGGCGGCGGGCGCGCTATTGCCCGGCGGAGCGGATTCGATTGATCGGCGACGTGTCGGTGCTGATCGACGGCGAGATGCTGCGCGTGCGGCAGAGCGCGGCCTGCGGGCATCCGCTCGCGCTGCGGCGCGCGCTGAACGCCGCCGGGGAAATGGTCGGCGCAATCACCGGCGCCTATGTGGATGAGGAAACGCTCGCCATCGCCGCCGTGGAGCTGACCCGCGGCTTCTGGGAGGACCTGAAGAGCGGGCGGCAGCTTGTCCGTCATTTTGAAGTGCACGTGCCCGATGCGGACGTGGTTCTGATGGAGGAAGGGGATGAAAGCGATGAAGCGTGGATGGATCAAGGGGATGATCGCGGGCGCGGTTCTGGGCGCGTCGGCGGCGACGGTATACGGCATGATGAACTGGCAGGTGGAGCGCAAACTCGGCCGGGCGGCGATGAACGCCGGACGGACGGTGTCTGAGAAGGTGCAGGACTGGTTTGGATAAGGCGGCGCTGCGGCGCCGCGCGGGGGGGGGGGGGGGGGCCCCCCCCCCCCCCCCCCCCCC
>ERZ824488.1703-NODE-1703-length-22799-cov-3.465441_pt1 | contig 22799 bp, 20 predicted proteins | sample MGYA00519936_ERZ824488 | MGnify/ENA primary metagenome ERZ824488 (study PRJEB31778, sample SAMEA3449153) | human gut metagenome | biome: human gut; feature: human-associated habitat; material: faeces | place: United Kingdom | collected 2010/2012 ... | reverse complement strand
CCTCCCGGCAGGGCGGACACCACGTGGCGAAGAAGTTGATGAAGACGAGCTTGCCCTTGTTGGCTTTCACGATATCGAGAACCTTCTCACTGGAGATGCCGGAGATGGCATCGGCCTTCTGAGGGGCGGCGAACGCGGGCAGGGCCAGCACGAGGCAGGCCAACAGGGCGATCAGGCAGGAAAGACGGCGCATGGCTGTTCCTTTGGGTTACTGGTTCTTGCGGGCCGCGATGAGGCTCTTGGCGAGCCGCACGGCGTCCACGGCATCGGACGAATAGTTGGCCCCGATGCTTTCCGCGAATGCCGGGGTCACGACCGCGCCCCCGACCATCACGTCGACCCCGAGGCCGCGCTCACGAAGACCTGCGAAAAATTCATCGCGCGCTTCCGCAAGGTGGAAGAGACGGTGAATGCGCGCGGCGAGGATATGTCCGCTCTCCCGCTCGATGAGCTGATGGCGCTGTGGAACGACGCCAAGGAACAACTCAGATGACCAAAAGCGGCAACGCTTTTTGCTCATATACACCCCGGAGGCCCCGTCTCCGGACACTATTCAGGAGGATCAAACGATGAACAAGACTGAACTCATTGCTGCCGTGGCAGAAAAAGCCAGCATTTCCAAGAAGGAGTCCGAGGTTGTGATCAACGCTGCCCTCGACACCATTATCGACTCCCTGAAGAACGACGAGAAGGTCCAGCTCGTCGGCTTCGGCTCTTTCGAGACCAAGCACCGCGCTGAGCGCACCGGCCGCAACCCCAAGACCAAGGAGAGCATCACCATCGCCGCTTCCAAGGTCCCGACCTTCAAGGCCGGCAAGGCGCTCAAGGACATCGTTGGCTGACACACCTTCAAAGGAGCGGGTCACCCCGCTCCTTTGCTTTTTGCCGCAGGCATTTCCGCGAAAGGAGCATTTCCCCATGCGTCTCGATAAATATCTCAAGGTCTCGCGCCTCATCAAGCGCCGCACCGTAGCGAACGAGGCCTGCGACCTCGGCCGCATCACGGTCAACGACCGCGTCGCCCGCGCGTCCTACGACGTCAAGGTCGGCGACCGCATCGCCATCCACTTCGGCGAGCGCACCCTCGCGGTCGAGGTCCTCTCCGTGGCGGACAACGTCGGCAAGGCGGACGCCGCCGCGCTCTACCGCGAGCTGCCGAACAACTGACGCAAAGCAGGCATAACCCGGACACGCCTCCCATACACTCTGGTGTATGGGAGATCATTTTTTCAGGAGGTTCCGCTATGCCTTACGATACCCTTCCCCCCGCTGCCGCCCACCGCGTCGAGCTCGACGGGCGCGAGCGCCTGATCGTCTCCGGCGTGGACGACGTCGACCGCTTCGACGAAAACGAGATCGTCATGACCACCTCCGCCGGCACGCTCATCGTCACGGGCGAGAGCCTGCACATCGGCAAGCTCAGCCTGGACGGCGGCGAGCTCCACGTCGACGGCCGCATCGACTCGCTCCTCTATGAGGACACCGACCGCCCCTCCGGCGGGCTGCTCAGCCGCCTGTTCGGAGGCTGAGCCATGGGCATCGAGATCGGCGCACAGCTCGACGCCCTCTGGCGCTCCCTTTTTCTCGGCGCGGCGTTCGCCCTGCTCTATGACGGCCTGCGCGCGCTCCGCCTGCGCCGCCGCACCCGCCGCGCCCTGACGGACCTGCTCGACGCGCTCTACTGTCTCTTCCTCGCCGCCGCCCTTCTCGCCTTTACGCTGCGCATCGGCCAGGGCGAGCTGCGGCTCTATATGCTCGCCTTCATCGCCCTCGGCGCATACCTGAGCTTCGCGCTCCTCTCGCCGCTCCTCCGCCCGCTTTGGGACTTCTGGGCCGACTGTCTCTTTGCCTTCGCCCGTCTTCTGCGCGCGCCGCTTCTGCTGGTAAAAAAATATTATGGTAAACTGCACAAATTTGCCAAAAAGCTCTTTCTTTTTTCGCGCCGCACCCTTATAATAGAAAATTACAAACGGTCGGCGCGGCGTTCCCGCCGCGCCGCGGAACGAAGGGGAGGTGTGCAGTATGGCAGAGGAAAAGGCCGCGCGCAAAAAACAGGGCGGCAGGACGCTCCCGAAGCTGCTGCTTCTCGCTCTGCTGCTTCTCATCGGCGCGCACCTTCTGAACCTCCGGCAGGAGATCAGCCGCGCTGAGGCCGAAAAGCAGACCCTTTCCGCGCAGCTCGAGCAGCAGCAGCGCGAGAACGATTCCCTCTCCTCCGCGCTCGAAAAGGCCGACGATCCCGAGTACCTGCAGGAGCTTGCCCGCGAGCAACTCGACATGGTCTCCCCCGGTGAAAAGGTCTTTTACGACGTCAGCAACTAAAGCTCCCGAAGGGGCGGCGCGAATGCGCCACCCCTTCTTCTTTTTCCCGTATCCGGTTGCACAGAAAACGGCGGCGCATTGCCGCCGTTTTCGTTTTTTTAACGTTTTTTTAACGTCGCCCTCTTCCCTTCTTGCCCCTCCCTTTTCCGCGTGTTATAGTGGGTGCAGAATTTTAGGACAGCACCGCACAATGAAAACCGCGGCGCTTTGTGCAAACCGCTCCTGCTCCATGCTGCGGTATTGCCCTGGGGGAATGTGTATGTTTTCTGCCTTTTTCCGCGATCTTCGCACCGAATTTGCCGGCTATAACGCCGACAAGCTCCTCAAGGACGTCATGGCGGGCCTGACCGTCTGCGCCGTGGCGCTGCCGCTCGCGCTGGCGTTCGGCGTCAGCTCCGGCGCGTCCGCCGCCGCGGGCCTCGTCACCGCCATCCTCGCGGGCATCGTCATCGCGCTCCTCGGCGGCGCGTCCTATCAGGTCTCCGGCCCCACCGGTGCGATGAGCGCCGTGCTCATCGGCATCGTCGCGCAGTACGGGCTGCAGGGCGTCTTCTTCGCCTGCTTTGCCGCCGGCGTACTGCTGCTCGCCGCGGGGCTTTTGAAGCTCGGCCGCCTCATCGGCTTCATTCCGATGCCCGTCATCATGGGCTTTACCTCCGGCATCGCCATCATCATCGCGCTCGGGCAGGTCGATAACTTCTTCGGCACCGTCTCGGAGGGCAGCTCCAACCTCGAAAAGCTCGCCTCCTACGCCCGCCTCGGCTTCCACCCGAACCTCCAGGCTGTCCTCATCGGCGCGCTGGTCGTCGCCGTCATGCTCATCTGGCCGAAGAAATGGGGCGCGAAGGTCCCCGGCTCGCTTATCGGCATCATTGCCGCCACCGCCCTCGCCGCCGCGCTGGGCCTTGACGAGCTTGCCGTCGTCGGCGACATTCCCCGCACGCTTCTCCTCTCCGACCGCCTGCACCTCGGCAGCCTGAGCCTCGATATGCTCTCGGACCTCATCTCCCCCGTCGTCACCATCGCCGCCCTCGGCATGATCGAGAGCCTGCTGTGCGGCGCGTCCGCCGCCCGTATGAAGAGCGAGCCCTTCCACGCCGACCAGGAGCTCATCGCGCAGGGCGTCGGCAATATCCTCCTGCCCTTCTTCGGCGGCGTGCCCGCCACCGCGGCCATCGCCCGCACGAGCGTCGCCATCAAATCCGGTCAGCAGACGCGCCTGACGAGCGTGTTCCACTCCGTCTTTCTGCTCGTCTCCATGTTCCTGCTCGGCGGCGTCATGGCGCGCCTGCCGCTCTCCGCGCTCGCGGGCGTCCTGATGGTCACCGCCTGGCGCATGAACGACTGGGCAGGCATCCGCTACATCTTCGCCCACCGCTTCAAGTCCGCCATCAGCCAGTTCCTCGTCACGATGCTCGCGACCGTCGTTTTCGATCTCACCGTCGCCATCATCCTCGGCGTCATCTACTCCGCCATTCTCTACGTCGCCCGGAGCAGCCGCATCCACGTCGCCTTCTCCACCATCGACGGCAACCGCCTGCGCTATGACGTCGGCAAATCTCCCATTCTCGACTCCGCCGGCGTGGTCTACGTCACCGGCTCCCTCTTCTTCGGCGCGGTGGACGAATTCAACCACCGTCTGCAGGACATTCCCGAGGAGGACCATCTGATCCTCTCCCTGCGCGGAATGCCGAGCGTGGACGTTTCCGGCGCGCAGGCCGTGCTCGAGCTCTGCCAGCGCCTGCTCGCCAAGGGCCACACCATCGCCTTCTGCGGCGTGGCCGAGGACGTCCGCTCCTACTTCGACCGCGCGGGCGTCACCGCCCTCGTCGGCGAGAGCGCCTACTTCCACAGCGCCGACCGCGCCATCCTCGCCCTGCTCGACGAGGAGCTGCTCGAGGCATAAAAAGGAGCCGCCGTCTCTCGACAGCGGCCCAAGCGGGTGGGATATTGGAAAGCTTCCATGGACTATACTACCACCCTTGTCCACCTTTCGCAACAGGAGCTTTTGTCGAACACCGCCACACGCGGTCGAAGCGTGTCGCGGCGTTCATTTTCGTCAAAATAGACAAAACAGAAAATTTACAAATTGACCTATTGGCTATTTTTCCTTTTCATGCTATAATCAGTAAAAGTGAAGAGGGAGTCGGCTGAGACTTCCTTTTTGCTTTCCCTACTCGCAGAAATTGAAAGGAGCGAACCGTTATGAAGTTCACATTTACCTGCAAGAAGATCTCCCTGAACGACTCCGTCAAGGCCTATGCCGAGAAAAAGATCGGCAAGCTGGAGAAGTATTTTAAGGAGGAACCCGAAGCAACTGTGACCTTCGCCGTGGAGAAGAAGAATCGCTGCATTGTCGAGGTGATGCTCCGCGGTGCCAACGGCACACTGTTCCGTGCGGTCTGTGAGGACGCCGACGGCGATATGCGCGGCGCGATCGACGAGGCGGTGAGCCAGATCGACCGCAAGATCCGTAAGAACAAGACCCGCCTTGCCAAGGGTCTTCGCAGCGATGCCATCGTGCCCGAGGTCCCCGAGGAGTTCGACATCCACGAGGAGCGCGAGTTCGACATTGTGCGCACCAAGCGCTTTGCCGTCAAGCCCATGAGCCCCGAGGAGGCCATTTTGCAGATGAACCTTCTGGGCCACAGCTTCTTCGTCTTCCGCAACACGGACGATGACAATGCCATCTGCGTCGTCTACACGCGCAACAGCGGCGGCTACGGCATCATCGAGACCGGCGAGGCGGACTGATCTCAAAAAAATCTTAAACCGCAGGGGGTTGACCGTTTGGTCAACCCCCTTTATGATAGATCCATCTCCTACGAAAGTGAGGTCGGCCCATGCCGCTCCAAACTCTCCCCTGCCGCGCCTTCCAGCGCGGCTTCGCCCTCGGCGCGCGGCTTCTGCCGTGGCGCACGCCCACTGTCCTCTGCGGCGCGGGCAGCCTGCTGAAGCTCCCCGACGTCTTTTCGCGCGAGGGCGCCTCGCGCCCCCTCGTCGTCGCCAGCCGCCGCCAATGCGCGGACGAGCGCTTCCTCGCCCTGCGCGCCGCACTCGAGGGGCGCGGCATTCGCCCATCCGTCTTTTCCGGCGTTGAGCCCGACCCGAGCGTCGCCACCGTTGAGAAGCTCGCCGCGCAGTACCGCGCCGACGGCTGCGACAGCTTCCTCGTCCTCGGCGGCGGCTCGCCCATCGACGCGGCAAAGGTCGCCGCGGCCCGCGTCGTCCGCCCCGATAAGACCGTCGCCCAGCTCGGCGGACTCTTGAAGGTTCGCCGCCCGCTCCCGCTCTTTATCGCCGTTCCCACCACCGCCGGAACCGGCTCAGAGGCCACCATCGCCGCCGTCGTCACCGGAGAGGAGCACCGTAAATACGCCGTCAGCGACCTCTGCCTGATCCCCCGCTATGCCGTCCTCGACCCCACGCTCACGCTCTCGCTCCCGCCCGCCGTCACCGCGCAGACGGGCATGGACGCCCTCACCCACGCGGTCGAGGCCTACCTGAGCCTTTATTACAACACGCACGAGACCCGCGCGCTCGCGGAGTCCGCCGTGCGCGATATTTTCCGTTATCTCCCCGTTGCCTGCCGCGACGGCCAGTCCCTCACCGCGCGCGAGCGGATGCTCCGCGCCTCCTTCGACGCCGGCTGCGCCTTCACACGCGCAAGCGTCGGCAACGTCCACGCCATCGCCCACACCCTCGGCGGGCTTTACGGCATTCCCCACGGCCTTGCCTGCGCCGTGACGCTTCCGGTCGTGCTCGAGGACTACGGCGCAGCCGTCCATCCCCACCTTGCCCGCCTCGGCTCCCTCATCGGCCTCACCGGCACGGAGCGGGAGCGCGCCGTCGGCTTCCTCGCCGCGATCCGCGCGCTCAACGCCTCCCTCGGCATCCCCGACCGCTTCGACGGCATCCGCGATGAGGACCTCCCCCGCATGGCGGCCTGGGCCGCCGCCGAGGCCAACCCCGTCTACCCTGTCCCCGTCGTGTACGATCAGGCGCGCTTCCGCCGCGTGCTCGAGCGGCTGCGCGCCTGAGCCGCCCCATGCGTCACATCTTTGCAGATGCTTAACAAAGCCCCCTCTAACTTTTCTTGCAAAGCCCCCGTTCCTTTGCTATAATGATTCCATCAATTTTTTCAGAAATGAAGGAACGCCCATGATCGGAGTTTACGACTATACCGTTCTTGCGACCTACCTCTCGCTGGCCTTCGGCGTCAGCGGCATTCTCGCGGCCATGAACGGCAGCCCCTATTCCGCCCTGCTGTGCCTGATGGTCTCGGGCCTGCTGGACGCCTTCGACGGCCGCATCGCCCGCACGAAGAAAAACCGCACCGAGCAGGAAAAGCGCTTCGGCATCCAGATCGACTCGCTCAACGACGTGGTCTGCTTCGGCGTGCTCCCCGGCATCATCGGCGCCTCCCTCGGCGGCGGCGAGTGGTGGCTGCGCGCGAGCGTCCTTTTCTATGTTCTCGCCGCGCTCATCCGCCTTGCCTACTTCAACGTCACGGAGGAGGAGCGCCAGAGCGCCACGAATGAGCACCGGCATAACTACCTTGGCGTCCCCGTCACCGCCGCCTCCTTTGTCATGCCGCTTTTCTGGGCGTTGCCGCTGCGCCTCGGCTCTGCGCCGGCCGTGATCTATGCCGTCGGCCTCACCCTCCTCGCCTTTCTTTTCATCACGCCGCTGCGCGTCCCCAAGCCGGGCCTCAAGGGCATCCTCTGCATGATCCTTCTCGGCGCCGCCGAGCTGTACATGATGTTTTACGGCGTCATGCCCCTTTGACCCGCGCACAACCGCTCTTACGCAAAAGCTCCGTATGGCTTTCGCCATACGGAGCTTTTTCTATTCCTTTATCGGAGCGCCGCTTACTTGCCGCTCGGCGCGTCCTGCGGCACCTCGCGCTTTTCGGGCACGATCAGACCGCTGTCCACGGCGACCATGTGCTCAAGCAGACGCACGACCATGTTGGAGTAGCCGTACTCGTTGTCGTACCACGCGATGAGCTTGACGAAGTCGTCGTCGAGCATGATGCCCGCGGTCTCGTCGAAGATGCAGGGGCAGGGATTGGCGATCAGGTCGGCGGAGACCACCTGGTCGGCGGTGTAGCCGATGATGCCCTTCATGTTGGTCTCGCTCGCGTGACGGATGGCGTAGCAGATATCGGCATAGGTCGTGCTGGTCTTGAGGTGTGCGGTCAGGTCGACCACGGACACGTCGGAGGTCGGCACGCGGAAGCTCATGCCGGTCATCTTGCCCTTGAGCGCGGGGATCACGCGGCCGACGGCCTTCGCCGCGCCGGTGGAGGAGGGAATGATGTTGTTGAACACGCTGCGGCCCGTGCGCCAGTCGCTGCCGCCGCGGGAATCGACGGGCTTCTGCTTGCTCGTCGCGGCATGGATGGTGGACATCAGGCTCTGCTCGATGCCGAACTCCTCATGCACGACCTTGGCGAGCGGCGCGAGGCAGTTGGTGGTGCAGCTCGCGTTGGACACCACGCGCATATCGCTGCGGTAGAGCATATGGTTCACGCCCATGACGAAGGTCGGGGTCGCCTCGTCCTTGGCGGGCGCGGTGATGATGACCTTCTTCGCGCCGCCCTTGAAGTGGCGGGACGCCTTCTCGGTGTTGTTGTACGCGCCGGTGGATTCGATGACGTACTCCGCGCCGCAGCTCTCCCAGGGGATCATGGCGGCGTCCGCCTCGCTGAACACGCGAATCTTGTGGCCGTTGACGATGAGGTTCTGATCCTCACGCTCCACCGTGCCGGTGAACTGACGGAACACGGAATCGTACTTGATCATATAGACCATGTAATCCACGTCCGCCTTGCGGAGATTGATGCCGCAGATGTCAAACGTCTCCGGACGCTCCATCATGATGCGCAGGACGACACGTCCGATTCGGCCGAAGCCGTTGATGCCGACTTTGATCGCCATAGCTGAGTTTCCTCCTAATATCCCCGTTCGGGTATTCCGGCGGCGCGCCGCCTCGCTCGTAAGCCTATCGTAACACAGGCCGGAAGCTTTGTGTACCCCCTTTTGCACAAAACGCATGACGAAAAAAAGTTGCATTTTTGCTGGTTTTCACAGCCTTTTCACGAATGGATAGTACAAGGAATTTGAAATATTCCATACGTTTGCTACCGCCCGACCGGCAGAAAAGAAAGCGGCAGTCCCCCGCCGCTTTCTTTTTTTCACTTCTCAGTCCACCACTCTCGTGAAGCTCGTGCCGCTCTTCTGGAAGCACACGTCCAGCCGCACGCGGTCGCCGCGCATATAGCTCGACGTACACTCGTACACCAGACCGTTCTCCATCGTCGTGCGCCGCTGGTGGTGGAAGGCCGCCGCCCCCGGCACGCAGCCGAGCAGCTTCGCCTCGTACTCGCCGAGCGTCACCGCCTCATAGCTGTCCTCCGCCGCGAACGGCACCACGCCGACGTGGTAGAGCAGGCTGTAAAAGCTGTGCGTCTCCAGCATCTCGCGCGTCAGGTTCGGATAGATGTGCTGCGGATAGTAGGAGGTCTCCAAAATCAGCGGCTCGTTGTCCACGTTGCGTACGCGCGTGAAGCAGTAGACCTTCACGCCGTCCTCCAGCGCCATCAGACGCTTGATCTTCGGCGCGGGGTCGATAATATCAAAGCTCACCAGTGTGGACGAGGGGTGCTTGCCCATCGACGAGATCTCCGTCGTGAACGAATACTGCACGCCCTTGCGCCGCGTGCTCGGATCGGCGACGAAGGTACCCTTGCCGCGCTTGCGCACGACGAAGCCGGCCTCCTCCAGCGAGCCGATGGCCTGCCGCACGGTGTTGCGGCTGATCTCGAATTTATCGCAAAGCTCCGCCTCGCTCGGCAGCAGATCGCCCACCCGCAGCGTACCGGATGTGATGGTATTCTTGATGATGCCGGTCAGCTGCGCGTACAGCGGAATATCGCTCGCCATCGAGAGTGAAGCCTTCAAAATCGGATTTTCTTCCATTTCTGCCTCCCTGGACACAAATCGGGTCATCCCGTTTTGTCCTATTGGTCCCGATTGTATCACAAACATTTGGTACATTCCAGTCCCTACGGCACTTTTTCCGCAAATTCAGCAAAACGGCAGAAAAACGTCTGTTTTCTTGCCCTTTTGCCCAATCGGAAAAGGGCGGCACGCACCGCACAGCAAAGGAAGCAGGCAGCCCGATTGGGCCGCCTGGGGCGTCGCGTGACCGCTCCGCCCAAACATTCAAAACGATGCGTTTTGAATGTGCCCCGATTGCAAACGAAAGACACCCTTCCTGGGTTTCTTTCGTAACTATCTTCCTTCCCATTGCCGCACCGTATCCTTCTTTTTCAGCGCACAGCAACGGAAGCAGGCAGCCCGATTGGGCCGCCTGCTTCCTTATGTACGGTTTTCAATGCCGCGCAAAAGCGCGACCGCTTAGAACTTGGGCTTCTGGGCCTTGACCTTGGGCTCCTGACCGTTGCAGACAGCGACGATGTCGTTGGCGACGGAGGTGCAGCAGTTCAGAACGCTCTGCTCGGTGGTGGCGGCCATGTGCGGGGTCATGATGACGTTGTCGAGGTTGAACAGCTCGCGGCTGGACTCCTGGATGGGCTCATGCTCGAACACGTCGAGACCGGCCTGGAACAGCGTGCCGTCCTTCAGGCACTCAACAAGCTCGTTCTCCTTGATCAGAGCGCCGCGCGCGCAGTTGATGAAGGAAGCGGTGGGCTTCATCCAGCTGAACTGCTCACGGCCGATGGAGTGCTCGGTGGAGGGAACGACGGGCAGATGCACGGACACGAAATCAGCCTGCTCCCAGACCTCCTTCGCGGTCTCCTTCAGCTCGCACAGGTCGCCGATCTTCTCCTGCGTCATGTACGGGTCGTAGCCGATGACCTTCATGCCGAAGCCGTACTTGCACTTCTTCATGGCAAGCTGGGAGATGCGGCCGCAGCCGATCATGCCGAGGGTCTTGCCGCCCAGCTCGTAGGTGTGCTCCATGTCCATGCGGACGAGGAAGTTGCCGCCGCGGAACTGGCGGTCAACATAGGTGAAGCGCTTGGCGCACATGAGCATCAGCATCACGGCGTGCTCGGCGACCGCGTTGGCGTTGCCGGCGGGCGCGTAGACGACGGTAATGTCCTTGGCGTGGGCATGATCCATGTCGATGTTGTCGAGGCCGGCGCCCTGCTTGCCGATGACCTTGAGGTTGGTGCAGGTATCCATCATCTTGGCGGTGATGGGCTCGGTGCGGCACATGATGGCGTCGGGCTGGAACGCGGCGAGCTCCTTGACGTAGGTCTCTTCGTCGTTGTGGCTGCACAGCTTCACCTCGAAGTCGTTGGACTCGAAGATATGCGTCGCGATCTCATTGAGCTCGATGGTGTAATAAACCTTGAACTTAGCCATGATAAAAACCCCTCTCAAAATATTATAATTGTTGATTTTATTTCCCGATTTCCCGATCTTCTGTCAGTTTGATCATTGTACACCCGCTCTTTCATAAAAGCAAGCGATTTGCCGATTTTTTGCAGGAATTTATGCATTTTCTTTGCGTCTTACCACTAATTTTGAAGACATACTTTCACAAAATTGAACACATTTACAAAAATGCACAAGTTCTCTCGGAAAACTTGTGCATTTTATCAAAAAGGGGCCCTCCGCGGCAGCGGAGGACTCCTTTCTTTTTCTCTTATGCCGCCGGCGCCGTCTCGGACATCTGCGGCGTCTCCGGTATCGCCGGCGTCTGCGTCGGATCGACATCCGGCACGCCCGGGTCCGTCATCGTTGCGCCCGGGTCCGTCGTCGGCACGCCCGGGTCGCTCCCCGGCACCGTCGGATCCATTGCCGGCACATTCGGGTCGACCGTCGGATCCGCCGCCTTGCCGACGAGAATGATGCGGTTGCGGCTCTTGTAGCGGCTCGTCGCCTCATAGGTCGAGGAAAGCAGCGTCCCGTCGCCCGCGTACACATTGCGGTAGGTCTTGACCACATAGCCGGTGTACGGCGTCTGCTCCACCTTCTGCTCGCCCGGCGCGAGCGTGTCGGTCTCGACAAGCTCCTCCTCGTAGGGCGTCGTGCTGATGAGCTCCGTCACGATCTTCACATAATGGTCGTCGGTCTTGGTGCCGAGAAGGGTGATCTTGATGTAGTCCTTTTTATCCTTTGTAAAAAAGTCTGCCTGCACCTTGATGGGGTAGAGAGTATTGTTGCGGAACTCAAACTCCGGTCCGCCGCTCGCCACCGTCGCGTCCAGCCCGAGGCCGATGTAGTCGGAGGCGTAGCCGTGGTTCACGCGCTGCACGATCTCAAGGTTCGCGTACAGCACCGCCGCGTAGAGCGTCGAGCTCGCCTGGCACGCGCCGCCGCCGATCATGTCCACGGTCTTGCCGTTGAGATAGCCCGGCGCGGGCGAATAGCCGTTTGCCGCCGTGAACGGCGTCACCAGCGGGCCATACTTCATCGTGTCGCCCGCGTTGAGGATGTAGCCCGTGATGCGCTCCGCCGTCAGCTTCACGTTCTTGTGCCGCCCCGGTGCGCCGCCGACGCGCGTGGTGTAGCTGCTCAGCTCGTCGCGGAACAGTCCCGCCTCCAGCTGCTCGGTCGTGACCTCCGGCCGCTCGACCGTCGCCCGGACGGTGAAGGTCTCCCCCGGCGCCGCCGCGTCGTAAGCGCTCTGCAAGTCGGCAAGCGTAAAGCTCACCCCCGCATGGCTCGGGATAATCTTCTCATTTTCAATGTCGTAGCTCGCGTTGACCTTCTCGCCCACGAGCTTTTCCCGCTCCGTCGCCAGATCGACCGTCTGCGCGGGCACGGTCTCGTAGCTCGCCTCCGCGTCCGAATCGCCGTACAGCGTCACCTGAAGCGGGCAGCCGCCGCCAAGGTATGCGCCGCGCAGCGCGTCGCCGATCACACGCCGCGCCTGCTCCCGATCCGGGATATGGCGGCCGTCCCTGCTTTTGGTCACGCTGATCGCACTCTCGGTCGTCAGAGCGATGGCAAACTCCACCGGCTCGCACTCCAGCGCATCCAGCACCGGCTCCGCCGCCGCGCAAAACGGCTCCTCGGATACGATGCTCTCCTCATGCTCGGTAAAAAGCGAGAAAAGGAAGCCCGCGCCGCTCTTGAAAAAGCCGTCGCCCTTCGCGCTGTGCACCCGCGCCAGCGTATCCGCGGCCTTCCGGCAGTCGATGTCCGCCGGAATATCGCCCAGCGCCACACCCGCGATCACCTCGCAGCTGTCTCCCTCCATCACGGCAAAGTCGAGCCGCGCGCTCTGCGCGTCAATGACCCGCCGCGTCAGCTCCGCCGCCGTCTGTTCCTCGGTCATGCCGCCGTAGTCCACGCCGCCGACCGTCGTGTTGGGATAGATGGTCCCGCTCAGCGTCGCGTAGGCGCACAGCCCCAGATACGCCGCGGCCAGCACGCCGAGCGCGATACCGGCAATGGCCCATCCTCTTTTGCCGCCCTTCGCCAAATGCTTGCCGCCCTTGCCGGCGCTCTCCGCCGTCTCCGCGGCCTCGTTTCTCTTTTCCTCAAAGGCACCCAGGTTTTCTTCCATTCCGGCACCCTCCTGCTGTTCTGAATCAATATCCCGCTGTGTATACCACAGCCAGTCTATTGCAGTATAGCATAGATTTTGCGAAAAAGAGTAACGATTTGGTTACAATTTTTACGCCGTTTTGGCAGCCCCCGTGCGTGGGATGCGGATGGTCAGCCGGATCTCCTCGTCCGTGTCCTCCCGCTCGCACGCCGCGTCCACCCCCGCGCGCTGCATGATGCCCATGCTCCGCCGGATGGTGTTGAGAAACAGCCGCACATCCTTCACGATGAACGTCGGCCTCCGCCGCGGCGGCGTGACCGCCGCGCGCTGCAAAACCGACTCGATGTACGCCTCCGCCTGCGCCACGTTGCAGCCACGCTCTATGATGACACGCAGCGCCGCCAGACGCTCGTTCTCGTCGCTCAATCGCAGCAGGGCGCGCGCGTGCCGCTCGGAAAGCCCCCCCTCGCGCAGCAGCGTCACACACGCAGGCGAGAGGCGCAGCAGCCTCAGCTTGTTCGCCACCGCGCTCTGCGACTTGCCCAGCCTCTCCGCCGCCTGCTCCTGCGACAGGCCGTAGACCGCGATGAGCTTTGCGATGGCGGCGGCCTCCTCCATGTAGTGCAGGTCCTGCCGCTGCAAATTTTCGATCAGCGAGAGCAGCGCCGACTCCTCCTCGTCCGACCGCACCGCGAGGCACGGCACCTCCCGCAGCCCCGCGAGCTTCGCCGCCCGCAGCCGCCGCTCTCCTGCGATCAGCTCGTAGCCGTCCTCCCCGCGCCGCACGGTCAGCGGCTGCAAAATGCCGTAGCGCCCGATGCTCTCCGCCAGCTCGCGCAGCGCCTCCGGCTCAAAGTATTTCCGCGGCTGATCGGGATTCGCGCGGATCGCGTCCACGCTCAGATACAGCACGCGCCGGCCCGTCCACATTCCCTTGTGCATGATCTCCATGGTGTCCCCTCCTATCGCGGTCTCCCCGCATCCTTGTCCCCATTCTAAAAGCGGCGGCACGCAAAGCCGCGCGAATTTTGTCAGGGAATCGGGAAAATTTTCATTTCCCCGATCTTCCTATTTACGAATCGCTCCGCTTCGTGTAAAATAAAGGGACTTATGATCGAACGAAGGGAGGCGCGCTATGGCCGGCTATGTTCTGCACCTGAGCGAGCAGGAGAATATCACCCTGTCCGCCGCCGTGACGCGCCGCCTGATCGACGGCGGGGACGGCGATGCCGTCCTGCTCTACCTGTGCCTGCTCAAAAACCGCGGCAGCGCCTCCCCCGAAACGCTCCGCGCCGAGCTCAAATGGGACGAAGCGCGCCGCTCGCGCGCCGAGGCCGCCCTTGCCCGCATGGGACTCGTCAGCGCCCCGAAGCCGGAGGAGCCCACTCCCTCGCCCGTCCCCGCGCCCTCTGCCGAGCGCCCCGCCTATTCGCGCGAGGACGTCGCCCACAAGTTAGAGCAGGACGCGAGCTTTTCTGCGCTTCTGCGCGAGGTCGAGCGCAAGCTCGGCCCGCTCTCCACGCCGTCCGTCGGCAAGCTCCTCGGGCTTTATGAGGACCTCGGCCTGCCCGCTGATGTTCTCTTTCTCCTCGTCAACCACTGCATCGCCCGCCATGCCGCGCAGTACGGCGCGGGGCGGCTGCCCACCATGCGCCGGATCGAGCAGGAGGGCTACGTCTGGGCGAGAAAGGGCCTCCTTTCCTCGACCAGCGCAAACGACTACCTCAACGCCCTCCACGCGCGTGAGCAGAAGTACCCCGCCTACATGGCAGTCCTTCAGCTCGGCGAACGCAAGCCCTCCCCGAGCGAGGAGAAATACCTCGCCGCCTGGGTGGACATGGGCTTCCCCGCCGAGACCGTCGCCCTCGCGTATGATAAGACCGTCCTGCGCTGCCACGAATTCAAGTGGGCGTACTGCAACGGCATCCTGAAGCGCTGGCACGAAAAGGGGCTCCACACCCCCGCGGAGACTGCGGCGGAAAACGCCGCGCCGAAAAAAGAAGAAAAACCGTCCGGCGGCAAGAACGACTGGATGAAGCAATACCTGTAAGGGAGGGGATCTCATGTCCTACGACGGAAAGCTCATGCGCCGCGCGATGGTCCGCTTTGAGGAGGCGAAGCAGCGCCGCGCCGACGCGCTGCACGCGCGCGAGCGCGCGGTCTATGCCGCCGTCCCCCGCATCGCGGAGATCGACGCCGCCCTGCGCGAGACCATGTCCAAGCTCATTTCCTCCGCCCTGCGCCGCGGCACGGACCCCCGCCCCGCCATCGAGGCGCTCAAGGAGGAAAACCTCGCCCTCCAGCGCGAGCGCACCGAGCTGCTCGTCGCCCACGGCTATCCCGCCGACTACCTCGAGGATAAGCCCAACTGTCCCCTCTGCGGCGACACCGGCTGGCGCGGCAGCGAGGTCTGCTCCTGCCTGAACGACTACTATGCCCGCGTCCAGCTCGAGGAGCTCTCCCGGCTCCTCGACCTCGGCACGCAGAGCTTCGAGACCTTCTCCTTTGACGTCTACTCCCCCTACGCTCCCCTTGATCAGGACATTTCCCCCCGCTCGAACATGGAGCGCATCTACGACGCCTGCCGCGACTATGCCTACGAATTTTCCCCCCGCAGCGGCAATCTTCTGCTCTCGGGCGATCCCGGGCTGGGCAAGACTTTTCTCTCCGCCTGCATCGCACGCGTCGTGAGCGAAACGGGCCACTCCGTTGTCTACGACACCGCCGCCCACATCTTCGAGCGCTTCGAGGCGCAGAAATTCTCCCGCGACGAGACCGGCGGCGCGGACGAGGACGTCTCCCGCCTTCTCCGCTGCGACCTGCTCATCATCGATGATCTCGGCACCGAGCTGACCACCGAGTTCGTCCGCAGCGCCTTCTACCAGATCGTCAACACGCGCCTGATGACGAACAAAAAGACCATCATCTCCACCAACCTCTCTCCCGCCGAGCTCTCGCGCCGCTACGGCGCGAACATCCTCTCGCGCATCGAGGGCGCCTACCGCATCCTCCCCTTCTTCGGCGACGACATCCGCAAGCAGAAAAAATAAAGCGCACGCAAAGAAGCGGCCTCCCTTACGGGAGACCGCTTCCGTCTTTTACTGGATGAGCATATTTTCGCCCACGACCGCCTTCGCCTCGTCCACCGAGGTGAAGTAGGCGTTGAGGATCTGCACCGCGGTCGAGGCCAGCGCGCCGCCGCTGCCGCCCTTTTCGATCACCACCGCCAGCGCGATCTGCGGATCGTCGTAGGGCGCGAACGCCACGAACACGCCGTTGCTGACCTTGCCGCCGGTCTGCGCCGTGCCGGTCTTGGCGGCGGCGTCCACCACGCAGTCCTTGAAATAATACGCCACGCTGCCCGACACGACCAGGTCGCGCATTCCCTGCAAGACCGCCTGCAAATTCTCCGGCTCGATGTCGATGATCTCCGCCGGCGGCTTGTCGTACCCGTCGACAAGCTCGGCGCTGTCGTAGGTCCGCACCTCCTTGAGCAGATGCGCGTTGTACCGCGTCCCGCCGCCCGCGAGCGTCGCAACGTAGTTCGCAAGCTGCAAAGGCGTGAAGAGCGAGTACGACTGGCCGATGGCGGCGGTCAGCGTCTGACCGTCCGTCCAGTAATGCCCGTCGAGCGAGTTGACGTAGTCCGGCGTGGTCATCACGCCGATCTTCTCCGGGATCTCGATGCCTGTCGGCTCACCGAGACCGAAGGCCGAGGCATAGCGCGCGATCGTGGAGATGCCCGTCCTGCGTCCGATGTCATAGAAGAAATAGTTGCACGACACCTTGATGGCCTCGGTCACGTCGATGCGCCCGTGCGTGCCGCCGTTCTGGTTGTAGAGCCAGCATTTGTAGGCCCAGTCGCCGTAGTGATACACGCCCTTTGTCAGAATAGTGGACTTCGGCGTGATGATGCCAGTCTCCAGCGCCGCGATGGCCGTCACCGGCTTGAAGGTCGAGCCGGGCGCGTAGGTGCCCTGCGTCGCGCGGTTCCAGAACGGCTGGAGCGGATCGGTGTTGTTCTCCGTGTAATCCTCGTTGAAGGTCTTGAGCGAGAAGGTCGGGTACGACGCGAGCGAGAGCACCTCGCCCGTGCCGACCTGCACCACCGCCGCGGCCGCGCCGCGGTCGATGTCGTCCTCCGCCGTCATGCTCTCCACTGTCTCGGCGAGAATGCGCTCCACATCCTCCTGAAAGTCGATGTCCAGCGTCAGCGCGACCGTATTGCCCGGCTCCGGCTCGACGGAGTAGATCTCCCCCGTCACCTTGCCCGCCGTATTGGTCTCCACGATGCGCCGCCCGTTCCTGCCGCGCAGATAGTCCTCGAAGGCCAGCTCCACGCCGTCGTAGCCGACATAGGCGTTCATCGCGTAGCCCTTTTCCTTGTATTCGTTCCACCTCTCGCGCGGGATCTTCGTGACGCGGCCGAGAATGTGCGCCGCCGCGTCGGTCTGGTACTCGCGCACGGACGAGGTGCCGATGTGGATGGGCGCATACGCGCCGTCCTTCAGCTCCGCGATCAGCTCCACGGAAATGTCCGACGCGATGGCCGCCGTCGAGAGCTGGTTGAGCTTCGTCACCGCGAGGCAGTAGCGCAGGCCGACGAGCTTGCGCGCCTCCGTGTCGGTCAGCTCACCGTCCACCTTGAACTCCGCGCGCAGCCGCGAGAGCAGCGCCTCGGGGCTCAGCGGCGGGTCGGTGTCGGTCGTCAGCGCGTCCTCGTCCGCCCACTTCTTGCTCACAAGGTAGCTGTTGAGCGCCGTGTGCGAGCCGGAGACGGAAAAATCGTAGGCGAACGGCGCGCCCGCCGTCAGCGGCAGCGTGTCCTCCCAGACGATCCCCCGGTTTTCCAGCAGCTCGATGAGCCGCAGCAGCTCCTTGTTGAGTGCCGCGTCGTCCGACGGCGCGAGCGAAGCGTCCAGCTCGAGCGTATACACGCTCCGGTTCGTCACCAGCGCCTTGCCGTTCCGGTCGGTCAGGATGCCGCGCGAGGTCACCACCGTCTCGCTCTTCGTGTTCGCGCGGATGGACCGCGCGCGGTACTCCGCGCCGTGTACGATCTGCGCGTCAAAGAGCGTCACAAAATACGCCGCCAGCACCAGCGAGAAGAGCGCGCCGATCGCGAGCAGGCGTCGGCTGAATTGCTTTTTGTCGTCCACGGCAGGCCCTCCCTTCGCGGTTCTTTGCCGTTGTTACAGGGTAAATTTCCGATGCAGGAACGCCAGCACCGGGTGGCACACGATCAGCAGCGGCAGCGAGAGCGCCAGCTCCCGCACCGCGCGCAGCGCGATGGCGGACAGCTCCGAGCGTCCGCCGGCGAGCAGCGTGACCGCCGTGATGAGGTCCACGAGCACGAATGCCGCCGTGCTCACCGCCAGCGAGCACAGGATGCCCGGCTGCAGCACGCTCCTCGCGATGAGCGCCGCGAGCAGCGCCGTGAGCGGGAACGCGATCGTGTACAGGCACGGCAGCGGGGCGGTCAGCGCCAGGTCGCACAGCACACCGAACGCCAGCGCGAACACAAAGCCCTCCAGCCGGTCCTCCATCGACGCGAGCACCGCCGGCAGCAGCGGCGGCAGAAAGGGCGCGATGCCCCACACGCGCAGATGGGCAAGCGTCAGCCCGTGCCCAAAGAGCAGCAGCAGACACGCAAGCGCGTAAGCGGTCCATTTGACCGCCGTATCACGCGTGGTCGACGGCGACATGGCAGCGCCTCCCTTCCGAAAAAAGCTTCACCGTCAGTCGACGATGTCAAAATCCTTGATAATGAATACCTCGCTCAGCTCGCCGAGCCGCGACGCAGGCGCAAGCACCGCGTACTGCGCCAGTCCGTCGTCGCCCGTCCGCACGGACTCCACCGTCCCGATGACCAGCCCGCCCGGGTAGAACCCGCCGAGGCCCGAGGTCGTCACCACATCGCCCGAGAGCAGCTGCGCGTCAGCGGAAAGATAGCTCAGCTTGAGCTTTCCCTCGCCCATCAGCGCCAGATCGCCCTCCGCGACCGCGACCTCCTGCGTGCGGAACACCCGCGCGCCCAGCTCCGTGTCGGTGTCGATCACCGTCAGCACGGTGCACCAGTTGTAGCCCACCGCGGACACCACGCCCACCATGTCGCCCTCGGCGGACACCACGCAGTTGTTTTTCTCCACGCCGTGCGCCGTGCCGCGGTTGAGCGTCAGCGCGCTCGTCCAGTTCGTGCTCTCGCGGTCGATGACCGCCGCGGACTCGAAGGTCAGGTCACGCCGCTGCTCCCGCAGCTCCAGCAGCTCGCGCAGCAGCGCATTCTCCTCGCGGTCGGCCTCGGCCTGCCGCGCGTCGCGCTCCAGCTCCGCCACACGCTCGCGCAGCGCCTCGTTTTCCGCTATGAGGTCTGAGTAGTCCTTATAATAGCGCTGCTTGTCCTCCGCCCACGTCGCCACCGCCGTGACCGCCGAGCGGAACGGATAGGTCAGCACGCCCACCGCATTCTGCAAAAAGCTCGACGTCGCGCTCACAAAGCTCAGCACGCTGATGAGCACCGCGCAGGCGGTCGTAATAATGAGCAGCCGCAGGCCGTATTTTTCCAGAAATTCGCGCAAAGCGCAGCCCTCCCTTCGGGGGTCGTTATTTTAGAAGAAGCGCACACCGAAATGCTTCGTCAGGCATTGCCCCAGCTTCTCCACCGGCAGTCCCATGACGTTGTAGAAGTCGCCGTCGATGCGCTCGACGAGCAGCGCGCCCAGGCTCTGCACGCCGTAAGCGCCCGCCTTGTCCATCGGCTCGCCGGTGGCGATGTAGGCGCGCAGCTCCTCCTCCGTGCAGGGTCGGAAGTACACGTCCGTCGATACCGTAAAGGCTTCCGCCTTGCCGCCCTTCCGCACCGTCACGCCCGTGCAGACCGTGTGGCGGTTTCCCGCCAGCTCCGTGAGCATCCGCAGCGCGTCCGCCTCGTCGCGCGGCTTGCCGAGCCGGTCGTTCTCCAAAAACACCATCGTGTCCGCCGTGATGAGAATATCCTCCGGCCCGACCAGCGGCGCCGCCGCATCGGATTTCAGGCGCGCGATGTGCGCGACGATCTCCTGCGGCGCAAGCCCCTCGGGATAGGTCTCCTCCACGTCGGGAACGACCACGGAAAAATCGGTGATGCCCATGCGCCGCAGCAGCTCATGGCGGCGCGGCGACTTGGAAGCCAGCACGATATGCGGCATGATCTCAGTCCTCTTTTCAATACAAATCGTAATATCACGCAGAAAAACTACGTTTCGTTTTCATTTTTACTCCACGCCGCGGTAGAAAAGCCCGCGCGTGATGTCCTTGGGCGTGTATTCCTCCCGCCCCTTGTAGGCCCGCAGCACGCGCACGCACTCCTCCGCCGACTCGGTCGTAAAGCGCAGCCGCGCGTAGGTCAAGCCGATTTTCCGGTACTCCGGCTTGTCTGCCAGCCACAGCGTCTTGCCGTTCTGGAGCTCGCTCCGGCAGCCGTAGGCGTGCAGCACCGGGAACCGCTCGCCCACGCGGTCGGCCAGCTCCGGCGCTCCGGCGCACGCGCTGTCCGCGCAGAGAGCGTCGCAGCGCCCCTTAAAGTGCCGGCAGCCGAACTCGTTCGCCACGATGCAGTTTTCCGTGATCATCAGCGGCAGCCGCCCGTAGACGATGGCCTCGCAGGGGATACACTTGCTGATGTCCCGCAGCTGCTCGTGCCGCAGCTCGAACGACAGCGTCGCGCCCGATAGCCCCTGCTCCTTCAAAAACCGCAGCGCCGCGGAGTTGAACACATTCAGCCCGAAGTCCCCGCGCTGCTCCATATCCAGCCCGCGCACGAGCGCGAAATGTCCCAGATTCCCCAGCACCGCGCACTCCGCGCCACGCTCCTTCGCCGTGCGAAGCTGTTCGCGCAGACCTTCCTCGTCCGCCGTCCGCCACACGCGCGGCAGCACGGCGGCAAATTTCGTCCGCCCACGGTATTTCTCCACCTCGACCGACGGCAGCAGCTCCAGCGGCACATACACCGTCTCCACGCCCTCGTTCACCAGCGCATCGGTAAGCTGCCCGGCACGGTAGATCGACACCGTGAAGCGCGGCGGCTCCGTCGGGTTTTTGATCCTCTCAGTCGGGGCAAACGTCCCCTCGCGCCGCTCGGGTATCTCCGTCCGCAGCGTCTCCAGCGCCGCGAGCGCGTCGCGCCGCAGCGCGTTGAGCGCGCTCGCCGGAACGGACAGCCCGTCCTCCACCGTCACCGCGCAGTCCGACACCGTGAACGCCGTCCCGCCGGTCTTGCGCAGACGGGCCTCGACCTCCCCGGCTGTCACCGCGCGGCTTCGCGCCGCCTCCGGCGCGACTCCCGTGACCGTGACGCAATGCCCGTCGCCGTCCTCGGCGGTCAGCACCATCGGCTCGCCCAAACGAAGCGCCGCGCGGAAGCGCACCGGCACGAGCCGCATATCCTCTTTTTCATAGGCCGCCCGCAGCGTGCCGAACCATTCCTCCGGCCACCGCGCAGTTTCCGGGTGAACGCCAAACATTTCCTTCCCGCGCCGGCCGCGGTAATAGCCGTCCGTGAACCCGTCGCGTGAGAATGCCAGCGCGAGCTTTTTCTGCTCGTCCGCCGTCGGTGCGCGATGCTCGCGCAGCAGCGCGGCATAGATGCCTGTCACCGCCGCCACATACTCGGGCCGCTTCATGCGCCCCTCGAGCTTCAGGCAAGCCACGCCCATCTCCGCCATCTCTCCGGCATACGCCGCGAGATTCGCGTCCTTGAGCGACAGCGGATTCGCGTCCGCCTTCCCGTGCCAGCCATAGCGCAAGCGGCAGGGCTGCGCGCACGCGCCGCGGTTGCCGCTCCGCCCGCCGATCATGGAGGACAGAAGGCACTGTCCGGAATAGCTTACGCACAGCGCGCCGTGAACGAACACTTCAACCTCCAGGCCGGTCCCGGCGATTGCGGATATCTCTTCCAACGTGCATTCTCTTGCGGGCACCACGCGGGCCATGCCCATTTCCTTGACAAACTGCGCCCCGGACGCGGAATGGATGCTCATCTGCGTGCTGGCGTGCAGATGCAAGCCGGGGAAGGATTCCTTCAGCATCTGCACCACGCCGAGATCCTGCACGATGGCCGCATCGATTCCCGCCGCAACAGCTTCCGCCGCCATATCATAGACTGCGCGCATTTCGTCATCGCGCACGAGGGTATTGATGGTCATATAGAGCTTCACGCCGTGCAGGTGACAATAATCCACGGCCCAGGCAAGGCCGTCCCCATCAAAATTGGAAGCGTTCGCGCGCGCGCCGAAAAGACGCCCGCCCAGATAGACGGCGTCTGCGCCGTTCTGCACGGCGGCAATCAGCGCATCCCGATCCCCGACCGGGGCCAGCAACTCAACTTTTCCCATGTTTCCTCCCTGCACGCGATAAGTTTTCAATGTATTATAGCACCAACGCCCCCATGGGCACAAGAAAAGCGGAAGAAAGTTCACAGAATCAATAATTAATTGACTCCGCGCACCGTTCTTCCGCTTGATGAAAACCGAATTCAGATCTTATTTGCCCAGCATGGCTGCGCCGATGATGCCGGCGTCGTTGCCCAGGGTCGCGATCTTGATCTCCGCATAGGGCAGATCCTTATAGAAGACGTACTCCGCAACCTTCTTGCGCAGCGGCTCCAGCAGGAAGTCGCCGGCCTTGGAAACGCCGCCACCCAGCACGATGACCTCGGGGTCAAACGCATTGATGATGGCCACGATGCCGATGGCAAGGTAGTAGATGTACTTGTCATAGACCTGGCAGGCAATGGGATCGCCTTCGCGGGCCGCATCGATGATGGTGCGCGCCTCAATCTTGGAAGCGTCGCCGTTCACCTTCTTGAGGATCAGGCTCTCGGGATGGCCTTCCACCGCCTCGCGCCCCTGACGAATCAGCGCAGTCGCGGAGGAGTACTGCTCCCAGCAGCCGACGCGGCCGCAGCG
>ERZ824488.1685-NODE-1685-length-22922-cov-7.102243_pt1 | contig 22922 bp, 19 predicted proteins | sample MGYA00519936_ERZ824488 | MGnify/ENA primary metagenome ERZ824488 (study PRJEB31778, sample SAMEA3449153) | human gut metagenome | biome: human gut; feature: human-associated habitat; material: faeces | place: United Kingdom | collected 2010/2012 ... | reverse complement strand
ATATGGATTATGCGATGATTTTTTGTCTATAGTTTTATTGGTGATTAGTATCAGAACATCTGAAAGTCCGTCTGACCGTCAGGCATTACTATCGCCTTTCCGTTTATTCCAAAGACCCTTTGGATATTTTCCGTGGTCAGCACATCTACAGGCTTGCCCTCCGCAACGATATTTCCGTCAAGGAGAAGATATATCCTGTCACAGTAATGCGCCGCCAGACGCAGGTCGTGAAGCACGGTAAGCACTGTTTTTCCGCTGTTTTTAAGATAATCCAGCAGGAAAAGCTGATGCTTTATATCCAGATGATTTGTAGGTTCGTCCAGTATCATTGTCTCGGTGTTCTGGGCAATGGCACGGGCAAGGATAACACGCTGCTTTTCACCGCCCGAAAGGCTCAGGTATCCTCTTTCGGAAAGCCCCGACATACCCACGGTCTCAAGGGCTTTTGCCACAGCGTCCCTGTCCTCCTGTCCGCAGCTTTCGGTAAGCTTTTTGCCCGCATAGCGTCCCATAAGCACTACCTCTTCGACTGTATAGTCAAAGCAGGCTTCGTGCTCCTGTGCCACTACGGAGACACGCTTTGCCATCTCCTTGTTGCTCATGGCAAGGACATTTTCGCCGTCAAGGGTTATCTCGCCGCTGTCGGGCTTGGCAAGCTTGTAGATATTCTTGAGTACAGTGGATTTTCCACTGCCGTTTGGGCCCATTATACCCACAAACTCCTTGTCTTTGACATTGAAGGACACACCGTTCAGTATCTTATAATTACCGACAGAATATTTCAGGTCGTTTACTGTAAGCATATTATCACTTTCCGAATTCGTATCTGCGCTTTCTGACCATCCACAGGAAAAGCGGGCCGCCGAACAGCGCTGTAAGTATTCCCACAGGAAGCTCCGCAGGGGCGCAGACAAGCCTTGCGGCAACGTCCGCCCATATCATGAAGATGCTTCCGCACAGGAGCGAAAGGGGTATGACCTTTGAATGATCCGCACCCGTTACCGAGCGGACGATGTGGGGAACGATAAGTCCCACAAATCCGATACAGCCGCTGACCGCAACGGCAGAGGATGTAAGCACGGCGGTGATGAAGATGAGCAGCTTTCTTACTCCGTTTACGTTTACGCCCAGCGTTATAGCCGAGCTGTCGCCCATCATCATGGCGTTCAGGGGGCGGGCGAATATCATCATTACCACAGCAGACGGTATCAGCACCGCATATGTGATTATAAGGTCAGACCATTCTGCACTGCCGAGGCCGCCCAGCATCCAGAATGTTGCCTGCCGCACCTGCGCATCACTGGGGGCGGTATAGACGATGAAGTTTGTCAGCGCACGGAATATGGCAGACACAGCCACGCCCACAAGCACCAGCCTGATAGGTGTAATGTCGCCGCCGCTTCTTGACAGTGTATAAACGATGATTATGGAAAGGAGCGCTCCCACGAATGAGCCGAAGGATATGCTCATCTTTCCCCAGGGGAGGACTACCGAGGCGATTATGGCAAGCACCGCACCTGCGGAGGCACCGCTGGAAATACCCAGCACATAAGGCTCCGCCAGGGGGTTTTTGGTAAACGCCTGCATTCCCACGCCAGAAAGGGTAAGTCCGCCGCCTACAGCCAGTCCCAGCAGAACTCTCGGTATTCTTATGAACCACACGATGTTCTGCGTTCCTGTTTTGATGTCGTCGATATCTCCGCTGCCGAAAAGCTTGTTGAATATTATCCGCCACACATCTCTGAACGGGATATTTACAGGTCCCAGACTGATCCCTGCAATGACGGAAAACACAAGCAGCACTGCCAGTATCACACAGCAAAGGCCTGTGTGTTTGCGCACAAAATTACTGAAGCCTTTCATTATTCTTCTTCAAAGCACTCGGGGTGGCAAGCCTTGGCGAACTTCTCGATGGTATCGGCTGTCATGGAGCTTGCAAAGGACTCGCAGAGTGTAACGGAGATAATTCTGTCATTCTTGATAGCGCTGATATCAGCAAGAGCGGGGTCGTCCTTGAGCTGAGAAAGCTTCTCTTCAAGGGAATGAGAGCCGTAGTCGTTGATGATGATGACCTCGGGGTCACGCTCGATAACGGACTCCCAGCTTACGGTTGCCCATGTGGTGTCCATATCAATGAAGATGTTCTCACCGCCTGCATGACGGATAAGCTGTGCGGTGAAGTTGTTGCCGCAGGTGTAAGGACCGTCATCTGCAAGGTAGTCAAATACGAAAACTCTAACAGGCTCAGTGCCTTCGATCTTCTTTTCAACCTCGGCAACCTTTTCCTTCATGCCGTTAACAACTTCTTCCGCACGATCCTCTACCTGGAAAATTCTGCCCAGGTTGTAGAAATCCTGATAAACGTCGTCAAGGTCAGCGCCCAGCTTGTAGCCCTCAATAGAGGAAAGGGACATTATGCCGTAGCTTGAAAGGGTGTCGTGAGTGGTGTTGTTCTTCTCGCTGAATGCGCTGCTTCTGCCGTAAACAAAGTCGGGAGAAAGGTCAAGTATAGCTTCCAGTGAAGGCTGCTTTTCGGAAAATTCGGGGATAGCCTCGTATTCCTCTCTGTAAAGGGGATTTACACGGGAGTTATTGCTGCAGGTACCAACGATCTTGTCGCCAAGACCCAGAGCCATAAGCTCATCGCCGACGTTAACGTTTGTGGAAAGCACAGTCTCGGGAACCTTTGTAAAGGTAACTACCTGGTCGTCCTTTGTAACAAGCTCAAAAGGGAAGCCGCTCTCGCCGCTGTCCTCGGAAGCCTCTGTGTCCGCTTCGGTGTCGGCAGCTGCGTCCGATTCTGTTGTGTCAGCGGCTGTTGTGTCGGCAGATGCGTCCGTTACAGCCTCCGAAGCTGCTGATGTGTCGGAAGCGGCAGTGTTCTCAGATGAACAGCCTGCTGCGGACAATACCATTCCCAGTGCAAGCACAAATGATGCCGCAGCCTTTATCCTTCTCTTTTCCATAAAAAAACCTCTCCTCTCGGTATTATCAAAAAAGCGTGCCCCGCACATCGGGACACGCTTTGAAAAGCCATATCATACGGCATCTGCCAACAGGCAAAGCATCCCCATAGGAAAGCTTCTCTGTGCGGCAAAACCGAGAAAGAGCAAGTTCGGGCGTGACCTCCGGTGACGGCAGAGGCACCGCTTTCCTTCCACGTATCTGACTTATCCCCAAAGGGCTTCACAGTGACCGACTCGCTGAGACTTGCCGACGAGATCCGTCCGCTCACTCAATTCCATGTTCTGCCGAATGCGGCAGATGAAGAAAAACGTTATATTTTGATTTGATGGTTTTATTATATACCCCCTGCTAACAGCTTGTCAATGCGGAATACCACAGAAAAAGCCGTATATTTCCACCAAATACTTGTTTATTCTGCAAAAAAGTCTCAATGTTTATGCACTCTGCAAAGACTATATATGAACATTTGGTTTGATTTATAGATAAAGGTCATTGCAAGGCAGCAATTTTGCAAGTTTTATATCTCAGAAATTCATTTTTGCATATAAGTCCATTCAAGCTCCGCTCCCTGCAAGATCTCCCTTTTTATCACCAAAACGCCGCAGTGCTTGACATTTGTTGAAAATATGCTATAATGTCAATATGATTTCCCGCCGTCAGTGGAAAGGTCGGCGGATATTGAGAGGATTGGTAAAAAATGAAAAAAAACAGAATTGCTGCGCTCCTTATTGCCGCAATGACCTCTGTTTCCATGACTGCCTGCGGCAATACCGCTTCCGACAGTACAAGCGAAACAACCGCTGAGATCTCCGCTGCTGAGGAAACTCCCGCTGAGGAGACATCTGCTGAAGATACTTCAGCCGAAACTTCAGAAGAAACCTCCGAAGCTGCCGAGGACGGCGTTAAGGTGGTAAACGACAGAGAGGGCGGAACTGTCGAGATCAAGGGTGAGATAAACACCATCGTTTCAGGTGCTCCCTCCGTTACCGAGATACTGGTAGGTCTTGGCCTTGGCGACAAGATAATCGCTGCTGACGCTTATTCCGCTGATGTTGAGGGCATTGACCCCTCCATATGCACTCTTGACTTCTACAATCTTGATATTGAAGCCATTGCTGCCATGAACCCCGATGCTGTTATCATCAACGGCATTTCCATGACAGGTGCGGACGATCCTTACTCCGCTCTCAAGGACGCAGGCGTTCAGGTGCTTTACGTTCCCTCTTCCGAGTCCGTTCAGGGCGTTATGGACGATATCAGATTTATTGCTGAATGCACAGGCACTGATGAAAAGGCTGACGAGCTGCTTATGGGTATGTCCGATGCCATTGCTGAGGTGGTTGAGCTTTCTCAGAACATCACAGAAAAGAAAAAGGTTTATTTTGAGGTTTCCGCAGCTCCCTCTATGTACACCTGCGGCTCCGACACATTTGCAGATGATATCCTTGACCTTATCGGCGCAGAGAACATCTACAGCTCCGAGAGCGGCTGGATAAACAACACCGATGAAAGCGTTATCGCTGCCGATCCCGATGTTATCATCACCAGCGTTAAGTATGATGGTTATGACTACAACGAGATCTACAGCAGAGAGGGCTGGGAGAATATTTCTGCCATAAAGAATCATCAGGTATATCAGGTAGAGCCTAACCCCGTAAGCAGACCTTCCCAGAACGTTGTTGAGGGTATCCGCATTATGGCTCAGATCATTTATCCTGATGTTTACAGCGATCTCGGCAGTGCTGACCTTGAGTCCGACATCGTTGAGGCAGGCAGTGAAGAAACTGCTGAAGCAGAAGCTGAGACTGAGCTTGACGCTGCTGCATAATATTGCCTAAAAACAATAATATAAAGCGCACAGATGAAAGGAATGAGTGTATGTACCGCAAGAGGCATTTTCCTATAATCTGTGCGCTTTTTTGCGCCGTTGTTTCAATAGTGCTGGGTATCGGAATAGGCTCGGTGAACATCTCCCCAGGTGAAATTTTCACCGCCATAGGCGTGCGTTTCTTCGGGGCGCAGCTGCCCGAGGATATGCCCATCACCACCGTGAACATCATCACAGACATAAGAATGCCAAGAGTTGTGCTGGCATTTCTCACGGGAGCAGCCCTATCCGCCAGCGGTGCGGCGGTGCAGTCGTTGCTGCGCAATCCCCTTGCCTCCCCCTACACCCTGGGCGTTTCCAGCGGAGCTTCATTCGGCGCAGGGCTTGTTATCGCAGCGGGATTTACATTTCTGGGGCAGTTCACCCTTGCAGCGGCAGGTCTTGTGTTTGCTCTTCTGACCATGTTTGCGGCGGTGGCGTTCACCTCCCGCATCGACAAGAATTTCGAAAGCAGCACCATCGTCCTTACGGGAATGGTACTGTCCCTTTTCATCAGCGCCATAGTAAACATTATGGCAAATCTGGCAGGGGAAAAATACAAGCAGATACTCAAATGGCAGACAGGCAGCTTTTCGGGCCGTGGCTGGAGCAGCTGTGCAGTGGTGGCGGTGGTGTCCGTGATCTGCATTTTCATTTATATGCGCCGCTCCAAGGAGCTTGACCTTATGAGCTTCGGCAATGAGCAGGCTGCTTCCGCAGGCATTGACCCCGCAGACACAAGGCGCTTTCTGCTGATAATAATGTCCGTCCTTACGGGAACGGCAGTGGCATTTTCGGGCGTTATCGGCTTTGTGGATATGATAGCTCCCCAGATAGTCCGCCGCATATTCGGCGCAAAGCACAGCGTTGTTATACCCATGTCCGCAGTGGTGGGCGGCACGTTCATGGTCATCTGCGACATTGCCGCAAGAACGGTAACAGCTCCCTCCGAGCTGCCCGTTGGTACGGTCACGGCGCTTGTGGGCGCACCTTTTTTCGCCTACGTATTCTTCAAGAAAAGGAGGAACAGCCAATGACGCTACTGAAAGCGGAAAATATATCCTGCGGATACGGCAGCGGCGATATTGTCAGCGGCGTTTCTCTTGAACTAAAAAGCGGCGAGATATTGTCCGTTGCGGGAAAAAACGGCTGCGGAAAAACAACTCTGCTGCGCTGCCTGTGCGGGATAATAAAGCTCTCTTCGGGGCATATCGAGATAGAGGGCGAGGACATCTCACCGCTTATGGGCAAAAACAGGCGTGAGCTTGCCAAAAAGATAGCTCTTTTCTCTCAGACCTCCGCAGAGGGAGCATTCGGGTCATACACCGTTTTCGATACAGTAATGATGGGCCGATACCCCTATATGACAGGCGCATTCGCCTCTCCCGATGCGGAAGATGTGCGGATAGTAAAGGAATGTATGGAGAAAACCAGGATATCAAACCTGTCATCACGGTATATCGGCGAGCTTTCGGGCGGTCAGCTCCAAAGGGTGTTTCTGGCAAAGACCTTTGCCCAGCAGCCGAAAATAATATTGCTGGACGAGCCTGCAAACCATATCGACCTTTCGGGCCAGCCTGAGCTTATAGCGCTTATGCGTGACTGGACAGCCTCGGGAGGAGCAGCAGTGGCAGTTTTCCATGACCTGAGCCTTTGTGCTGCCGCATCGGACAGAATGATGCTTATGGACGGCGGAAAAAAGATAGCGGATGGCAGCTGTCGGGACATTTGCAGGAGCGATAAAATATCACAGATATACGGCTTTGATGTGCCGTCATATATGAAAAAAATGCTTTCATTCTGGTCGGAATGAAAGCATTTTTTTATTCTTCTTCCTTTACATAAAAAAGCTTTGCTATAAGCGAGTTCAGCGCCGCTTCATCGGGATAAAACTCCATAAATTCTTCTCCCACCACGGCTTCACCCTCCATGGCATATATCTCGCCCAGCTCATACTCCCCTGCCTTTTTCGACAGCTCCTGGAGCTTGCTGACGGTGCAGTCGGAGATCATATAGCCTGCAAGACTTGTCATAACATCAGCGGAAAAGCTGTCATCGCCGTCTAAAAGCTGGCGTGCCTTGCTAAAGAAAGCGTCCATATATTCACGCTGCCTTGCCATTCGTGACAGGTTGCTGTTGTCGCCAACGCCTATTCTTCCACGGACATAGTGGAGAGCCTGCTCGCCTTTTAGCGTAACAGTCTCGCCCTTTATGAGAGTAGGGTCATAGTCGCCGAAATCATCAAGGACAGTTACCTCAATACCGCCCACCAGATCGTTCAGCACAGGCACAGCGTCCATTGTGACGGACATATAGTGATCCACCTTTATGCCGTCCAGCAGTCCCGAAACAGCCTCTGACGTGTTAAGACAGCTCTGCTCCCTGCCGTTGCCGTAGGTATGGGCAAGGGCTATCTGCTCGGTAACAGTGTTTATCCTTTGTCCCGCAACGCCCAGAACACCAACCTTGACCATAGTGTCACGGTTTATCTGGATTATGTTGCAGGTCTTTTGCTCATCGTCCAGCACCAGCAGCAGGAGCATATCCGCCTGCTGGTCATTGTCGTATGAGGTGTCATCAATATCGCTCTCAAACTTGTCAAGACCCATTATAAGGAAAGTCTGGATATTCTTGTTGAGAACATATTTTTCCCCGTCCACGGTGATATTTGCAGTAGTTCCCGCAGTGTTCTCCCCAACAAAAGTGCCTTGGCGCTTTTCCCATAAATTCAGGATCACCAAGGCAGCAATAAAGATCAGTACACACACGAGAACCACGGCCGCATACTTCCGTATGCGTGACTTATCGGATTCTCTTGTTTTATTCATAATAATTTATCGGGCTGAAATTATTCAGCGTCTTCCTCTGTAGTGTCGATAACGATAGCATAAGCAGCAGCCTTCTTGGTCTTGAATACCAGCTTGCCGTTAGCATTTACCTTAGCGTCCTTTACAACGCTCCACTGGCCGTTGGAGTAGCAGAGAAGTGCAACGAACTTGTCAAGGTTGGGAGCCTTTACTCTTACTCTTGTGCCGCTCTTCTTGTCCTTGGGAAGTACGGAATAGAAGATATCGCTTACAGCGAGATCGGAAACGTCAAGACCCTGCTCTTCAGCAATATCGGCAATATCCTCGGTAAGCTCGGTAAGGTCGGTGTGCTTCTTTACATCATTGTAGCACTTTATAAACTCTCTCCTCTGCTTTGCAGTAAGAGCGGAACGCTTGGAATAACCGTAAGCCTTGTACTTGTCCTGTTCCTCGGTGTTGGCAGCAGTGCTGCCCTGCTCATCGTCCTTTGTGGAGGTAGATGGAGTAGTTGTGCCTGCGGTTGCGGAGCCTGATGTTGAAGTATCAGCCTCGGGACCGTGATGTGAAGGGCTGTAAACAATTTCGCCGTTAGCGGCAAATGCGCTTGCGGAGCATACGAAGGTTGCGGCAACAGCCATAACAAATGCTAATATCTTTTTAGTTTTCATCGTTCATTTTCCTTTCTGTATTTCATTTTTATGTAAGTTAAGAGTCTCAGAGACCAAGCAGGGCATTTCCCGTTTCGGTAATGCGCTCGACATAAGACCTGCCAAGCTTTTTCTCTATATGCTCATATGCGCTGCCGATAGCAGGAGGGCGGTCGGTAAGATTGTGGCAGTCCGACCCCAGCAGATGTATAAAACCGCTGCGGAGCAGGCGCATTGCCTTTCCTCTTGTTACCACGCTGTTGAAAAACGAAGCGTTGGACTGTATCACAACTCCGTTTTCAATGAGCCTCCATATATTTTCCTTTTTCTGCCTTGGGAGAGGGCGCTCGATGTGAGCTATGACCACCGTTATCCCCGAGCAGGAAATGTTAAGGACCTCGCTTATCATATACTCGCTCCATGCTGACAAGGGCATTTCCAGCAGCAATGTGCTGCTGTCCCCGATGCAAAGGGAGTCAAGGCCTTCAAGTGAGCTGATGCCCGAATAATAGGCAACCTCTGCTCCCAGAAGTATCTTTGGGGCTTTAGGCGTATTTTCCAGCGCTTCCGCCAGACTTTCGTAAGCCCTCTGCCGCCTTGACAAAAACTTCTCCACGGACACCCTGTCGGCGTAAAAATGGGGAGTTGCCGCCACGGTATCAATGCCCTGATCTATGAGCATATCTATAAGCCCCAAGCTCATTCGGAGATTTTTGCTGCCGTCGTCAATGCCGGGAAGTATATGACTGTGAATATCTATCATTCTTATCAGCTTTCAGTAACGGTCTCAGCGCCGGGAAGCTCCTCACTCTCAGGCTGCTGATAATAGTAGGTTTTATATTTGCCGTATTTGCTGTATTTACCGTAGGCTGCCTTTTCGTCCTTGGCATTGTTCATAACGCAGCCAAGCACGTTTACGTTTGAGAGCTTCAGCTGCCTTACGCAGTTATCAAGCTCACGCTTTTCAACATATTCCTCACGGACAACAAGTATCATGCCCGATATAAGCTTTGATATTGCAAGAGCATCTGTTACCACATTTACGGGGGGCAGGTCAATGATTATGTAGTCGAACCTGTCTGCCATCATGTGCAGCATTTTCTCCATCTTTGCGGAGCCAAGCAGCTCAGAGGGGTTGGGAGGGATATTTCCCGACATCATGACGTACCAGTTTTCGTGTATATTGGTCTTATACACCTTGGTATCGCCGCCCTGGAGGAAATCCGTAAGTCCCGGCTGATTCTTGTATCCCAGCTTCTTTGCGATACTGGGGAGACGAAGGTCGCCGTCTATGAGCAGTACAGTCTTTCCGTCCTCTGCAAGAGCATAGGCAAGATTTATAGCAGTCGTGCTCTTTCCCTCGCCTCTTACCGAGCTTGTAACGCCGATTATGGGGCATTTCAGGTCATCGGGAAGGACAAAGTTAAGATTTGTACGCAGCATCTTGTACTGTTCCTTGGCAACAAAGCTAAGGTTCTGGTGCAGCGTTTTTTTATCGGTAACAGCAAGCTGGTGCTTTTTTGTTTTCGCCATTATTTTATATTACCCGCCTTATCCATTCATTTTCACATCGAAGCCTTACTTGCCGTAAGAAGCATAGTAGCCGTATTTGCTCTTGCCCGAGCCAGAATCCACCAGATCGGGTACCTTTGCAAGCACGGGGAAGCCATAGGTCTGGAGAACATAATCCTCATCGTGGATAGTGTTGTCCATAATGGCAAGCAGAACGATTATGAATATGGAGACCGCAGCACCTATGAACATACCCATTGCGGTATATTTTGTAATGCTGGGAGATACCTTCTGAAGATCGGGAACACCTGCATCAACAACTTCCATTGAGGTTCCGTTGATAATAACGGAAATTCTCTTGGGAAGCACCTCTGCAATGCAGTTGACTATCTTTGCAGCCTCGTAAGGGTCAGTGGAAGTGACCTTTACGCTCATGATCTCGGTGTTGTTTACAGGGCCTGCCTCGATCATCTGACTGAGTTCCTCATATGTATAGGGCACCTGAGACCTTTCAATGACCTCTTCAAGAGTGGTGCGGTTGTTGAGGATAATGGTGTAGGTCTTTACAAGGCTCTGGGCAGCAGTTATCTCGGAGGAGCTGATGCTGAAGCTTGTATTGCCCACGCTGATGGAGCTGTTGTTTACATAAAGAAGTATTGACGAAGAATACTTGGGCTGGATTATGAAAGCCGAGTAGGCAAAGCCTATAGCCGCCGCTGCAATAGTTGCCAGCACAACTAACCAAGCTCTGTGCCAGACGCACTTTGCAAGGTACAGCAGGTCGATCACATAATAATCGTTATCTGTTGCTTTATCGGTCATGGAAATTACAATTCTCCTTTTGATTGACGTATAATGCTGTCCACACAATACAGTCTGCACGTAATGTTCAGATTTAGTATAACATATTATTAACAAAAAATCAAGCTACATCGACAAAAATAATGACTGCAATTTTGCTGATTTTCAGGTCTCGCCAATAAAAAATCTATATTTTTTCAACAAAAGAGCATTTACGAAGCATTATCGTCCGATCTTCTGCACCATTCCGCTTAACGGAAACGAGACAGCTCCGCCTTCCATATTGAAAGTTGACATTCAAAGATAAGCTCTTGTTTAATAACACCGCTTATCACAATGATTATAGCACATCACAGCTTTAACGTCAAGTTTCCTTAGCATTCATCTGTTGACATTTTTCACAAACTTTTGCCTTTGGGAAGCCAAGCGCACCGTCACTGCATTACGCCTCGTAGCCCTTGCTGCGGATAACGTTAATAACACTGTCAACATATCTGCGGCAGATGTCCTCATCGGCGGCTTCCACCATTACACGCACCAGAGGCTCTGTTCCCGATTCACGGACAAGTATGCGTCCGCTCTCGCCAAGCTCCTGCGCCACAGCCTTGACCGCAGCCTGAACATCGCCGTCCTGCTGGGCAGCCTTTTTATCGGTAACACGGATATTTTCCAGCACCTGGGGATATATCTTCAAAGGCTCCGCAAGCTCGCTCATCTTTTTCTTCTTTGCCATCATAACTTCCATCATTTTGAGGCTGGTAAGGATACCGTCACCTGTGGAAGCATACTTAGAGAATATGATGTGTCCGCTCTGCTCGCCGCCTATTCGGCAGCTGTTCTTGGTCATATATTCATACACGTACTTGTCGCCAACGGCAGTCTTTGCGTATCCGATGCCCAGCTCGTCAAATGCCTTGTACAGACCGAAGTTGGACATTACAGTAGTAACAACAGTATTGTTGAGCAGCTTGCCACGCTCTTTCATGTATGCGCCGTATATGTAAAGAATGTGGTCCCCCGAGATAACATTTCCCTTTTCATCAACGCACAGGCAGCGGTCAGCATCGCCGTCGTAAGCAAAGCCCACGTCAAGACCGTTTTCCACCACATATTTGCAAAGTCCCTCAATGTGTGTGGAGCCTGCGTTCATGTTGATATTGGTGCCGTCAGGGGAAGCGTTTATAACATAAGTCTTTGCGCCCAGAGCGTCAAAGACGGATTTTGCAATGTTCCACGAGCTGCCGTTTGCGCAGTCAAGTCCCACCTTCATGCCCCTGAAAGAGTACATTCCGAGGGAAATAAGGTAGCCCACATAGCGGTTTCTGCCCGAAATGTAGTCAACAGTGCAGCCGATGTGCTCACGGTGGGCAAAGGGAACTTCCTCCCACTTCTGTCCGAACACTTCAAGCTTGCCGTCGATGTAATCCTCAATGAGAGAAATGGTCTCCTCGTCCATTTTCTCGCCGTTTCCGTTGATAAGCTTTATGCCATTGTCATAGTATGGGTTGTGACTGGCAGATATCATAATGCCGCAGTCAAACTCATCAACCCTTGCAATATATGCAACAGATGGGGTAGTGGTAACATGGAGCAGATATGCGTCCGCTCCCGAAGCGGTAAGTCCGCCAACGATGGAATATTCAAACATATAGCTTGAACGGCGTGTGTCCTTGCCGATAACTATTTTTGCAGGGGTATCATCGCCCTTCTGCCTTTTAAGCTCGCCGTAATACCAGCCCAGAAAACGACCTACCTTGTAGGCATGGTCTGCCGTAAGGTTCTCGTTTGCTTCTCCTCTGAAGCCGTCTGTTCCGAAATATCTGCCCATTTTCTTTACCTCTCTCATTCTACAGTATTGCCCTGATCATATCAGCTCAGCAATAAAATCCAGTGTAAACATATCACAATTTTAACCCAATTAAACGTTTATGTCAATAGGGTGAGGGTGATTATTCACACTTCGCCTCTATAAATATAGTTATCCCACACCGGATATATGTAAATATTCTTCCGAAAACGAAAAAGATCCCCGCCGAAGCAGGGATCTTGCAAGTTCAGTATCATTTAATTATAATCACAAAGCAAATAATGCCTGAAATAATGTTATAAATTGAAGCCCAGAAAGTCCATCTCATATACAATTCCAGACAATCCCAATAAGGGGTTCCATTGTACATCGCTGAAAGTACAATAATGCCAAAAGCAATCTGGATCAAAAACCAGATCAATAAATGTATGTTTTTACAATGGCTTTTTTCTTTGTTGCACCAAGCCCTTTGCACAAAAGGGATATAGAGAAATACAAACGGATCGATCATCCATGATACAAGGAAAAACAAACCGTCCTCCCCGCCGAAATATGCTATTATCACAATTATGTAAGAAATTATGCTGGGCAAAACGACTTTATACAAAGGAATGATTTTAATTTCTTTATGGAAGTCAATTTTCACCATGCCAACCCCTTTGTGATATAATAATATGCAATAAAATTATACCACTTTGGGCTTGCTTTGTAAAGACCCGATCAGCGTATTCCTAACGCTTTGCTCATTCAGCCTTTTCAGTCTCGGCAATATCTCCCTTGAGGAGCTTTCTTGTCTGAGGGACCTTGAAAAGCACATATGCGCCGATGCCTGTGAAGATCATCTCGGGGAGCATATATGAGCCGTTGTAAAGCAGGCTGTAGAGAACTGTATTGTCGGTGGAGAAGCCGTTCCACAGCTCGCCGTAGGAGTGCCAGATAACAACGCCGCTGAGGAAGTGGAACACAAATCTGATGAACACTGCCAGAATAGTTCCGCCCAGCCAGCCTGCTGCGCCCTTGTTTCTGAAAATGCCCGCAATGCCGAGAGAGGTGTATGCGAGAACATAGTCAAGCAGAATGCAGGCAATGAGCATTACAGGGGTAAGTCCCCAACCGAAAAGTCCGTCGGTGATGCCCTGGAAAAGCTGGAACAGCGAGAACACGAAGGAAGCCGCAAAGCCTGCCTTTAAGCCCCTCTTGATGCTGTAAACAGCGATGGGGAGCATGGAGAGCAGTGTGATGGAGCCGCCCCACGGAAGTCTGTACACACGGATAAAGCTGAGAACAGCCGCCAGAGCGACCATTACAGCACCTTCGACCAGTACCTGTACCTTTGAGTTTTTCATTTTTCTTTTTTCCTTTCGGATATGTATTTTGCGATACGATATGCACAAGCAAACAATATGTATTCATAAAACAAATGAAAACATAAAAAAAGCGCACGCCAATAGGCATACGCATAAAACCGAGCATATTTCCCTACGTTGGCATTACCCATATCAGGTTCGGTCAGAACATCAATTTGCCCTATCTCAGCCGAAAAACATTCGGCACCCGTATCTCAATGTATATTATTATATAACAAACGCTCCTGCAATGCAAGAGCGTATTGTTATATTAATGTGAATTTTTACATTATATTTCGTTGTGGCTGTAAGGTGCAATGAATATCAGTCAACCAGCTCGGGGTCGAAGGATTCCTTCCAGGGGAGGCCCCACTTGTTGAGAGCGTCCATAAAGGGATCGGGATCGAACTCCTCAACGTTATAAACGCCGGGCTTCTTCCACTTGCCGGTCATTACCATCATAGCGCCGATCATAGCGGGAACGCCTGTGGTGTAGGAGATAGCCTGTGAGCCTACCTCAGCATAGCACTCCTCGTGAACGCATACGTTGTAAACATAATACTTGACGGGCTTGCCGTCCTTTTTGCCCTGCATTATGCAGCCGATGTTGGTCTTGCCCTTGGTTCTGGGGCCGAGGCTTGCGGGGTCGGGAAGCACTGCCTTTAAGAACTGGAGGGGAACTATCTCCATGCCGTTGTAGTTGATAGGCTCGATAGAGGTCATGCCCACGTCCTCAAGGCACTTGAGATGTGTAAGATAGGACTGACCAAAGGTCATGAAGAAACGTATCCTCTTTATGCCCTTGATGTTAAGCGCCAGTGACTCCAGCTCCTCGTGGTGAAGCAGGTACATATCCTTTTCGCCTATTTCGGGGAAGTTATATACACGCTTTATCTCCATAGGCTCGGTCTCAACCCACTTGCCGTCCTCGATATAAGAGCCCTTGGCGCTTACCTCACGGATATTTATCTCGGGGTTGAAGTTTGTGGCAAAGGGATATCCGTGGTCGCCTGCGTTGCAGTCAAGGATATCAATGTAGTTTATTTCGTCAAAATAGTGCTTCTGAGCATATGCGCAGAAAACGCCTGTAACGCCGGGGTCAAATCCGCAGCCCAGCAGAGCGGTGATGCCTGCCTTTTCAAATCTCTCACGGTATGCCCACTGCCATGAATACTCGAACTTGGCGGTGTCCTCAGGCTCGTAGTTTGCGGTGTCAACATAATCCACACGGCACTCCAGGCAAGCGTCCATTATGGTAAGATCCTGATAAGGAAGCGCAACATTTATGCAGATATCGGGCTTGAAATCCTTCATAAGAGCGACCAGCTCCTGAACATTGTCCGCATTGACCTGAGCTGTACTTATTTTTGTCTTTGTCTTTCCCTCAAGCTTTGCCTTTACAGCGTCGCACTTGGATTTTGTGCGGGAGGCGATCATAATTTCCTCAAAAACGTCGGAATTCTGGCAGCACTTGTGGATAACAACGCTTGCCACGCCGCCGCAGCCGATAATAAGAGCTTTTCCCATAGCTTTAAAACCTCCGATTGATAAACTTGGACTGCAAAAGTCCGCTGAAAATATAATACCACATTTTATATGAATTTGCAAATGTTTTTTGGTGAAATGCGTGGGATATTTAAGAGCGGAGATATCGGGTGTATAATATAATATATTTTAAGTCAAAGCAAATAAAATCGACGAGCATTTTGCAGCAGGCGAAAATACTGAAAATTCGCTCAAATCCAGATATCATCACAGGCATTAAAATTTCTTAACGGAATTTTACCGATAAAAAGTGTAAAAGCAGTTATTTAATATTGTACAAATGATTAAATATAAGATATAACTTTGTGTAATTTATCAATATTCAAAAATGTAATTTTATGGTATTATGTGTATAATAGCATTTATAAACTATAAATATGTAAGGGAGGAATTTTATGAAAAAAACAGCTTTTTTGAGAACTGCCTTTTTGGCGCTGGCGTTCTGTATGGCGTTTGTGCTGATACCGAACAGCAATGCAAGCGTATCGGCAAGTGAAATGCCGTCAGGGCACACCTGCGACGGCGTTACTTATGACATACCCCTTGACAGCAGCTTCACAGGCGGCACTCTTGCTTCGGGCAATTATTATCTGACAGAGGGTATTACGCTAGCAAAAAAAATTGAGATCAATGCAGACTCCAATGTCAAGATATGCCTTAATGGTAATAGTATCAATACTGAAGATGTTACAGGATACGGCTATACAATAAATAACTACGGCACACTGACCCTTAATAACTGTGACACCGCAAATGGTATAATAAATACATACTCATTCACTTTTTTGTGTTATAACAACTCTGTACTTTATGGAAATGCAGCGATCTACTCACCGATGGACGTAAAGGGCAGAAGCAAAATAAGCGGCTGTACATTAAATAATGCTATTTCATGCACAGCTAATTCAGAGATAACAGGCGGCACTTTTTTAGATAAAACATACATCCATAACTCTGCGGTTATCTCAGGCGGCACCTTTAACCAAGAGGTTAAAGCCTTTGATTCCAGCGTTATCACAGGTGGCTACTTCAGCAAAGCAATATTCGCATATCCAAATCACGAAAATTTCATCAAGGGCGGTTATTTCAAAACCAAGCCCGATGACAGCTATATCGCTGACGGATATGCAATAACGGCTTCGGGCAACAGCAATTACCCTTACAAGGTCGTTGCTATACATACCTGCAATGGTGTTACCTATGATAAGCCTCTTGACAGCAGCTTCACAGGCGGAACCCTTGCTTCGGGCAATTACTATCTGACAGAGGATATCGACCTTACAGACACAATAAAAATTGCAGCAGGCTCCGATGTCAAGATATGCCTTAACGGAAAGAGCATTTCAGAATATTATGTGAACAACTATGGCACACTGACCCTTAATAACTGCAATGCTGCAAACGGAAAGGTGAATACCTATTATAACGGTTATAATAACTCTGTACTGTACGGAAATGCTGTGATAAACAATACAATCTTCTCAAGTACAGAAGGTACCAGCAAGATAAGCGGATGTATATTTGACCATAAATTTGTCTGCATGGAAAATTCAGAGATAACAGGAGGTACCTTTAATCAAATAGTAGCCGTCCACGATTATGGCGTTATCACAGGCGGATACTTTGGCGGAACTGTTGCGAGCGGAACAGTCGACGACAAATTCATCAAAGGCGGTTATTTCAAAACCAAGCCCAATGACAATTTCATCGCTGACGGATATATCATAACAGCTTCGGGCAACAGCAATTACCCTTACAAGGTCGTTGCAACACACACCTGCAACGGCGTTACATATGATAAGCCTCTTGACAGTTCATTCACAGGCGGAGCCCTTGCTTCGGATAATTACTATCTGACAGAGGATATCACACTTGCAAGCGACATCGAAATCAATACAGGCTCCGATGTCAAGATATGCCTTAACGGAAAGAATTTCGCATTATCAAATTATGTGATTAGCTACGGCACGCTTACCCTTAATAATTGTGATGCAAAAAGCGGAAAGTTAATTCTCAGCCGTTACTATTACGGCTTTAGCAACTCTGTCCTGTACGGAAATGCAGTGATAAGCAGCTCATACGCATCAAATATATCTTATAACGGCAAGGTAAGCGGCTGTGTATTTGATAATGAAGTTCGCTGCAACGACAATTCAATGATAACAGGCGGTACTTTTAACAAAGAAGTTGAATTTCATGGTAACAGCACAGTCACAGGCGGCTACTTTGGCGGAACAGTTAAGGGCGGATCCGGTCACACCAAATTCATCAAGGGCGGTTATTTCAAAACCAAGCCCGATGACAGCTATATCGCTGACGGATATGCAATAACGGCTTCGGGCAACACAAATTACCCTTACAAGGTCGCAGTTGCCCACATCTGCAACGGCGTTACCTATAGCAACCGACTTGACAGCACATTCAAGGGCGGAACCCTTGCTTCGGGCAATTATTATCTCACCGAAAACCTCACCCTTACAAGCGAAATTCGGATAGATAGAAACAGCATCGTCAAGATATGCCTCAACGGTCACAGCATTACCCAGACCGCAAACGCAGGCATATTCGCAAACAACGGAAACCTTGATGTCATCGACTGCATGGCAGCGGGAAAGCTTTCGGGCGGCAAGGGCTGCACTTCAACACAGGCAGGCGGCTGCATCTACAACAGCGGCACAATAACAATAAGCGGCATAACAATGGACGGAAACTCAGCTCCCCACGGCGGCGCTGTCAGCAACTACGGCGATATGCAGATAACAAACTGCACTATCACCAATAACTCCACAAACGGCGACGGCGGCGGAATAAACAATGCAGGCACTCTGACAGTTACAAACACAGAGATAACAGGCAACAACGCTGTAAACGGCGGCGGAATCTCGACTATCGGCAAGCTTACTCTTAACAATGTTACCGTTACAGGCAACACAGCAGATTACGGCAGCGGAATAAGAACTAACGCCTCCCCCGACGTTACTGTTTCAGGCGATATCATCATCAGGGATAACTCAGCAGGCAAATACCCCGATATGCTCCTTAACAGCAGCAAGCTGGCTGTTGATGCAAACGGACCGGGAGCAAATTCCTACATCAGCGTATCTGCTATCCCCGCTCCCACAAGTACCGCTCCCGTAAGCCTCACAGGCACAAACAACGCCGATTACAGCGGATATTTCCACACCGATAACCCAGACTACGCAATAATCAACGGCGAAAACAACACCGTAATGCTGGTAATGGGCGAATATACCGTCACCTTTGACGCAAACGGCCACGGAACCGCTCCCACTCAGCAGAAAACCACCTACGGCGGAAAGATAACCGAGCCTGCCGCTCCCACTGCTGAAAACTACTATTTCCGGGGCTGGTTCAAGGAAAGCACCTGCGAGAACATGTGGGATTTCGACAGCGACACTGTTACTGCCGATATCGTACTCTACGCAAAATGGTCCGAATGCAACCACAGCGGCAACACAAATACTCTCTCCTGCACAAATAACACTACCTGCTCCGTATGCGGCGGAACAGTTGCTCCCACAGGTCATACTCCCTCGGCAAGCTGGTCTAACGACAGCACCGACCATTGGAAGATATGCGAAAACCCATGGTGCGGCGAGATAATCGAGAAGTCCGCTCACACCTACGGCGGCTGGACTGTTACGATCCCCGCAACAGAGGAGCATGAGGGCGAACGTCAGCACACCTGCACAGAATGCGGATACACCGAGACAGAAATTATCTCCAAGGAAGCTCACGTCCATTCCTTCGGCAGCGAATGGAAGCATGACGGAACATACCACTGGCATGAATGTGACTGCGGCGAAAGAACTGACGTATCGGCTCACACTCCCGACGGCGGCAGAACTGCTCAGTCAGGCGGGATATACACAGGAACTCTCACCTACACCTGCACAGTATGCGGCAGCGTAACAGGCACAGAGAGGATAAAGGATAATAAGACCTACAATATTCCCGACTACACATTCGCTCCCCTTTACATCGAAACAGGCATAACCTACGAAAAGCTCCGCATCGGCGTTGAGACAGACGAAAGCTCCGTTACACTCAGCTGGAACAGCATAGGCGGAGCAAAGGGATACAAGGTTTATGTCTATGACTCGGACGATGCACTTATCAGCGTTAAGAAGACAGACGAAACAACCATCACATTCAAAAAGCTCACCAACGGCGAGACATACAGATTTGTTGTAAAATACACCCTCAGCGGAAGAAGCTATCTCAGCAACTACTCCGATGAAGCAAAGGTGACTATCATGTACAAACCCTTTGTAAAGGTGTCCGCAGGGTTTGGAAGCGTAAAGCTCAGCTGGGAAGCAGTTGAGGGCGCAGAAAAGTATGCGGTTTACAAGATAAACGACGGCAGAGCGGTAAAGCTTACCGAGACCACAAAGCTTTCCGTAAGGATAAGCACTTCGGAAGAGGGCATTTACGGAGTTAAGGCATATGTTAACGGTAAATGGACAACGCTCACCACATCTGATCTGGTAAAGGCAAAGGCTGAATAAAAATCAAAAGGACTGTTGCGATCGCAGCAGTCCTTTTTGGTTGTGTGGCTAATAAAAAAGCCAACACAAATAACCCCTTATACTAAGCACCAATTAAAAACTATACAAAAAATTGAGCATAATCTTGCGTATATGGATTATGCGATGATTTTTTGTCTATAGTTTTATTGGTGATTAGTATTAAGGCTCTTGGTGAAGCAGATTATATATAATATCAGGAAAATTATTACCAGCTTACTGGCGGCAAAAAGCCAGTGCTGTCTTCTGCTTGAAAAAATTTTCACAATGTTCTCCTTACTTCTTTTGCAGAAATAGTTATACTTTTTAATTATACAATATAAAAAATGTTTATTTAAGCACATACAAGCAATGATCTGTTAACTTTTAAAACATTTTCTGGCATTGACTGCATAAACATGAAATTATGCAGTATAGGCTGTGAGACTATGAGTAATCGCAAAGAATTAACATAAAATTCACCAAATAACCCGTTAAAAGGATATTAAGTTTGCCGCAAAATGTAGTATAATCACAATCGAGATGTTGTCACTTTATGCCGAAGTGTATATACGAAAACGTTTAACGCTTGCCGCAGACCGCTGACAATATTATGAAGCAACCTTATCAAAATGTTCCGAGACATACGTATTTTTACAAGTGTGTTCGTCTATGAACATTCAGTCAGACTGAGACATTTTGAATAACGGCTGTGATACAGATACATATTCATGTGACTGTATGATTTCCCTTTTTAAATAAACATATGGGAGGGTAACATGAACACAGAACAAAAGAACAGGTCAACTATACTTATCGTGGACGATTCCGAAATGAACCGTGAAATGCTTGCTGAGATACTCAAAGACGATTACGACACCATAGAAGCTGCCGACGGAAAGGAAGCCATCGCAGCTATCAAGGCTCATGAGAATGAGATAGATCTGGTGCTGCTGGATATCGTAATGCCCGAAATGGACGGCTTTGAGGTGCTTGCTCTTATGAACAGGTACAAGTGGATAGACTCCATTCCCGTTATAATGATATCCGCAGAGGGCGATTTTTCGTTTATAAAGAAAGCATATGATCTGGGCGTTACGGACTATATCCAGCGTCCCTATCAGAGCTACCCCATACACCGCAGGATAGACAACACCCTTATGCTCTACAACAAGCAGAAGCGTCTGCTGAACATCGTTGAAGAGCAGGTATATGCAAAGGAAAAAGACAACCGCACAATGATAAACATTCTGGGTCACATCGTTGAGTTCAGGAACGGCGAAAGCGGTATGCACGTCCACCATATACAGACCATAACAAGGCTGCTGCTCCGCAGGCTGGTGCAGAAAACAGATAAATATGACCTTACCGAGAAAGATATTCTCCAGATAATAACCGCCTCATCTCTCCACGATATCGGAAAGATAACCATTGACGACAAGATACTCAACAAGCCCGGCAAGCTCACAGACGAGGAGTTTGCCATAATGAAGACCCATGCCGCAGCAGGCGCAAATATGCTCAGGGATCTGCCCATATATCAGGAGAAAAAGAGCCTTGTCCATGTGGCATATCAGATATGCAGGTGGCACCACGAGCGATATGACGGCAGGGGCTATCCCGACGGATTAAAGGGCGAAGATATCCCCATTTCCGCTCAGGTAGTGGCTCTGGCGGACGTTTACGACGCTCTTACCAGCGAGCGATGCTATAAAAAGGCGTTCTCACACGAAAAGTCCATGGAAATGATAATGGACGGTCAGTGCGGTGCGTTCAATCCCCTGCTGCTGAAGTGCCTAAAGGACATCAGCAGCAGCATTGCCCACGAGCTTGATATGGACTCAAAGGGCGAGATAGACAAGCAGATGCTTATGAATGTCACCGAAGAGATAATCGAGGACAAGATATCCGACCAGTCCAGCTACAGCTCCAAGCTGCTTGAAGCGGAGCATGAAAAGAGAGTGTTCTTTACCTCCGATATCAAGGAGATACAGTTCGAGTATGATGCTCAGGTGGAGACGGTATCTCTCTCCGAATACGGCGCAAAGCTGCTGGGCTATGAAAGCAGCGTGATATATCCTTACCGTGAAAGGAATGAATTTCTGGGCGATAAGGGAGCAGAGCTTATAAGCAAGCTCCGCAGCACCACAGCCGCCGCTCCCGACATCACTCCATATGAGACGGATATCACATACAACGGAAAAACAAGCAGATACAAAATAATAGCAAGGTCGCTGTGGACCAAGGACAATCCGCCCAAATACATAGGCGCACTTGGAAGAATAATCGACACAGGCAGCGAAGAAAAGAATTAAAGGAAGGTAATTGGTCTATGACTATTGAAGAATGCTACAAACAGCTCGGCGGAGATTACAGCAATGTGCTGAGCAGGCTGAGCAATGATGCAATAATCCGCAAGTTCCTTGTAAAGTTCTTATCGGACGGCAGCTGCGGAAATATATTCACAAACCTTGAAAGCGGCAATCTGGAAGAGGCATTCCGTGCGGCGCACACCTTAAAGGGTGTGGCACAGAACCTCGGCTTCGACCGCCTGCAAAAATCGGCATCCGCTTTAACGGAGGCCGTGCGCGGCGCCGTTCCGCTGACGGACGAATCGCTTTTTGAAGAGGTCTGCAAAGATCAGAAGGAGATCGTGGAGGCTATCGAAAAGCTCGATTGATATGACTTAACAGATATGCCGGTTCTATGGACCGGCTTTATTTGTGTTTGGTTCCCTGTGTAATGCGGCGGAACGGTTTGGGGGAGAATAGGTCGCGCGCTGCGGCGTTTCCGCACTCGTCAAAATGGCGCGTGCCGGTGCCGTTCTGCGCGAGCGCAACTACGTGGTGCCGGAAGATGTGCAGAGCGTGTTTTTCGATGTCTGCGCACACCGTCTCATTCTGCGCCCGCAGGCACAGGTGGACGGCATAACGGCGCGCGATATTCTGGCTGAGATTTTGCAGCAGATCAAGCCCGGTACGGAAAGGTAAGCGAATATGTGGAAAAACAGACTGGCCTATGGGCTTGTCCTATTGACGGCAGCCGTGCTGCTGTTCCTATACAGTAAGTCGTTTTTGCTGACGGTGCTGATCGTTTT
>ERZ824488.1682-NODE-1682-length-22943-cov-4.889374_pt1 | contig 22943 bp, 21 predicted proteins | sample MGYA00519936_ERZ824488 | MGnify/ENA primary metagenome ERZ824488 (study PRJEB31778, sample SAMEA3449153) | human gut metagenome | biome: human gut; feature: human-associated habitat; material: faeces | place: United Kingdom | collected 2010/2012 ... | reverse complement strand
TCTGTGCAATTTTTTATATAATAGAAAAGTCAGCATGACTTTCCTATTATATAAAAAAATATCGAAAAGTTTATACTAACTTTTCGATATTTTTAATGGACTTTATATCATTTCTTTACATTCTTCAGAGATTTTTTCTACACTTACAACTTTTCCTTCATGTGTTCTCATCAATGTAACACCTTGTGTTGATCTTCCCAATACACTAACTTCTTCTACTTTTAGTCTTATTATTGTACCATTTGCTGTAACCATCATTATATCGTCATTGTCATCAACTATTTTGATTCCAACTAGTTCACCAGTTTTTGGAGTTATTTTATATGTTATTACACCTTTTCCTCCTCTGATTTGAACTCTGTATTCGTCAAGCTCTGTTCTCTTTCCGAATCCATTTTCTGTAATTGCTAATAATGTAGCTGAACTGTTAGCTATTATTGACTCCATACCAATAACGTCATCATCTTTATCAAGTCTAATTCCTATAACACCTTGTGAAACTCTACCTACTGAACGTACATCTTTTTCATCAAATGTTATACACATACCTTTTCTTGTTACTAAAACAACATTGTCTTCTCCATCTGTTAACCTTACTCCTATTACTTCGTCTTCGTCTTTTAAATTAATTGCTTGTAATCCAGTTTTTCTTGATGAATCATATTCTTTCAATGCTGTTTTCTTTATTAGACCTTTCTTTGTTGCAAACAATAAATATTTTCCATCTGCAAAGTTTTGAATTGGCATAATTGCTGTAACTTTTTCATCTGCATCTAGACTTAATAAATTTACTATGGCAGTTCCTTTAGCTGTTCTTCCAGCCTCTGGTACTTCATATCCTCTTAATCTATATAATTTTCCTTTATTAGTAAAGAATAATAAAGTATCATGTGAAGATGCTGTAAATATTTCTTTTACAAAATCTTGATCTCTTGTAGTCATTCCAGTTATTCCTTTTCCGCCTCTCCTTTGACTTTTAAATGTGTCTATTGGTGCTCTCTTTATGTATCCGAATCTAGTTAATGCTATTACTACTTGTTCTTCTTTTATAAGATCATCTAAATCAATTTCTCCTTCTGCTGCTATAATTTTTGTCTTTCTTTCATCTCCAAATTTCTTTTTCATTTCTAGTAATTCTTCTTTTATTATGTCATATACTAATTTTTCATTTGCAAGTATTTCTTTTAAATGTGAAATTAATTTCATTAAGTTTTCATATTCTTCTTCAAGCTTTTCTCTTTGCAATCCTGATAAACGTTTTAATTGCATATCCAATATTGCTTGTGCTTGAATTTCTGTTAACTTAAATCTTTCTATTAATCTTTCTTTTGCATCATCATAAGATGATCTAATAATTTGAATTACTTCATCAATATTATCAATTGCAATAATTAAACCTTCTAATATATGAGCTCTTGCTTCTGCTTTATCTAATTCAAACTTTGTTCTACGCAATACTACTGTTTTTCTATGATTTATATAGTGTTGCAAACAATCTTTTAATGTTAATACTTTTGGTTCACCATTTACAAGTGCTAACATAATTACACCAAAAGTAATTTGCATTTGTGTATTTTTATATAATTGATTTAATACAACTTGTGGATTTGCATCTCTTTTTAATTCAATTACTATTCTTACTTTATGTTCTCTATCTGACTCGTCTCTTATATCAGAAATACCTTCAATTCTTTTGTCTCTTGCTAATAAAGCAATATTTTCAATTAATCTAGCTTTATTTACTTGATATGGCAATGCTGATACAACTATTCTTCTTTTGTTTCCTGACATTTCTTCAATTTCTGCTTCTGCTCTTACTGCAATTTTTCCTCTACCTGTCGTATATGCCGATTTTATTCCTTCTCTCCCTAGAATTATTCCTTCAGTTGGAAAATCAGGACCCTTTATTACTGTCATTAATTCTTCATTTGTAACTTCATTATCATCTATAACCTTAATAGCTCCATCTACCACTTCTGATAAATTATGTGGGGGTATATTTGTGGCCATTCCTACTGCAATTCCTGATGATCCATTTATTAGAAGTGCTGGTACTTTTGCAGGTAAAACAACAGGTTCTTGTAATCTGTCATCATAGTTTGGCATAAAATCTACTGTGTTTTTTTCGATATCAACAAGCATTTCTTCTGCTATCTTTTCCATTCTGGCTTCAGTATACCTCATTGCTGCTGCTCCATCACCATCAATTGATCCGAAATTTCCATGACCATCAATCATTGTATATCTTTGTGAAAAGTCTTGTGCTAATCTAACCATTGCATCATATACTGATGAATCTCCATGTGGATGATAACGTCCAAGTACTGATCCAACTGTATTTGCACATTTTCTGTAAGGTTTATCTGATGTTATTCCATCTTCGTACATTGAATATAGAATTCTTCTATGTACTGGTTTCAACCCATCTCTTACGTCTGGCAATGCTCTTGAAACAATTACACTCATAGCGTAATCAACATAGGCTGTTTTCATCTCTGCTTCGATGTCTCTTTCTATTATTTTTCCTTCTTGCTTGTCCATTTAAAAACCTCTTTTCTTTCTTGTTTAATACTCTTGTATTATACTAAACAGTAAGAAATTATGCAAGTTTTTTGCCTTCTATTTTATTTTTTCGAGCAATATTTTTTCATTTTCTGTTAGGTTTTCTAAACTTCCTTTTTCTTCTATATATTTTTGTATTTTTTCTAAATTTCTTGCTTCATTTATTATTGTTTCTATTGTTAAATTCTTATTTAATTTTTGCTTTATTTTTTTCATATTTTTTTCCATTTCACTATAGTCTTCTCTTTTGTAACTTTCTTTCCACTCTTGGCAAAGTTCACTTAAATTTTCTAAACTGTATTCATTTATTTTATAATAACCTTCTAATTCGTTTTCTAATGAGTTTAATATTTCTTTTTTCCCTGTTTTTATAAGATTATATGTACTTTTACTTATCTTCTTTTTATTAACTAATGACTTTAGTACTTTATCTATAATATCTGATGCTCCGTCTAATATTCCATCAGTCTGTACTAATCTCTTAATTTGCTCAACAGTTTCAAATTTACCTGTAAAGATTCCTTGAATACTTTTTCCTATATCTTCACCTTTATTTATAATCTCCTGTATTCCTTTAGAAAATCCTTCTTGCACGAATTTATCTTTTATATCAAGAATATCATCCTCTATAAAATCAGGTAATATTGCTTTTAGGCCTATCTCAAGTCCTGTATTTGCAATTGTATATAATCCTTGAGCTTTATCATTTGTTTTTTGTAAATTTTCAATTATATCCAATTTTTCTCCTTTACGTATTTAACAATTTTTTATAAAAATTTGATTTCCTTTTTGTATATTTTATAATTTGATTTTCTTCTGTGTATGGAATTAATTCCATTGTTGTCTTCTTTATATTGTTATTCTTTAGTATTATTTGATTTAATATTATTTTTACTTTCAACATACATATTTTCCAATGTTCATCATATATTTTTAATAGATTATCTGAAATTTTCATGTTTTTAATATTTTTTTCTATTATAAAAAATATTAAATCTGCAATTTCAAGTATTTTTTGATTTACTTCAAAAAAACATTCTGTACTATTAACTATTATTATGTAATCAAATTTTTTCTTTAGTTTTCTTAATTGATTTTCGATATTCTCAATACTGTTTTTTTTACCATGATTAAATAAGATTTCTTTTGCTTTTTTTATTTGAATTTGTGTTGATTTTTCTAATATTTTTTCTATTTCAATATTTAATATGTCTATATTAATTAATAATACTTTATTTTCTTTATTCGTTATTGCATTTAATATGTCTATTGTTGTAATTGTTTTTGAGATACTTGGTATTCCTGTTATTGAAATTATCTTTCCTCTTATATCTTTTCTTATGCCTCTTTTTTTATTTAATATATTTTTTATTGCATTTTTTTCTTCTTTTTCTGATAAAATCTTTTTTAATACCGCTATTTCTTTTTCTAATTCTTCTGTATAATTTTCTTTCTTTATTATTTGTTTTATTTTTTCAACTGTAATTTCTCCATTTTGATATACTTTATATACTAAATTTTGTAAATACTTTTTATCTTCTTCTGGTGATTTTTCTGTAAAAAGAATTATTTTTACATTTGATATTCTCTTTATAAAATCTATTATTTTTTCACCTGGCAATTCCTCATTAAGTAGTAAAAAGTCAATCTTTTCATGTTCTTCTATACACTCTAATACTGCTTCTTGATATAATAAATCTCTTTCTACAACCTGTATCTCAGGATCTTTTGCTAATTCTTCATTTACAAAATTATTTAACATTGCCGTAATTACTTTTTTTATTCAAATCACCCCTATATTAATGCTTTTTCTTCCTCTGAACAACTAATTTTTACCAGTATATGATTTTGGTCTATAAACATCATACTTTCTCCTTTTTTTAATGATCTTATTTCTACTTTTTCTTTTTCTGATATGTTTGCATGTTCTTCTAGTACTCTTATATTTTCTTCTTCTAATGAGAAAAACGCTTTTATACATGAATTATTTAATATACTTTTTCCATAAATTCCATCTTCTAAGCTAAATAAATCTGATACATCTTGAGTAATTGCAACACTACTTCCAGAATATTTTCTTATTGTTTTGAAGATTTTGTATATAAATCCTGCAACCTCTTTATTTGATGTAACTCCTATTAATCTCCAAATTTCATCTAAATATATTGCCTTTTTTATTGTTCTATCTTTTTTTATTTTATCCCAAAATAATTCTGTAAATATGTACATCCCATATTTCAAATTTTCTTCTCCTAATTCATATACATCTGCAATTATTAGTTTATTGTTAATTTCTATATTAGTATAATTATTAAAAAAACTTAGTGAACCTTTTACAAAAGGAATTAGACCTAATTCAAATTTTTTTCCTTTTTCATCTTCTTTTAAAACTTGATAAAAATCTGAAAATGTTGGCATTTCTCTTGAATCTTTAAAGATTGGTTTTATTTGTATTTTTTCTTTTTCCATTTCTTTATATAAGCTTTTATCATCAAATGTGATTTTTTTTCTTTTGTATGTTTCTATTATTTTTTCTTCCATAAATGCTTTTTCTTCTTCATTTAATTCTCCAAAAACTAATCCGAAAAATCCTAAAAGCTTTTGAATTTTTGCTGATAGATATCCTCTGTTTTCCTCATTTGATTCTTCTCTAATATCAAATATGTTTATATATGTTTCAGATGCAGGACCTATTTTAAAAATTGTTCCATTAAGATTTTTACATATCTTTTCATATTCTCTTTCTGGATCTATTACATATTGTTCTATTCCCATTAACCAACTTCTTAAAATTTGTAGTTTTGTGAAAAAAGATTTTCCTGCTCCACTTGTACCAAAAATACACATATTTCCATTTTTATATTTTTCTCTGTTAAATTTATCTACAAATATTAATGAATTATTGTAAATATTATTTCCTATAAATATTCCTTCATCATCAAATATTGTTGAGGATATAAAAGGATATGTACCAACTAATCCACTTGTTAGTACATTCCTTTTACTTGCATATTTTATATCATGTGAATTTTGCATTAATGGCAAGCAAGCAAAATATGCTTGTTCTTGCCTAAAATTTGCTCTTTTGGTTTGTATTCCATTACTTTGCAAGATTCCTTCTACATTGCTGATTTGCATTTCTAGTTCTTTTTCATTTTCTGCATATACATCTACATAAATATATAATAAGTACAAATCTTCATTATTAATTTGCATCTCTTTTCTAATAAATTTGGCATCATTATATGAAAATTTTGCCACATCTATATCTTGTATATTTTCTTTTGTATTTTTTAAATCAACACCAACATTTCCAATGTGATATGTTAATTCTCTTATGGTTTTATATTTATCCTTTTTTTCATAAAAAATTGATAAATTCATATTAATGTTATTTGATATTATACTTTTCAATAACAACTCATGGTATTCTCTATAGTAATCTGTGCATATCAAACCTCCATAATACATTCCGTCTATTTCTATAAATTTTGGATTACTTTCATTAATGTATGCTGGTGCTATGACATCTTTTTCTTCTATTTTTCCCTCCTTTTATTTTTTTAAATTTTTTCTACAATTAAAAAATGAATATAATATATCAATTGTTTCTTTTTTTTCTATTTCATAAATGGTGTTTCCGCATCTTGATAATAACTCTTTTATTTTGAAAAATTTATCATTTAGATTTTCTAAAATATATTTCTCTGAGTTAAGGTTGTTAGAATTTACATTTTTGAATTCATCTTTTTGATGAATAATGATAAAAAAATTTTTTGACGATGATTTGTTTTCTGAATTAATTTTTTTTATATAATTTATATAACTAGTATATAGTTCTTTTTCTTTAGTATCTTTTTTAAGATTTTTCTCGTGTTCTAGAATAAAAAAATGTTTTTGTAAATTTTCCTTTTTACTTTGAACTAATATTTGAATATTAAAATTAAATGATTTTAAAAAACTTTTGTATGAGTTTAAAATTGCTTTTTTTTCCAATTCTGACTTCAATTCATAATTTATTGGAACGACTCTAATAATTTTGATATATTCTTCATTTTTTAATTTTATAATCCCTTTTTCTTTAATTTCTTCAATAGGAATTATATTTTGTACACTTTTTTCTTTAGTTATTTTTATATTTTTCCCTCCTTCGTTTTCTATGATAACCCACAAACCCTAATTATGTCAAGCTTTTTCGTATCTCATAATTCGACAAAAAAAAACATTTTATTTTTTTGTATATTTTTTTTATTATTGTTCATAATAATATTATAAAATTTATATTAGTTAAATCAAAAATAATTTCAGTTCTTTTTAGGATTGACATTATTCAAATTATGATTTGATTTGGCTTATAATTTTTAGGTCAGATTTTGTCTAAATACTGATTATAATATTTGTTTTTCGAGCTACTTCTTGTTTATATCTTTTTTTATTATTTATGTGGTTTTAAAAATAGGTATTATAGTCTAGATTAAGAGTATATTGATATTTTTACTGGTTATTAATAGTCTTCAATCTTAAGACGAATATGGCTAGAAAGGGGTGTTTCTATATTCGAGTAACTGATTGATTTAGGTGGTATAGGGCTTATTTATATAGAAATATATATTAGGTTTGACTATTATTTAAATTGGTCTGAGCTAATAATTAATATAAGTTTTATTGCTAAGAGGCAAATCTTTATGATCTGCCTCTTATTTTTATATATCAAGATTTTTAACATATTTTGCATTTGCTTGTATGAACTGTCTTCTAGGTTCAACTTCATCTCCCATTAATAAAGTAAATGTTTCATCTGCTTTCATTGCATCATCCATTGTTACTTTTATTAATATTCTATTTTCTGGATTCATTGTTGTTTCCCACAATTGTTCTGGATTCATTTCTCCTAAACCTTTGTATCTCTGTAATCCTAGTTGTTCTCTTTGTATTCCCTTTTCTTCTAATTCTTTATAACTTCTTTGTAAATCTTCATCAGTATAACAATATATATCTTGCATTCCTTTTTTTGATAATTTATATAATGGTGGTTGTGCTAAATATACATTTCCATTTTCAATTAAAGGTCTCATATATCTGAAGAAGAATGTTAATAATAATGTTCTAATATGTGCACCGTCAACGTCGGCATCTGCCATTATTATTACTTTTCCATATCTTATTTTTGTTATATCAAAATCTGCTCCAATTCCAGCTCCAACAGCTACTATAACTGGATTTAATTTATCATTTCCATATATTTTATCAGCTCTTGCCTTTTCAACATTCAACATTTTTCCCCATAGTGGTAATATTGCTTGATATCTTCTATCTCTTCCTTGTTTTGCACTTCCTCCAGCTGAATCTCCCTCGACTATATATACTTCACATTCTTCTGGGACTTTGCTACTACAGTCAGCTAACTTTCCTGGTAATGTTGTTGTTTCAAGTGCTGATTTTCTTCTTACTAATTCTCTTGCTTTTCTAGCTGCTTCTCTCGCTTTAGAGGCGCTAACACATTTTTCTAAAATAGCTTTTGCTACATTTGGATTTTCTTCTAAATATTCAGCTAATTTTTCATTCATTAATGATTGAACAATTCCAACAACTTCACTGTTTCCTAATTTTGTTTTTGTCTGCCCCTCAAATTGTGGTTCTTTAACTTTTACAGAAATTACTGCTGTTATTCCTTCTCTTATATCATCTCCTGATAAATTGTTATCTTTTTCCTTTAATATATTATGTGATTTTGCGTAATCATTAAATACTTTTGTTAGAGCTCTCTTGAATCCTTCTAAGTGAGTTCCTCCTTCTACAGTATTTATGTTATTAACAAAAGAATATATGTTTTCTGAGTATGCTGTTGTATATTGAATCGCTATTTCTATTGGAAAATCTCCATCCTTTTCCATATATATTGGTGTTGGATGTAATTTTTCTTTATTTTTATTTAAGTACTCTACAAAAGATTTCAAGCCTCCCTCAAAGCAAAAATCAGCTTTTTTAGGTGTTTCTTCTCTTAAATCTTCTACTACAATGTGAAGTCCTTTTGTTAAGAAGGCCATTTCTCTAAATCTATTTTCTAAAACTTCAAAATTATATTCTAATGTTTCAAATATTGTTCCATCTGCAAAGAATCTTACTGTTGTTCCTGTTTTATCAGAATCTCCTATTCTTTTTAAGCTTTCTACTACTTTTCCTCTTTGGAATTTCATTTGGAATATTCCGCCATCTCTTTGAATTGTTACTTCCGTCCATTCTGATAATGCATTAACGACAGAAGCACCAACTCCGTGAAGTCCACCTGATACTTTATATCCACTGTCTCCACCAAATTTTCCTCCTGCATGCAATTTTGTATATACTGTTTCTGCTGCTGATATTTTTGTTTTTGGATGTATATCAACTGGGATTCCACGTCCATCATCTTCAACTTTTATTATATTTCCTGGTTCTATTGTAATATGTATGTTTTTACAATATCCTGCCAATGCTTCATCTACAGCGTTATCCACAATTTCATACACTAAATGGTGTAACCCTCTTATAGATACACTTCCTATATACATTCCAGGTCTTTTTCTTACTGCTTCTAATCCTTCTAATACCTGAATTTGTTCTGCATTATACTCATGCTCAAATTTTTCCATGGTTTTCCTCCTTATTTGTTAGTCATTTTTTTATTTCTTTTTCCTATTGAATTTGAAGAAACATTAGAGATGACTCCACATAAATTATTTTCCTTTTTATATAAAATTAATGTTTTGGGTTCTCCTTCTGATATATCTTGCATTCTATTCACTTCTTTTAATGTCTCAATTATACAATTAAATTCTTTTGTTTCTAAAATACTTTCTATATTAAAAATTCCTATAATTTCCTCTTTTTTTAAAATTATATCTTTTCCTATGTGTAAATACATTTTTTTAATTTCCTTTGCTTAATTTTGCTTTTTCTATATAATATACCGCATTATTTTTTTCTTCAACTAAAATTTTATCTGTACATGTAATAAAAACTTGATTGTCTTCTATTGCATTCGTTAAATTATTTCTTCTATTTTTATCTAGCTCTGACATAAAATCATCTAATAAAAGTATTGGGGTTTCCCCAATTTCTTCTTTTATAATTTTTAGTTCTGTAAGTTTTAAAGATAATACTGCAGTTCGTTGTTGACCTTGTGATCCATATACATTTACTTTTTTTCCATTAATATATATTTCAAAATCATCACGATGTGAGCCTGTGGATGTATATCCTTTTTTTATGTCATTTTCTCTATTTTTTAATAAATTTTCGTAATATTCTTTTTGCGTTTTTCCTGAAGAAATGAACGAAATTTCGATTTTTTCATTTTGATTTCCACAGTTTGTTATCATATTGTGGATAACTTCTATTTTTTCTCGAATTTTCTGCATATATTCACTTCTATATCTATATATTTGATATGAAAGTTCAGATAAACTCTCATCCCATATTTCTAACATATCTTTGCTTTTGTTGTCAAATTTTATTTGTTTTAAATATGTGTTTCTTTGTTCCATTGTTTTTATATATTTATTTAATAAGTGTAAATAGTTTGGTTTTAGTTGACTTATCATTATGTCCAAAAATTTTCTTCGTTCTGATGGTCCGCCTTTTATTATCTCTATATTATCTGGATAAAATAATACCAAATTGATTTTTCCTATGATACCACTTATTTTTTGTTGTTTTATTCCATTCACAAAAAAAGTTTTTTTATCAGCAATTTCTATATTTATTTTTCCTTCTCTATCTTTTTTTACATACTGTACTTCTATTTTGGCTTTTTCTTTTCCTATTCTTATCAATTCTTTATCTTTTTTTGCTTGAAAAGATTTTCCAATCGCACTTATATAAATTGCTTCTAATATATTTGTTTTGCCTTGAGCATTATTACCATATATTAAATTAAAATCTTTTTTAAAATCTATATCTAAATTTTCATAATTTCTAAAGTTTTCTAATTTAATTTTTTTTATATACATATTATTCCTTCATTCTTATTGGTAATATCATATATTTATATTCATCACTTTCAACTGGTCTAATTACGCATGGAGAAATATTTGTTCCAAATTCAATAAATACTTCTTCATCTTCTATTACTTTTAATGCATCTAAGAAATATCTTGGATTAAATCCTACTTCTAAATTTTTTCCTTCTGTTGATACATATATTTCTTCTTTTGCATCTCCTGTTTGATTTGTACATGAAATTATAACTTTTCCTATTTCTATAGAAATTTTAACTGGATATTTTTTCTCTTTTTCTATAGAAGATGAAGAAATTAAAATTATTCTTTCAAAACAATTTTGTATATTATTTTTATTTACTCTTATTCTTGTTTCCCATTGTGCAGGAATTGCATTATTATAATTTAGAAATTCTCCATCTAATAATCTTGTTACTATTTTACAATTTTCCATTTCAAAAAGAGCTTGATTTTTTGAAATGCCTATTTTAATAGTATCAAATGAATCCAATATTATTTTATTTATTTCATTTAATGTTTTTCCAGGAATAACAGCGTGGAAATTATTTGCTGGACTATTTAATATATTTGTTTTTAACGCTAGTCTATAACCATCCACTGCAACAACATTTAGCTTATTGTTATCCACTTCGAATAAACAACCTGTGAATATTGGTCTGTTTTCTTCATTGCTTACTGCAAATATTGTTTTTCTTATCATGTTTTTTAATAAATTTTGTTCTATTTCAATTGAATTATCTATATTTATTTTTGGTAATTCAGGAAATTCTTCTGGATTCATTGTAGCTAATTTATATAATGAACCTTCACATTCTATTTCTAATAAATTATTTTCATTTAGTGAAATTGTAATATCTGTATCTGGTAATTTTCTTATAATTTCACTAAACATAGTTGCATTTACAACTGTATTTCCTTGTTCAGTTACATCACATTCTATAATGTATTCAATTCCTATTTCTAAATCATAAGTAGTTAATTTTACTTCTTTATCATTAGTTTGAATAAGTATTCCTTCTAATACAGGCATTGTTGTTTTAGATGCTACACCATTTATTACGGAATTAATACCTTTTAGAAGTTTTTCTTTTTCACATATGATTTTCATTTTTTTCAAACTCCTTTTCTATTAATATAATATAGATATATATAGTAGTATTAGTATTAGGTGCTGTGGATAATGTGGAAAACTATGTGTATTATTTGTGTCCCTAGAAAAATTGATGTTCATAACTGTGTGTATAAAAAATATTTTTATCCACATTATTAAATTTTGATTGTTAATAAGTGACTTATTAACAGATTCTTAACATGTTTTTAACAGCCACCTGTTGATATCTAATCAACACCTTCCGTAAGAAGATATTGATTTAATTTTGTAGTATACTTTGTTTGGAAAACACTTATTTTAAAAAATTGAAGTTTTGCTTTATATTTCAATTTATTTTTTGTTTGTGATTATTGTTTTCACACTTTCCACAATTAGTTTAGTATTTGTGTTTTCTTTTATTTCTTTTTCTATTTTTTTGTATGCATGCATTACAGTTGTATGGTCTCTACCACCAAAGTCATTGCCTATTCTAGGAAATGACATTTGTCCGACAGTTCTGCAAAGGTACATTGCAATTTGTCTTGGATAAGCAATATCGTTTGATTTTTTTGCTGAAACCATATCGCGTTTGTCTATTTTAAAGTAATTAGACACTACATCTTGTATGTAATCTGCAGAGATAATATTTTCTTTTTGAAGTGTTATATCATTTATAGCTTTTTCAACAACTTCTATTGTTATAGGACTATGAGTTAAAGATGTATATGCTAATATTTTATTAAGAACACCTTCTAATTCTCTTATGTTAGAATCTATACGTGTTGCAATTAATGACAAAATATCATCATCAATTAAAATTCCCTCTAGTTGTGTTTTTTTTCTTAATATAGCAAGACGCATTTCATAGTCTGGCATAGAAATATCAGCTATTAATCCCCATTCAAAACGTGATTTTAATCTTTCTTCTAGTAATGAGATATCTCTTGGTGGTTTATCACTTGAAAGAATTATTTGTTTTCCATTTTGGTGCAACGTATTGAATGTGTGGAAAAATTCTTCTTGCGCAGTATTTTTTCCTGCAAAAAATTGAATATCATCTATTAATAAAATATCAATATTTCTGTATTTATTTCTGAATAATTCATTTTTATAATTTGCATCTTTGATAGCATTTACTAATTCATTTGTAAATGCTTCTGAAGTAACGTATAAAACTTTTTTTGAAGAATCTCTTTTTAAAATTTCGTTACCTATTGCTTGCATTAAGTGAGTTTTGCCCAATCCAACACCACCATATATAAATAAAGGGTTGTACATTGATGAAGGGGCTTCAGATACTGCTAATGCTGCAGCATGTGCAAAGCGATTGTTATTTCCTACAACAAATGTATCAAAAGTGTATTTTGGATTTAAGTAAGTCTTACTGTATTCTGGACTTAATGTTAAATTATCAAATGAATTATCTAGGGCTTCTTGTACATTAGATTGATTGTTAATATCTGAAGAATCTATTATTTCTATTTGCCATGATTTATTTGTTAAAAAATTAAATGTATTTATTATTAAATCATAATATCTTGATTTGACAGCATCTGTTTGCATAGCATTTGATGTTATTAATTCAATTTTATTGTCATAAATATTACCAATTTCTAATGTTTTTATCCATGTTGTAAAAGAAATGTTTGTCATTTCGTTTTTTAATAGTTCTTTTGCTTGGTTTAAAAGTTCATTTTTGTCTAACAAATTTAATAACCTCCTTTTCATATGATATTACAAGAGTGGGACATTATTATATAAAAAGTATTGGCCCTATGAGAAATAATTTTTGTCAATAATTTTTGTCAAATAATAAAAATCAATGAAAGTATTGAAATATATATAGTTTTCACTAAAAAAATTTTAAATCAAAATCGTAAAAATTTGTCATTTTTTATTGATTTTATTAGTGTTTGAGTTTGATATTAAAATTGTTGTAATTATTATTTGCGTAGTAAAATCCCAATTGTATTTTTTCGAACTTAATCATATCAATTTATTTTTCAATAGTCAATAAGATGTTGTGGAAAAGTCAATAAAAAGTTGTGGAAAAATAGAAAAAATCAAAGATGTATTGACTTTTAGTGTTATTTTGTTGTATAATTTGAATTACTTTTGGAAAATAAAAAATTATTAATAGATATAGGAGGTGCAAGATGAAAAGAACATTACAACCTAAAAAGAGACAAAGACAGAAAGAACATGGTTTCATGAAAAGAATGAAAACAAGAGCAGGAAGAAACATTTTAAAAGCAAGAAGAGCAAAAGGAAGAAAAAAAATAAGTGCATAGTTTTCATGGGGGCGCAAACGCCCTTTTTTGTTAAAATAGAAAGTTATTTAACAAAAATAATTGTAAAAAAATATTTTACATTTTAGATAAAGAGTGATTATGATATGAAAAATACAAATATGATTAAAAAAAATTATGAATTCAAATATTTTTTTAAAAAAGGAAAATATTTTTCTGGAGAATTGCTTGAAATATTCGTTTTTTATAATAAAAAAAATACAAATCAATTAGGAATTGTTGTTAGTAAAAAAGTTGGAGGAAGTGTTATCCGTAATAGGATTAAAAGATTTATTAGGGAAGCATATTCCGATATAGAAAAAGATATTATTAAAACTAATAATCTTCTAATTGTTTGGAAAAAAAGTGTTTCTTATGAAAAGGCAAATTATTATGATATAAAAAAAGATTTACACAGTTTGTTCAAAAGGTGTGGAATTCTAGGAAAAGAATAATGAAAAAATTGTTTATTTTTATTTTGAAATTTTATAAAAAAAGAATATCTCCTATTTTTGGATTTATGGGGATACACTGCAAATATTATCCATCTTGTTCAGAATATATGAAACAAGCAATAGAGAAATATGGGGTTATTAAGGGAATTTGCCTAGGAACATGTAGATTTCTAAGATGTAATCCTTTTTCAAAAGGAGGATATGATCCTTTGAAGTGATGGAGGTAAAATGAAAGTAATTATAGGGTATTTAGCAGGCATTTTTGGATGGTTGTTAAATCTTATTTATTCAGCTGTTAATAATTATGGTTTAGCTATAATTTTATTTACAGTAGCAGTACAAATTGTATTATTACCTTTTACTATAAGACAACAAAAAACAATGATTAAAAATAATAAAATTCAGGCTAAGGTAAAAGAATTACAAGAAAAATATAAAAATGATCAAGTACGATTAGGACAAGAAACAATGGAACTGTATAAATCAGAAAAGATGAGTCCATGTTCAGGTTGTTTCGGATCAATTATTCAATTGATTTTATTTATTTCTATTTTCTATTTAGTTCAACAACCATTGACATATATGGAAAAAATGAATGAAAATCAAATAAATGAATATGTTCAAAAATATCAAATTTCAGAACAATCAAGATATAAGGAAATAGATATTATTAGAGAAGCTAAAATGGCTGGAGATGATTCTATTTCAATTGATATGAATTTCTTGGGAATTGATTTGAGTAATATTCCTTCAAGAAATTGGGGAGATCCAACTGTTTATATTATTCCAGGATTATATGTGCTTTCTTCAATTATTTCTATGAAAATTACAATGAATGCTGGTAAAAAGAAAATGACAAAAGAAGAAAAAGAGGAAGAAGAAAGAAAGAAAAGAGAACAAAAAGCTCTTATTAAAGCAGATGAAGATGATGATGATCCATCAGAGGCAGTTGAAGCAATGAATAAACAAATGATGTTAATGATGCCGATTATGGCTGTTTCAGTTGCAGTTATTTCACCTCTTGGACTTGCTTTATATTGGCTAATAAATAATATAACGACTACAGCACAGAGAATGGTTTTAGATAAATATGTTAGTTCTAAGGAGGAAAAAGAGAATGACTAATATTTATGAAGGAAGAACGACGAATGAAGCTATAGAAAAAGGACTTAAAGATTTGAATGTTTCCAAAAAGCAGGTAGAAATTAAAATTTTGGAAACAGATGAGAAAAGAAGTTTTTTTAGTATTCTTACACCACGAGTTGTAAAAGTTGAGATGAAAATAAAAGAAGAACCTGTAAAGGTAATGAAAAAAGAAAAAGTTGAAATCTCTGCGGAAACAGAAAATTTAGCTGAAGAAAATATTCGTAAATTTTTAGATGAATTTATGAAAAAGTTACCAACAAATGATTTAGTATATAAGATTGTAAATGAAAAAAATGATTTATTTATTACTATTGATGGTAATGATACAGGATATTTGATTGGTTATAGAGGAAATGTATTAAATTCATTGCAGAATATACTTAATAATATTGCTAATAATGGTACAAGTGAAAGAGTTAGAGTTTTATTGAATATAGGTGGTTATAAAGAAAAAAGAGAGAAGGATTTACAAGAGTTAGCTGATAAAAAAGCAGGGATAGTAATTAAAAAAAGAAAATCTATTACTCTTGAGCCAATGACATCATATGAAAGAAAGATTATACATTCAAGATTACAAAATAATACAAAAGTTGAAACACATAGTATCGGAGAGGAACCAAATAGAAAAGTGGTTATATCTTTAAAAAAGTAGATATTAGGTGATGGGTGTGCTAAAATAAAAGTACACCCTTTTTTTATACGAATTTTGTTTGTATGGGAAAGAAAATAAAGGAGGAAAATATCATGTCAACAATTGCTGCAATATCAACGGCTCCTGGAATTGGAGGAATAGGGATAGTCAGAATGAGTGGTTCTGATAGTTTTAAAATATTAAATAAAATTTTTAAACCTGTTTCTGATAAACCAATTAAAGGATATTCTATAAAATACGGAAAAATATATGATGGAGATGAAATTGTAGATGAAGTGTTAGTTTCATATTTCATTGCGCCTAAGAGTTATACAACTGAAGATATGTGTGAAATAAATTCACATGGTGGAATGATTGTTATGAAAAAAATATTAGATTTATGTTTAAAAAATGGTGCGAATTTAGCTGATCCAGGAGAATTTACTAAAAGAGCTTTTTTAAATGGCAGAATTGACTTAACACAGGCGGAAGCTGTGATTGATGTAATTAATAGTAAATCTGAAAAAGAGGCAAAAGCATCAATGAATCAATTAGAAGGAATTTTATCAGAAAAAATAAAAGAAATTAGAAATGATTTAATATCAGGAATGGCAGATATAGAGGTATCTATTGATTATCCAGAGTATGATGTGGAGGAAGTTACAAATACAAGGATTTTGGAAATACTTAATAGAAATGCAGATAGATTAAATAAACTAGAAAAATCATCTTCTAATGGGAAAATCCTTAGGGAAGGTGTTAAAACAGCGATTATTGGTAGACCAAATGCAGGAAAATCATCTTTATTAAACTTATTATTGAATGAGGAAAGGGCTATTGTTACTGAAATAGAAGGAACAACACGAGATACAATTGAAGAATTTATTTCTGTTGAAGGAATACCATTTAAGATAATAGATACTGCTGGAATAAGGGATACAGAGGATACAGTTGAAAAGATTGGAGTGAAAAAGGCTTTGGACATTGCTAAAGATAGTGATTTAATTATTGCTATTTTTGATATTACTAGAAAATTAAACGAAGAAGATGAAAAAATCTTAGAAATATTAAAAAATAAAAAATCAATTATTATTTTAAATAAAATTGATCTAATCCAGGAGTGCGTAAGTAAAAAAATATTTGAAAAATATTCAAAAAATATTGTAACATTATCTACAAAGACACATGTAGGAATGGACGAATTGCTTGAAATCATGCAGAAAATGGTTGTTACAGAAGAAATAAAGACAGATAATGAATTATTAGTTATTAATTCAAGACATAAAGCTTTAATTTCTAAAGCAATTATTTCTCTAAATAAAGCAATTGATACATTAAATTCAGGAATGCCGATTGATGTCATAGCAATTTATATAAAAGAAATTTTAGAGGAACTTGGAAAAATTACTGGTGAAAGTGTAACAGATGATATAATTAGTGAAATTTTTTCAAAGTTTTGTTTAGGAAAATAGAAAAGGAGTAGTAAAATGAGTTTTAATGCAGGAAAATATGATATAGCAGTAATTGGTGCTGGACATGCTGGTTGTGAAGCTGCTTTAGCTGCAGCAAGAATGGGAATGAAAACATTGATATTTTCAATAACACTTGAGTGCGTTGCAAATATGCCATGTAATCCTCATATTGGAGGATCTTCCAAAGGACATCTTGTTAGAGAAATAGATGCTCTTGGTGGAGAGATGGGAAAAAATATTGATAAAACAATGATTCAAATTAAGATGCTTAATACTTCTAAGGGACCAGCAGTTCATTCTTTAAGAGCACAAGCAGATAGAAAAAGATATCAAATGGAAATGAAACATACTCTTGAAAAACAAGAGAATCTTTATCTAAAGCAAGGAGAAATTGTTAATATTCAAGTTGAAGATGGAAAAATTAAAGCTGTTGAAACTGATATGGGGGCTATTTATGAAGTTGATAGTGTTATTTTGGCAACAGGTACATATTTGAAGGGAAAAATATTTGTTGGTGAATATTCATGTGAGAGTGGACCTGATGGAGTTTTTCCAGCTAATAAATTGTCTAAATGTTTAAAAGATTTAGGAATTAACATTGTTAGATTTAAAACGGGAACACCAGCAAGAATTAATCGTAATAGTATTGATTTTTCTAAAATGGAGATTCAAGAAGGAGATCCTAATGTTCCAGCTTTTTCATTTGAAGATAAATTAGGTGAATTTAAACAACAACCATGTTATTTAACTTACACAAACGAAAAAACACATGAAATTATTAGAAAAAATTTACATAGATCTCCTCTTTATGCAGGAAAGATTGAGGGAACAGGACCTAGGTATTGCCCTTCAATTGAAGATAAAGTTGTTAGATTTGCAGATAAGGAGAGACATCAAATATTTGTTGAACCACTAGGGTTGGATACAGACGAAATGTATATTCAAGGAATGAGTTCTTCTTTACCAGAAGACGTTCAAATAGCAATGTATAGAACTTTACCAGGATTAGAACATTGTGAGTTTACTAGACCAGCATATGCAATAGAATATGATTGTATAGAGCCATCACAGTTAAAGAGGTCATTAGAATTAAAATCAATTGATGGAATGTTTTTTGCAGGACAAATAAATGGTACTTCTGGATATGAAGAAGCTGCTTCACAAGGAATTATAGCTGGAATTAATGCTGCATTAAAATTAAAAGGTGAAGAACCTGTTGTTTTAGATAGATCAGATGCATATATAGGAGTATTAATAGATGATATTGTTACAAAAAGTACAAATGAACCATATAGAATGATGACTTCTAGGGCTGAATATAGATTATTACTTCGACAAGATAATGCTGATATGAGACTAACAGAAATAGGACACAGAGTTGGACTGATTTCAGAGAAAAGATATAAAAAGTTTTTAGAAAAAAAAGAAAAAATTGCTCAAGAAAAGGCTAGGTTAGAAAACACTGTAATTAAGCCAACAGAGGAAGTAAACCAATTATTGGAAAAAAATGGAACATCAAAAATATCTGGAGGAGTTAAACTTTCTGAACTTTTGAAAAGAACAGAACTTAATTATGAAATATTAAAGGAAATAGATAAAAACAGAGTAGAGTTACCTGATGATGTCAAAGAAGAAGTTGAAATAATGGTTAAGTATGAAGGATATATAAAAATGCAAGAAACTCAAGTAGAAGGATTTAAAAAACTTGAGAAAAAGCTATTACCAGAAGATATTAATTATGATGATGTAAAAGGAATTAGAATTGAAGCAAGACAAAAACTTAATAAAATTAAACCGTATTCAATTGGCCAGGCTTCAAGAATATCAGGGGTTTCACCTGCTGATATATCTGTCTTATTGGTATATTTAGAGCAGAGAAAACATAGAAAAGATGAGAATGTATAAAGGAGAGAAGAATTGGAACGAACAGAAATAATGAATTTTTTCCAAAAAAAGTTAGATGAAAATAAAATTGAGATTTCTGACAAAAGTATGAATAATTTTATTATATATATGGATAACTTAATAGAGTGGAATAAAAAAATAAATTTAACAGCAATAAAAAAAGAAGATGATATAATTGTCAAACATTTCATAGATTCTATTTTTATTTTGAAATATATTAATGGAAACAAAATTATTGATATAGGTTCAGGAGCAGGTTTTCCTGGTATTCCATTAAAAATTGCTGAAAATAATTTGGATATTACTTTACTTGATTCTGTAAATAAAAAGGTTTTATTTATGCAGGATTCAATAGAAAAAATGGGGTTAAAAAATATTGTTGCTATACATGGTAGAGCAGAAGATTATGCTCATGATATTAAGTACAGGGAACAATATGATGTAGCCACATCAAGGGCTGTAGCCAATATGAGTACTCTTGTTGAATACATGTTACCTTTTGTAAAGATAGGAGGTTTTTGTATTTGTATGAAAGGACCAAATTCTGATGAAGAAATTATCGATTCTAAAAAAGCAATTTTTAAGCTTGGAGGAGAGATAAAAGAAGTGAAAAAGTATAGTATAGAAGGAAATGATAGGTGTTTGGTAATTATAAAAAAGATAAAAAAAACCGAACAAACATACCCTCGAAATCAAGGAAAGCCTTTAAAAAGTCCGCTTAGATAATATGAAAAATGATGTGTTCCACAAGTAACTTGTACAGTTCTTGTGGAACATTTTTCTCTAATATAAATTTTTTGAATATTTTGTTATAAAAAAACAATAAATAAAAAATTATTTTCGAGAAATATTGAAACAAAAATAGAAATTAATTTTTATTTTTTTGAGAAAGAATATTAACCTGTATAAAATACCGCAAATCCTTTGAAATGAGGATGTACAGAGATTTTTAACAAAAAAGATAAAAAAATTAATTAATAGAGATCAAATCTATGTAACCCTCTTGTGAGAGGGGTTTGCAATAAAAATTATGCTTTGAAATATTTTTTTATTATATATAAATATTAAAATAAAAAAATAATAAAAATTATTGACATGCAAAAACAAATTTTATATCATTATATAGAAAAAGAATGGAGGGATAAATTTGGGTAAGATTATAGCAGTGGCTAATCAAAAAGGAGGCGTTGGAAAGACTACAACATCAGTTAATTTAAGCGCTTTACTTGCTAAAAAAGGAAAAAAAGTAGTACTTTTAGATGCAGATCCTCAAGGAAATGCTACTAGTGGATTAGGAGTAGAAAAAGATGTAGAAAAATCATTGTATGATGTACTTATAAACGAAGAACCACTTGAAAATACTTTAGAAGATACAATTGAAAAAAATTTAAAAATATGCCCTTCAAATATGAATTTGGCAGGAGCAGAAGTGGAATTAGTTTCACAGATGTCTCGAGAACATCGACTAAAGGAGCAATTGGATATGGTAAAGGACAAGTATGACTATATTATTATAGATTGTCCACCATCATTAGGACTTATAACATTAAATTCATTTACTGCTGCGGATTCAGTTTTGATACCAGTGCAATGTGAGTATTATGCATTAGAAGGATTAGGACAACTTTTAAATACAATAAATCTTGTTAAAAAGCACCTTAATAAATCTTTAGAAATAGAAGGAGCTTTATTAACAATGTATGACATTAGAACTAACTTGTCAAACCAAGTGGTAAAGGAAGTAAAAAGATATTTTGGTGATAAAGTGTACAAAACGGTAATACCAAGGAATGTACGACTTAGTGAAGCACCTAGTTTTGGAATGCCTATAACAATTTATGATCCAAGATCAAAAGGAGCACGTAGTTATGAAAAGTTAGCAAAAGAATTTTTGAAACAAGAAGAAGCTAGAGAAAAAGCTAAACATATGAGGTAGGAGGAATAATAGAATGGCAAAAAAAACAGGTTTGGGAAAAGGATTGGATGCCTTATTTTCATCAACATTAGTAGATGAAGAAGTTGATGAAAATGAAGTAGTTCAAAAATTGAAAGTATCAGAGATTGAACCTAATAGAGATCAACCAAGAAGGATATTTGAAGAAGATTCATTAAATGAGTTAGCTGATTCAATTAAACGATATGGAGTGATACAACCAATTATAGTATCAAAAAAAGAAAATTTTTATCAAATTGTTGCAGGTGAAAGAAGATGGAGAGCAACTAAAAAAGCTGGATTAACTGAAATACCAGCGATTGTACGTGAAGATAATGAACAAAAAAATAGAGAAATTGCTCTAATAGAAAATATTCAAAGAGAAGATTTGAATCCAATAGAAAAAGCAAGAGGAATAAAATTATTAATGGAGCAGTATAATTTGACACAAGCGCAAGTTGCAGAAGTAATAGGAAAAGGTAGAAGTACAGTTACAAATACATTAAGAATATTAAATTTAGATCCAAGAGTAATAGATTTAGCATTACAGGGTAAACTAACAGAAGGACATTGTAAAGCACTATTGGGATTTGATAATCCTGATAAACAATACGATATGGCTTTATATATGATTGAATCAGGAGATAGTGTAAGAGAGGCAGAAAAGAAAACAAAATCAAGAAAAGCTATGCCCAAAAAGAATGAAAAGTATGAACCAATATACAGAGACATTGAGAGTAGCTTTCAAAGTTTTTTCGGAACAAAAGTAAAATTAAATGCAGGACAAAGAAAAGGAAAAATAATTATAGAATATGCATCAAATGATGATTTAGAGCGTATACTAGATTTAATAAAATAAGGGAGAGATATTGCACGATGATAAATATTATATTAGGTTTATCTATAGCAGTTAATGTTTTATTAACTGCTATAGTGTTGTTGTTTCTTACAAAATTAAAAAAAGTTGAAGAAAGATATAATTCTTTTATATCAAAATTTGATGGGAAAGATAATATAGAAGATATATTAAAGAAATATATCGAAATGGTAAAAAATGTAAACGAAGATAATAAGATAATTCAAGCTAATGAACTTGCAATAGAAAGAAGATTAAATACATGTGTTCAAAATATAGGAATGGTAAGATATAATGCTTTTGATGATGTTGGAAGTGAATTAAGTTTTGCAATTGCTTTACTAGATAACGAAAACAATGGGTTTGTTATAAATTCGATATATGGTAGATCATCAAGTAATATATATGCTAAGACAATAGAAAATGGTACTTCAAAGTATACATTATCAGATGAAGAAATAAAAGCAGTTAATAAAGCAAAAGAATATAAAAAAATATAAAATTAGGTATTGACTTTTTATATTTCATATGATAAATTATTAATGTTCTCTGTGGAGAGGTGGTCGAGTTGGTTTATGGCACCAGTCTTGAAAATTGGCGTAGGT
>ERZ824488.1673-NODE-1673-length-23005-cov-3.077821_pt1 | contig 23005 bp, 20 predicted proteins | sample MGYA00519936_ERZ824488 | MGnify/ENA primary metagenome ERZ824488 (study PRJEB31778, sample SAMEA3449153) | human gut metagenome | biome: human gut; feature: human-associated habitat; material: faeces | place: United Kingdom | collected 2010/2012 ... | reverse complement strand
ACTGGACAATGTTACGCTTCAGTCCGCCGCTTTGGGGGCGAAGCTCTGCCACGCACTGTACTTTGGCACCTTCCAGCACCATACGTCTCGCCATGATAAGTCCGATGTCTCCGGAACCAAGGATCACGACATCACGTCCCGGAAGATAGCCCTTCTGGTTCACATATTTTTGCGCGGTTCCGGCGCTGTAGATACCTGCCGGCCTCGTGCCGGCGATATTTAAGGATCCCTTCGCCCGCTCCCGACAGCCCATCGCAAGTATGATCGCCTCTGCCTCAATCTCAAAAATACCAAGCGATGCATTCGTCGCGATGATCTTCTTCTCTCCGGTCACTTCCAATACCATCGTGTTTAACATCACTTCCATTCCGGTCTCCTGCACCATTTGCTCATAACGCCATGCATATTCCGGGCCGGTCAGTTCCTCACCAAACCGGTGCAGACCGAAGCCGTTGTGGATGCACTGCTGTAAAATGCCGCCCAGATGCTCATCCCGCTCCAGAAGCAGGATATCCCGGATTCCGCTTCGATGTGCCGCCACCGCAGCACTCATGCCCGCCGGACCGCCCCCTATGATGACCAGTTCCTTTTTCATGCCTCCACCCCCTTCGTTTTTCCCACATTAATATAGGATGCTTTCCCTGATTTTGTCACCTGTTCATAAGAAATCCCAAGCTCCCGCGCCAGCAGCTCTACGATCTGTGGCCCGCAAAAACCGCCCTGGCATCGTCCCATCTGTGCCCGCGTGCGTCGCTTTACGCCATCTAAATCTCTGGCTCCCGGGTTGGTATGGATCGCATGCAAAATTTCTCCTTCCGTGATATGTTCACAGCGGCAGACGATTTTTCCATAAGCCGGTTCTTTACGTATCCACTCATTTTTCTCTTCTACAGACGCTTCGCAAAATGCATGATCCGGTTCGCGATATGGCTGATAATTCTGTTTTCTCTGCAAACCTGCTCCCTGCTGTTTCAGCAGCTCCACTACGTATTCCGCAATCGCAGGTGATGCGCTCAGTCCCGGTGATTCAATTCCTGCCACATGGAAAAAGCCACGTTTCGGAGACCGGATGATAAAGTCACCGGTACTCCCGACTGCACGAAGCCCGCAAAAAGAAGTAATCGTCTCTCCAAATGGTATATCCGGCACATACTCCCGCGCCTGTTTTTGAATCTGCGCAAAGCCACCTGCTGTCGTAGCTGCCATCTCTTTGTCCTCCTGATCCACCGAAGTCGGCCCTGCGAGCAGATTGCCATCTACGGTCGGCGTCACGAGAATTCCTTTTCCCATCTTTGTCGGCGTGCGAAAAATCGTATGCTGCACCAAAAGCTTCTTTTCCCGGTCAAGCAGCAGATACTCACCTCTTCTTGGATGAATATGAAATGATGTATCCCCAACCATCGCCGCGATCCGATCCGCATAAACTCCCGCTGCATTGATGATGTTTCGTGTCTGCAGCACCTGCTCCCTGCTGCACACCTCAAAACCGTCAGCACTCTCCCGGATATCCGTGACCTCAAAATTTCGAAGAAGTTCAGTTCCATTGTCCATCGCATTTCCGATGGCTGCGATCGTCAGCTCATATGGACAGATAATGGCACCGGTCGGGGCATACAGCGCAAACAGTACCTCTTTGGAAAGTGCAGGCTCCAGCGCTCTCACTTCTTCCTGATCCAAAATTCTCAGTCCCTTTACGCCATTCTGGCATCCCCGCTCATAAAGTGTCCTGATTGTCGCACGATCCTCCTCACAAAATCCAAGCACCAGCGATCCGTTTCTCTTGTATTTTACTCCAAGCTCTCTTGCGATCTGCGGCATCAGCTCCGATCCGCGCACATTCAGCTTCGCCTTCAGGCTTCCCGGCGGCGCGTCAAAGCCCGCATGGACAATCGCAGAATTTGCCTTCGTTGTCCCCATCGCCACATCATTTTCCTTTTCTACGATGCAGATCCTTAATTCAAAGGCGGACAGCGCCCTTGCAATCAGTCCCCCTACAACACCAGCTCCAATTATCACGACGTCATACATTTGCACGCCCTCCTCTTTTCATTTTTCCTATTTTCCAGTATAATGAAATGAGCAGATTTATCAATAATTCGAGCAATAGTAGGCAAATGAGCAGATTTTTAAGCGTAATACGCAGATTTTGCGTGTTTTTATGGAGGGATTATGTATCAGAAGGAACGAAAACAGCAGATCTTATATCTGCTGCAGGAAAAAAATGAAATGACAGTCTCGGAGCTTTCCCGGCTGCTGTTTACGAGTGAATCCAGCATCCGCCGCGATCTTCAGGCGATGGAACTGAGCGGGCTGGTGAAGCGGACACATGGCGGAGTGAAGCTGCTCGGTGACAATCCGACGATCGTGCCGTTTGCGAGCCGCCTGCATTATAAGGTCGCAGAAAAGAAAAAAATGGCGAAAAAAGCGCTGTCCTATATTCAGGATGGACAGGTCATTTTTCTCGACCAGTCCTCCAGTGCGCTCTTTCTCGCCCATGAGCTGGTGAATCGACGGCAGGTCACCATCATCACCAACAATATTGAAATTCTCGCCACGATGGCGAAGTCCGAGTTAAAGGTCTATGCCTCCGGCGGCTACATCTGCCCGACGAACCGCAACTGCCTGATCGGAGAGGATGCACACGAGATTTTCCGGAAAACGCATGCGGATCTTCTGTTTTTTTCGACCAAGGCGCTCTCTTCCGACGGTGCGCTCTACGACGCCACGCGCGAAGAAATCCACATCCACAACGCGATGCTCGAAAACTCCGCCCGGAAGTATTTTCTGTGCGATTCGGGGAAATTTGACTCGTATGCAAGCTATCTGCAGTGTACGTTATCAGAGCTCGACGGGATGATCAGTGAAGCGGCGATTCCGGAGAGATTCGCGAAATTTCTGCCTGATCCAGATCGGGCTTAGGACTCCGCACACCTGAAGCGGAAAATGCTTATTCTGCATCAGGAAAAACGAGTCTGTCCAGCGCATCAAACACCCGCTCTGCGTACATCTGCTTGATCTCGTGTCTCGTCATCCCGGTGACATCCGCATTTACTTCAAAGCAATTTGCCTCATCGTGTATCAGAATGCAGAAAAATACCCTTCCCTGCACGCTGTCCGCATTGTTCAGATCGAGATTTCCGGTCGTGCCGGTGATCCCGACTGCGATATCGGTATGCAGCTTCTCCTGTACCGTCCGCGCCATCGCCTCCGCACACTCCTTCGAGTAGACACCGTATCGCTCAAGCACCTTCGGATCGACGCCGATAAAAATTTTCGTTTCATTCAGATATGTCACATACCCGCCCGGAAAGATCGCCGATGCCCCCTCCGTATCGGTGATCATCGATGCGATCAGACCGGAAGTGCAGCTCTCCATTGTAGAGATCGTGGTGTGCGTGGCGATGAGTTTTTTGATGAGCTGAGCAATATCTGTCGCTTTTCTATTATCTAATCTCATTTCACAAATCCTCTTATCTACCATATTATCTCCGTCTTTTCTGTATACTGCTTATCTCATCCATGCGTTTTACGGCATCGTGCGACGCTTCTCCTGTCGATAAGCAGACGGAGACATCCCATACTTTTTTCGGAATGTCTTTGAAAAATCCATCTGATCCTCAAAACCGAGCGAGCTCGAAATCATTGCGACCGGAAGCTCTGTCGTATCAAGCAGGCGACCTGCCTTTTTTAATTTCAGCTCCATCAAATACTGTTTTGGCGCGACCTGAAATTTTTCCCGGAAAATCCTCGTCATATAATTCGGATGTATATGAAATTTTTCCGCGACATCCTGTAGCCGGATTTTCTGCGAATACTTCATATCCAGATAAAACCGGATCTCATCTGCCAGTGAACTTTTTCCCTTGCTCTTTTCCTGAACTCCTGCGTCTTCATAAAGATACGACATAACGCGGAGCAGTATACTGTTCGCATAAAAATAGCTGCTGATATCATTATTAAAAATAGACAAAATCTCCAATATACAGTTTTTGTATTTCTCGGTATCCAATCCGCGGAGCACATATGCCTCTTCTGAGGATGCCATCAGCTGGGTGACATACCGCTCTGAATTGATTCCAAGAAAATTGATCCATGCATAACTCCATGGTTCCGTGTCCGATGCCTGATAAAGCGATATCTTCCCTGCAGGAATAATAAATACATCCCCTCTCCGACACTCAAACATATGCTGATTAATATGCAGGACTCCTTTTCCTGACAGCACGAAATGAACGACATGATAAGACCGGATCTTTGGCCCATAGCTGTACCCGATCGAACATTCTTCATAGCCGGCGCTGTAAATTGCCAGATCCGAGAGAGACTTATCAATCAGGTTGTGTGAAGTTTCTTTATACTCTTTCATAAAGCTATCTTACCAGAAAAAGTTTGTTTTTTCCATATTTTTATCCGAAAATACTATATAAAAATTCTGCAGACTTTTGTTTAATAGGGATCAGATACCAAATATCCACGCAGGCATGGCACCCGGCTCATTGCCCGCAGAAATAAAGGAGCGATACGAATGAAAAAAATAACAGAAAACAATTATATGACCGTTTTCAGTGATCTGGAGCTGTCCGCCTGTATCCAGACGGAACATAAAAGTCAGGATCTTCAGATCAGCAGGATTGATGTCCAGCCAAAAACGTTGCCTGAAGGCCAGACTACCGGAACTATCCGGCTTGTATTTTCTTTTCCTGCAACTGATATCAGCGGACGCTGGTACCCGATCTGCCAATTTGACCGGTCAGTAAAGGCCGACTGGTATACTCCTGTGGAATCCATGACTGCAAGCTCTGCGCCTGTCGTCTGCTTCTACCGCGCAGATAGCAGAAACCGCCATACAATCGCGCTCTCAGAAGTCCGGAAGAAAGTATTTCTGAAGTGCGGAATCCATGAAGAGGATGGATCCATGCGCTGCGTCATCGACCTTCCCATCACGCAGGGATTTTCAGAAAAGGAGTTCCAGTTCTCTGTCTGGGAGTCCGTTGAGGAAAAAAAGTACTGGGAGGTACTTGATGAGGTACGCAGCTGGTGGGAGGAAGCTCTGCACATTGTTCCGACCACAGTTCCGGACGCAACGAAAAAAACAATGTATTCCTTCTGGTATTCTATGCATCAGAACGTCACAGCAAAAAACGTGGAAGAAGAAAGCAGACGTGCGGCGCAGTTAGGTCTTTCCGCTGTCATCGTAGACGATGGCTGGCAGACTGAAGACAACAACCGTGGCTATGCCTACTGCGGTGACTGGGAACCATCCAGGCAAAAATTCCCTGACTTTGCCGGACATGTTGCAAATGTACAGGCGATGGGGTTAAAATATCTGTTATGGTTTTCCGTTCCTTATATCGGGAAAAAAGCAAAAGCCTGGAAGCATTTTCAGGATAAGCTTCTGCGATTCAGTGAAAGCCAGCAGGCAGGCATTCTGGATCTCCGATATCCGGAAGTACGGGAATATCTCAAAAACATTTATGTAAAAGCAATCCGGGACTGGCATTTAGACGGCCTGAAGCTGGACTTTATCGATGAATTTTATTTTCAGGAAGACAGCCCTGCTTACAATGAAAACATGGACTACCATGACATACAGGATGCACTGAATCGTTTCCTGACCGATGTTATGGATACTTTAAAGCAGATCCGTCCGGATGTCCTGATTGAGTTCCGGCAAAAATACATCGGACCCCAGATCCGCAGGTACGGAAATATGTTCCGCGTAAATGACTGCCCGGGATCCGCTGTGAGCAACCGTATCGGCACCATCGACCTGCGTCTTTTAAGTGGTAATACTGCCGTGCACTCAGATATGTTAATGTGGCACCCCTCAGAAGCCCCGGAGGATGCTGCCCTTCAGCTTCTCAGCTGTCTGTTTTCAACGGTGCAGCTTTCTGTATGTCTGGATCAGATTTCCGAAAGCATGAAACAGATGCTGCAGTTCTGGTTTTCTTTTATGGAAGAAAAGAGCGCTCTGCTGCTGTCAAGTCAGATCCAGCCTTCCGAACCGGAAAACCTCTATCCGGAAGTCTGCGCAGAACATGCAAATGAAAAAGTGCTCGTACATTATAGTATGGGAAGAGTCGCAAATCTGACCGGCTGTCCGGAAAAGCTCTATTATGTCCATGCTACAAAAGCCGAAGAAATCTGTTTCCGGTGCAATGCCACCGATCAGCTGACTTATGAGGTGAAAAGCTGCTTCGGTGAGACGATTGCACACGGCGAGACCACCGGAAATCCGCTGTTTCTATTATCAGTTCCGACTTCCGGAATGGTTGTGTTTACAAAAAAGATGTAATTACAATATATGAATCTGGCACATCTTCATGGCCTGCAGGCTGGTCTCATGGCTCTTTGGCGTGACACCCGCACAGCAGGCCGCATCTACATAAACCGGCGTCTCCGGCAGATATGCCTTGGCCAGCAGAGCATTTGAAATTACGCAGATATCCGTGCAAAGTCCGACAAAAGTAATGCCTTCGATCTCCTCTTCCTCATTCATGGACACAAGTCTTGCTGCCAGTGCGACAGATCCGAACGTCTCCTTATCGATCGGTTCCGTCTTGCGCAGCACATCCAGCTCCTTCCGGATCTGCCAGCCGTTTTCTTAACTGTTTTTACCTATTATTGTGCCTGCTCTGCCAGCTTCTATCAAGTCACCGTTTTGCTATCTCAACAGGAGCAAAGCCAGTTGCATTCCTCTTTCTTTAGAAAAAATACATAAACCCCTATAGGTATAAATTGTATTTTTATGCAGTTTCGCTAATTATATGTTGACACGAATAAAACGATCGTATATAATCAAAAATCATAATTATCAACGAGTGATTCTGAATTTCAGAATAAAAGGGAAGTCAGGTGAAATTCCTGCACGATCGGGTCACTGTAATCACCATAAGCCATGTGCCGACAATTGTCCATTGCAGCTACTGTGAGAAGGACGACACAGGCGGTGGAGTCAGGAAACCTGCTCATTGATTTTTGGAATGCTTCCCGTCAAAGCTGATCCCAATGCTATCTTTGGGCAACGCGACGTGCGTGCAGGCGCGTCTTTTTTTATGCCAGAACGGCTGTGAAATAAGGAAAGCCCTCACTGCATCGCATGGCAACCTGGTTCGTTGCCTGCGGGAATGTACCTCAGACCAAATGGTCTGAAAAATGGCAAAATGCCGTATATACAGGAGGATAAGAAAATGAAAAAGAAACTGATTTGCGCACTTCTTGCAGGATGCATGGCAATTTCACCGGCTACCATGAGTTTTGCCGCTGAAACCGAACTGGCTACTGATGCAGCATCGGAGGCTGTCACGGAAGCAGCTTCTGAGGCGGCTTCGGAAGCTGTCACGGAAGCAACCTCTGAAGCTGCTTCCGAAACCGGTAAAAAGACCGAATACCCGCTCACCATTTCTAACTTCAATTACGAAAAAGAGCCAGTAGAGGAGACATTTGAGAAGGCACCGGAGCGTGTCATCACTTTCTGGAGCAATTCCCTTGAGTCAATGCTGGCACTCGGCCTTGGTGACCGTGTCATTAGTGCGGTCGGCATGGATGAGAACTCCATCCTGCCGGAGCTGAAGGATGAATTTGACAAGATGATCGCCGGAAAAGAATTCAATGACTTTACCGATTCGAATGCGGCTATGAGCAAGGAAGCCGCAATCATGCTGGAGCCGGACTTCATCCTTGGCTGGAAGTCTTCCTTCTCCGATAAGACCATCGGTGATGTTGACTACTGGCATGAGAATGGCGTCAACACCTACATCGCACTGAACTCCAATGACATCAGCGAGTACCGTACCGTAGAAAACGAGTACACCGACATCCTGACCCTCGGTGAGATCTTCGACGTACAGGACAAAGCCGAGGAAATCGTAAATGAGATCAAGGATGAGGTCGCACGTGTCAAGGCAGCCGTCGCAGACCAGGAGCCGCAGAAGGTCGTTGTCGTAGAATTCATGAAGGATTCCATCTGGAGCTATGACAAAACCATGCTCGTCGGTGATATGGTCGCACAGATGGGCGGCGAACTCATGGATCTTCCGAGCGACATCGGCGCAGAGGATCTGCTGAATGCGGATCCGGATGTCCTCTTTATCATCGGCGATGATGAAAAGGTCGCTAATTTCATGGCAGATGAAGCCTATGCAAGCCTTTCTGCCGTTCAGAACAATCGCGTATTCCCGCTTGACTTAAGTGATGTCTATACCAGCGGCATCCGCACAATCCGCGGACTGAATGCAATAGGCAAGGGTCTGTACCCGGATCTCTACACAGAATAGTTTACGGGAGTACGGCTATGAGAAATGGAGAGAACGGCCTGATCAAGAGCAGGCCACTGTATATTACCACATCGCTTGTGCTGCTTGTTGTACTTATCTTTTCTCTCCTGCTGGCAGTTACCTTTGGCTCCGTGCGCATTCCACTCCGGGATGTGTACGGAGTCATCTTGTATAAGCTGGCAGGAATCGGCGATGCTTCCGTATACGGAAGCGGAAAAATCCGGGATGTCGTCTGGATCATCCGCCTTCCCCGCCTGCTACTCTCGATGAGTGTAGGCATCGGCCTTGCCATCTGCGGTGTCATCATGCAGGCTGTCGTCAAAAACCCGCTCGCAGAGCCTTACACGCTCGGCATTTCCTCCGGTGCGTCCCTTGGCGCTACGGTTGCAATCCTCATGGGCATCGGAACCATGTTCGGTTCCAACTATGTCGGTGTCATGGCCTTCCTCGGTGCATTCTGCATCTCACTTGCCGTCGTCGGCATCGCCAACTTAGGCGGTCGCGCCACTTCGGTCAAGCTGCTCCTGGCAGGTATGGCGCTCAGCTCCATCTGCAGTGCCTTTTCGAGCTTCATCGTCTACTTTGCGCATGACCGTGATGGTATCAAGGATGTGAGCTACTGGCTGATGGGCAGCTTCGCAGGCGCTTCATGGGAAAATCTGCGTGTACTTTTTCCGATTGTCATCCTTGCCTTTTTATTTTTCTGGAGTCAGTATCGAAACCTGAACCTGATGCTGCTCGGCGATGAAGTCTCGATCACCCTGGGCACGGATCTGCATCGGCTGCGCCAGCTCTATCTGCTCGTCTCTGCCGCAGTCGTCGGATTTGTCGTATACTCATCCGGAACGATCGGATTTGTCGGACTGATCATCCCGCATCTTGTCCGTATGCTCTTCGGCACCGATCATAAAAAGCTCCTGCCGATCTGCGCACTGGTCGGCGGCATTTTCCTAATCTGGGCAGATGTACTGTGCCGTATCATCATTCCCGGTAGGGAGCTTCCGGTCGGCATCCTGACCTCGATGATCGGTGCTCCGTGCTTCATTTACCTGATGGTACGCAGACGCTATGGCTTTGGGGGTGCAAAGGAATGAAAATTGACGTAGAACAGCTCTGTGTCCAGTTCGGTGACACAAAAATTTTAAAGAGCGTCGATCTGAATGTAGGCGACCGGGAATTTATCGGCATCATCGGACCGAACGGAAGCGGAAAAAGTACTCTGCTGAAATGCATTTACCGGGTACTTGAGCCAAATGCCGGACTGATCGAGCTGGATGGAAAAAAACTGAAGGATTATGCCGTAAAAGAATCTGCAAAAAAAGTGGCTGTTGTGGCACAGCACAATTACTACAACTTTGAGTTTTCCGTACAGGAGGTCGTCATGATGGGCCGCGCACCGCACAAACGCACACTGGAGCGCGACAATGCCGAGGATTACCGTCTCGTCCATGAGGCATTAAAAAAAGTAAATATGGAAGACTTCGAGAACCGTTCCTTCTCCACCTTATCTGGCGGCGAACAGCAACGGATCATTCTGGCCCGCGCGCTTACGCAACAGACGCCGTGCCTGATCCTTGACGAACCGACGAACCACCTCGATATCAAGTATCAGCTGCAGTTGATGGATATCGTAAAAAGCCTTGATCTGACCGTCATCTCGGCGATCCATGACCTGAACATCGCAGCAATGTACTGTGACAGACTCTTTGTCATGAAGGACGGCCATATCGTTGGCTTCGGCACACCCGAGGAAATGCTCACACAGGAACGTATCAAAGAAATCTATGAGGTTGATGCAGAAGTCATAAAGGACTCGCAGGGGCATCTGCACATCCTGTACTTTCCGGCACACTGGGCCGGGGCTTCTGTATAAAGAGGAGGACTCCCACTATGAAAAAAATCGCAACACTCACCTGTCTCCACTCTAATAAGGTCTGTGCCAGAGTCAGCTGTCTCTCGGCCTTCCAGAACCGCACAGCCTTTTTCAAAGACTATCCGGAAGATACCGTTCTGGCCGCGATGATGACCTGTAACGGCTGCCGCAGCATAACTGAGACAGAACCACAGGACGACAAGGGAATTCAGGAAAAAATCGACCGGCTCGTCCATGAAGGAATCCAGACTGTCCACGTCGGCGTCTGTCGGCTGAACAAAAGCGGAAACGAATGCCCGCGGATTACTGCCATCTGTCAGATGCTCGAAGCGCGGGAAATAGAAGTGATCCGTGGAACACACGCAGAACGACACTAGAACGCATGTATTCACAATCTTTTCTGAAAAATCTCGCTGCCATGATAACGTAAAAGTATAGACGTAAATAGAAAAGCGAAACAATTCGGTACATCATCACATCCGAATTGCTTCGCTTTTGTTTTTCTAAATATATTGCGGTCAGGCTGCCAATTTCTCCTTCCGCTCCATTCTCGCATAAGCAATGATCATTGCGGTTCCGGTCACCACCCACGAAATCGGGTAAATAATCATCAGCATCCAGAACTCATGTACCTGCCTGCAGGCCGTCGAGATCCAGATCAGCCGCAGCACGCAGGAACCAAAGACGGTGATGACTGCCGGAAGCAGAGAGTGCCCCCTTCCACGCATCGCACCTGCGCTGATCTCATAAGTCGAGGTCAGAAGCTCCAGCGTCGTCACAATTGTCAGACGCTGCATCGCAAACCCCAGTACTGCTGCATCCGTCGTATACAGGCGAAGGAAAAAGTCCCTTCCAAGCACAAAAATCATAGAGAGACAGCCACAGGAAACCATGGAAAGCAGCATAGCTGTGCGAAAAATCTTCCGGCATCTTTCATGCTCTCCGGCTCCGTAGTTCTGACTTGTGAAGGTAACCGTCGCCTGGGCAAACGCATTGACCATAAAGTAGGAGAAAAACTCAAAGTTCAAAGCCGCTGCCGATCCGGCGACCGCATTTGACCCGAAGCTGTTGATCGTACTCTGGATGCAGACGTTTGCAAGCGAAAATACCATTCCCTGCAGTCCTGCAGGAATACCGATCTTCAGCATTTCCTTCAGTTCTTTCCTGCTCACTGCAAGCTTGCACAGCTCGACCCGGATCACTCCTGGTTCATGAAACAAAATAAACATCACAATGCCCGAGCTGACAATGTTGGAGACTACCGTGGCGATCGCCACACCTGCCACACCGAGGTGAAATACAATGACCAGAATCAGGTTCAGGACCGTATTGACAATGCCCGCTGCGATCAGACTGTACAGCGGTCTCTGGCTGTCCCCGATACTGCGCAGGATCGATGCACCGAAATCATACAGCATGATAAACGGCATCCCAAGCAGATAAATCCGCAAATACAGCACCGCAAGGTCGATCACGTCCTCCGGCGTCCCCATCAGAAGCAATACCGGCGCTGCGATAAACTGTCCGAAAATAAGGACGAAAAAGCCGCTGAGCACTGCCACCACAATCGCCGTATGTACCGCCGTGCTCACACGTTCCGTCGTTCCCTGTCCGATATAGCGGGCCACTATGACGTTCGCACCAAGTGAAATTCCGATAAACAGGTTGATCATCAGCGAAATCAGCGAGCCATTGCTCCCGACCGCAGCCAGTGCCTGACTGCTCGCAAATCTTCCAACAACCGCCGTATCCACCGAGTTGAACAGTTGCTGCAAAATACTGCTTGCCGCCAGCGGCAGTGCGAACAGCAGCAGCTTGTTCCACAGCGAACCATGAAGCATATCCATAGATTTTTTCTGATTCATCTTCTTTTGGTCAAACTCCTTCTTCTGCAATTTCGAAGCCATATGCTCCGTTTCATCCATAGATCCTATAGCGATCCTCGTAAATAATGCATTTAAGACAGTTCAGCAGAGTGCGAAAAACAAGGAAGATATCTGCAGACACGCTCTAACGCACGGCAAAGATATCTGACGCAGAATTTCACACTCTGATGGGCTGGATTATGATGCATTATTTACTCGGACTGCTATAGATGCAAGCATTTTTGTAGACTTTCGGATGCACCACAGGCATGTCGGAAAAATATAGCAGGTTGCTGTGATCCAGGCAGTCTGGTCTGCGAAGCAGATGGCTGTGAAGCCAAAAGTTCCTACAAATCCAAGACAGACAACTGTTCTGGCGATCATTTCTGTTACGCCGGAGAAAACGGCTCTGCCTGAATATCCAAGTCCTTGAGTTACCATACGGGCGACATTGAGAATACCAAGACTCCAGTAGAAAAATCCCATACATCTGAGGTATTTGGCAGAGGCATCCAAAACTGCCACCGCACTCTTTCCAACAAACAGCATAGAAAGTGTACGCCCTGCAAAAATCAGTAAAATTCCTGCCGCAATACCATATCCTACTCCCACTGTAATACCACAGCGCAATCCTTTCTTAATCCTGTCAGACTGTCCTGCTCCAAGATTTTGGCTGCAGAATACAGAAGCAGAGGTTGCGATAGCATCAAATGGACACATGGTAAACTGCTTGATCTTCATTGCTGCAGTAAAAGCTGATACATATGTACTTCCAAGCCCGTTGTTCGCAGACTGCATAACCATACTTCCGATAGCTGTGATGGAGAACTGAAGTCCCGTAGGCATTCCCATTGCCAGAAGTTCCTTTACTGCATCCCCTTTTATTGTCCTGTTTTCTTTCTTGAGCCACAGAAGTTTCATCTTGCGGATGATAAAAATAAGGCACAAGATTCCACTGATCGCCTGTGCGGAAATGGTTGCAATGGCAGCTCCGGCACATCCAAGTTTCAGCACTACGATACAGAATAAATCCAGAAAAATGTTCAGAACAGCAGATAACGCCAGAAATATAAACGGTGTCCTGCTGTCTCCCACTGATCGCAAAATACTGGACAGGTAGTTATATAAAATCGTAAAGGGAATCCCCAGGAAAATGATCAGCAGATAACTATATGCATTGTCATAAATGTCCTCCGGTACTGATAGAATATGTAATATCCGAGGACATAAAACGCTGCATAATACCGTAAAGATCACTGCAATTCCTGCACATAATACAGCTCCATTAAAGATATAATCCCGCATTTTTTCTATTTTCTCTGCACCGAAATATTTAGCTACAGGAACACCAAAGCCTGTACAGCTTCCCATGCAGAATCCCAGTACCAGAAACTGAATACTGCTGCTGGCTCCTACACTTGCCAGTGCTTTTGCGCCAAGAATCTGGCCTACGATCGCAGCGTCAATAATATTATAGGTCTGTTGCAGCAAGTTTCCTAACAGTAAAGGAAACGCGAACTGTAACATCAGTTTCAGAGGATTGCCCTTTATCATAGATGTAGTCATTTCTATTTATCCCCATTTCTATATTTCTTTAACAATTCCAACCGATAAAATTATCTGCTTTACTATTGATTTGATTGAATTCCCATTAAAATACAAATATCAATTTCAACAAAATCCCTTCATTATCATAACATTCATATTTTTAGTTTCAATAAGAAATTTTGACATATTTTTACACTATTTTATCTTAAAGCCGAGTGTTTTCATAAGTCAGGCGGATATTCGCAATTGCATCAGGAGACTTAATCTATTCAATTAACAAAAAAAGCCCTACAAAACGCCATCCAAGCGCATTGTAGGACTTTATATATTGGCTTAGCCTTTAATACCGGAAGATGCAATACCTTCTACATAATATTTCTGCATGAAGATGAACATGATGATCATTGGGATTGCAGAGATTACCAGTGCTGCCATGATTGCACTGTAATGTACAGGCTGTGTTCCGAAGAAGGACTGAACTGCAAGCTGGATCGTACGCTTGTCTTCACCGGTCATAACCAGGAATGGCCACATAAAGTCATTCCAGTGAGCAACGAAATCAAGGATAAATACAGTTGCATATACAGTCTTGGAAATTGGCATAACAATCTTGAAGAAAGTTCCTGCCGGACGACATCCATCAATTGCAGCCGCCTCGATCAGATCATCTGGAATATCACAGAAAAACTGACGGAACATATAGATGGAGAAACATTTTGCTACAAAAGGAATTACCAGTGCTACAAGTGTATTTACCCAGCCAAGCTGTGACATTTCAATATATAACGGAAGCATGATTGCTTCCATCGGAAGTACCATCAGAGCTACTACCAGGTTCATGATTGCGCCCTTTCCTTTGAACTCAAATTTCGCAAGCGCATAACCACACATGGAGTTTACAAGCAGATCAAGAACCAGGATGAGTGCAATGTAAAGCAAGGTGTTCTTAAATACCTGAGGAAGATTCATTCTGGCAAATACTTCTACATAGTTATTAAAAGAAGCCGATACCGGAAAGAATGTTTTCAGTGAGTTCATATTTGCAAAAATCTGAGATTCCGGTTTCAGAGACGCGGAAATCATCCAGATCAGAGGAGAAACAAAGATAATACCTATGACAATATTTCCAAAATAAAACATAAATTTGGAAAAAGCCGCAGAAAATTTCATTGATGATTTTTTCATTTTCCTGTCCTCCTTAATCAGTTGCAGTAGTTACTTTCTTCATTAACAGTGACATTGCCACAACAATAACGAAGAATACAGTTGCGATTGAGCAGGCATAACCAAAGTTACCTTTCTGGAAGCCCTGTGTATAAATGTAATATACCAGAGTTTTGGTGGAGTTCTTTGGTCCGCCCTGTGTCATGATATATGGCTGTGTGAACAGCTTCATTGCCTGGATCATAGTGATCATAATAACATATTTTATAGTTCCTTTCAGTCCCGGAAGTGTGATAAACAGGAACTGATTCCATTTGTTTGCACCATCTACAGATGCTGCCTCATACTGATCTTTCGGAATTCCCTGAAGACCTGCCAGGAAAATCATCATCTGATAACCTGCGCCCTGCCATGCAGACATGAAGATAATGGAGTTCATGGCTGTATGCTCATTGCTCAGGAAATTAATAGGATCCATTCCCAGTGATACCAGCAGAGAATTAATAAGACCAGTGTTTGGATTTGCATTGTAAAGTACTGACCACAGAACAGAGATAACAACCATAGAGGTTAACTGTGGACTAAAATACATTGTTCTGAATATTGCGACTCCGCGGAATTTCTTTGAAACCAGAAGCGCCAGTCCAAGTGCCAGTATACACTGTACAGGTACAACAACTACTGTGAAATATACAGTATTTTTCAGAGCCATCCAGAAGTTTTTATCCTGGAACAGTTTCTGATAGTTTTCAATACCAATCATCTTTATGGCATCCGGTCTCATAATCTGATATTTAAATCCGGAATAGTAAACGGTATAGATCATCGGTACAACCAGAAATGCGATCAGAAGGATAACTGCCGGAGCAGTAAATGCATATGCAGTGATTCTCTCGTCACGTTTTCTGCCTGTCAACTTCGTCTTAGCCATAATCCTTTCCCCCTTTTTGTTCAAATGTATGTCTTTAACATCTGCTGCAATTTTACTTCGCCCTCAGTTTCTCTGCTTTGGGCTTAAAATAGCCGCACCGCAGAAGCGATGCGGCCAGGTTTCTATCCTGATTATTCAGCGTAGTATGTTTCGTAATCTTCTGTGAATGTTTCTGCTACTGTATCAAGTTCAGACTGGATATAATCATCATCAACTTCTCCGTTTGTAGCTGCATCAGAGAGGATATTTGTCATTGCTTCAGCATATGCAGAAGAGAATGTTGCATAGGAAGGTGTTCTTGGACGCGGAACTGCTGTGTTGTTCAGCTGTTCAACCATAAGTGCACGTGCTCCTTCTTTGTAATCAGCCATTGCTTCTTCATCATAAGCAGAGTTACGTGTTGCAGGTTTTGCGATTGCATCTGCATAAGTTGCTACATTTTCGCTGTTCATCAGCCACTGAAGGAATTCGCCTGCTGCATCCGGATTCTCACAGTCCTTGCTTACTGCTGCTGCCCAGTCACCACAAGGAGAAACTGCTGTACCTGTTTCAGATACCGGATAGTATGTTACACCCCAGTCAAAATCTGCATTTGCTTCCAGAGTTGCAACTTCCCATGAACCACCAAGCATTGTTGCACATGCACCGTTTAAGAACTCGTCTGTGATCGGCTCAATGTTTGCATATCCTTTTGCAATAAGATCTGCAAGGTAAGAAGTTGTTTTTACTGCTTCTTCGCTGTTTACATATCCATCAGCTTCCTTACCATCTTCGCTGATGTAGTCTTTTCCTTCAGAGATATACATTGGCTCTAATGCATATGGAAGACCTTCACCATGATCCATGATAATGTGTGTTCCCACATAATTATCTGTTGTACACTTCTCAGCGATCTCTGCCATCTCATCCCATGTGATCGGGTTGTCTAATGTACGGGAATCAAGGTCATCTGTATCAACACCGCACTCTTTGAGGTATTCTTTATTGTAATAGAATGCTACAGAAGATTCTGTTGCACCGATTGCATATAACTGTCCGTCATAGGTATTCTGAGCAATGGATGAAGGAACGAAATCAGAAAGATCATCCTCTGTAAAATAATCATTCAGCGGAATGCTGATTCCGTTTGCTGCATAGTAGGAAACCTGCGGTCCGTCTACATAGAAGATATCCGGAAGGTCATTGGATGTTACTGCTGTAGCAATTTTGTTATCATATGCATAGGAATCGGAACGGTCGATTGCTTCACGTGAGACCTGGATATTCGGGTTTGCTTCGTTCCACTCTGCAATCTTCTCAGTCCACCATGCCTCTACCTGTTCTCTGTCTGTCGGGCTCCAGATTGTAATGTTTACTACATCACCATCTTTTGCCATTGCCGGTACTGCACTGAACATTGTAGTTGCCGCCATTGTGAGTGCCAGAATTACGCTCATTCTTTTTTTCATGTTTCTTTCCTCCTGATAAAATATATTGTTTTTTGAGGTTACATCTCCTTAATCTCGTTCAGGAAATGCTGCTTTTATGAAACCCGTTCCATGTATTTCCTTTTTTAACCACAGCTATTTCGCTGTGCTAAAAGGCTTTATTTAATCTCTTGTGGAACCCGTTTCATATGATGGTTTTATCATAATCTCTCTTGCCTTATTTGTCAATAGATTTTAGCTTGAAAATCCTGTTTTCGCATCAATTCGTATATTTTTACAATATAAGTTATCTGTTTTTATATATTTTTCACAATCATATCTGGGTTTTTTCTTTGCTATATTTATATTAAATTTCCTATATTCCGTTATTTTTTACACGTTCCAAAAAAGGAGAGGGGAAAATAGAATTCTCAATTTTCCCCCTCTTCTTTCTATTTATTTTTTCATTTTTATGGAACCCTTACCATTTTTTTACTGCCGGCAGATATATGGCACATTGCTTTAAGCAAATATCGTTACTGTTCACTCCGTTCTCAGTAACTTAGCCAAATATCTGTATTCTACGGATTTATTTCCAGATAGATTTCATTTCACAGATTTTAACCTGCGCTTCTTTATCACTGTTCAGACAGAAGATACCCTGGCTGCTGCTATTGTAAAACAGTCTGGTTCCTGCATCTTCTCCATCATTTAAATATACCTCAATTGTTCTTCCGTCTACAAAAATTTCTGCATTTCTGCATTTTTCCACAGAAGAAACAAACTGTACCTTATCGCTCTTCACACCGACCATTTTAAAGAATACTTTTCCCCCTTCTGCAGTCAGACTGATGGATTTATCCCCATCCTGACCAAGAAGAATGTTGAAATCTCCTGTTTCTTCAAATGATACAGATGCATAATATCTGTTATCTGAAATGGAGCCGACTTTAATCTCACTGCCTGTGCCTTCATATACTGTATCACCCAGAAGAGTATAAACTTCCTCTACAGGTTTTGTATATACATGTTCATTCTTCACATGGAGCTCTCTTGGCAGAGTCATGCTTCCATAAGCTCCCGGCTCGGAACTTGATCCAGTTCCCATAGATATGCTGCAGTTCTTTTATTTCTGTTTTGTTTTCTTTTACCTTCTTCAGGCTCACACTGCCTTTTTTCCCGGCTTCTGGTTTTACAAATAATTCCAGACATTCATAGTTTCCTGTGTACATATGTAAAAATCCCCTTTCTGAATTTTGTCTCTGATTCACTATATATCTATAGTACTGACCTTCTGCCGACATAATCTTACTATATCATAGCAAAATCACGAGGAGTTTCAATAAAATATTTTGACATTTTTTTATACTATTTTATCCTGTATGATCCCATATAAAAAGGATGCCGGGAGCAAATCCGACATCCTTTTTACTGTTAACTTATGTTTATTTACAGTAGCCTCGTTATAACTATACGAGAGTATTATAAATTTTCCCAGTTCTCTTTGATTACTGTGCTTTTTTTCTTTTAAAATCATGAAATTTTTTACAATTTATAATAATGCAATCAAGACAGTTCCGCAGACTGCGAAAGACAAGGAATTCCCCGAAACACATTTTCTGCAAAATCCATAACTGCTTCATTTTCTCTGCATGTATCCAGTATTATATTATCCAATGATGCCTCATCAACATGTACTGCTTCAATCGGAAGTTTAACCAGTTCATCCATACTTAACAATGCTCCAACCTGCGCATCAAAGCAGGATTGATTTTCTTCACTTTCTTTTTTATCAGTTTTTGTAGTTGCCACAATATGATTGTTTGCAATGTAATTTTCTCTTCCGGAAACCAAACGAATGATTATCGGTTTTACGCCTGCCGGTTTCAGATATTGCTGTTCAATCGTCTCCGAAATGTGATTAGCAATCAGTGAATTGCTACTTCCCTGAATATGAATCAGGCCAAAATCATCCTCTAATCCATTATCATATTCCAGCATCGGAGGCCATGGTTCATGATCTCTGAGAAAATGATTGGAAGATATGAGATTTTCTCTACAATTTTCCATTATCAGCATTCCCGGATAAAAAGAATGAAATCTGTTTGCAGTTACTGATGATCTAAGAACACCCTTAAGATGTACTATACTTTTTCCTCTTGGAAAAATGTTATTGGAAGTAATCAGAAGTCCTCCAAAATTTTCGGCAAAAATTGTATAACCTCTATAACCAGCCCCCATAAGATTATCTGTTATTTTAGATGCCTGTCCGGCTCCACGAAGTTCTACACAATTTCCACATTCTGCTATAAAATTATCATGAACAGATAATGCATCAGAATTGTAAAGAGTCACTCCATGCTCCAGATAAATAATACCCATGCCTGTAATTCTGAAAGAATCCTGTGCACTGGCTACATAAATTCCTGTTTTTCCATTTAAATATGTATTCTCTGGATCTCCATTTCCGTCATCTACAAAATGGAGTCCATCAATACAGAAATTTTCAAACTCCACGGAACTGATTCTCGGATCTCCCTCTCGTTCCACCAGAAAAGCAGCACCGGATCTTTCATCCCCCTTTAATGGTTCCAAATCTACCAGAATCCTGCTACCGCCCGGCCAGATGTCATGAAGATCCTTCCACTGTTCTTTTGGCACATTATATCGGATACTTGAAGACACAAATCCATGTCCTGATCCTTGGATTTTCAAGTAACTGATGTCAATTTTCACCTGCGTTTTTAAATGATAATCTCCAGACGGAATATAAATTACTGCTCCCGGTTTTCCTCCATCATTTACATTTGTATCCTTCTGTCTGTTCTTGATGTCTGCAATGATACTGTTGATCACTTCTCCGATATCCGTATATGGGTTACCTACCTGCCAGTCAGTGACATCATAATAATTATTACGTTTCATTTCAATACTCCTCCTGCTTTCAGTTCATGTCAAGCGGATATTCGCAATCCGCTCCGCTACTTGATTCAGTTAAAACACTCCTGCAATCCATATGCTTCATAGTCTCTGATTACCGCTCTTCCACCAAACGCAGATATACTTATTGCATCCTGATCATTTCCTGCAAAAATATTATTGGAATGATTATTTCTGTATTGATCTGTAAATATCTCCAGAGAACTCTGATCTGAAAAGATATGTACATCCAGACTTTTTTCGCTGACCTTAAGTACACTTCTGGATGTTCCTACACTCCATCCATCTGCACAGCTTCTGTCTACCAGCAATTCACCATTTTTCAGATCAAAAATACAACGGGATTCTTTTTCTTTTCCGCATCTGAGCTTCAGTTCTACCCTGTCTGCATCAGTTTCTTCAAGATCCAATGTAAATTTCATCTCAAAGCTGATTCCATCTCCTGCTTTTAACTGCTGAGGTGTTTCTGTAATCTGTATTTCCCGTTGCGTAAATTTGTTTTCACGGATTTTTTCCATTTCCTCTACAGGAACAAACGCCAGCGTTCCATCCTTGCACATCCGAACTTCACGAATCACATTAAAAAATCCGCACCAGCCCTCCTGATAAGTAGGTCCCCAGTCCTTAAAGAGAGGCATCCATTCCCATTCATTCGCCCAGGCAACAATCAGACGTCTTCCATCAGGAGCAACCATGGACTGTGGCGCATAAAAATCAAATCCCCAATCCATTTCACCACTGATATGCCAGTCAAATTTTCCTGTTTTGTAATCAAAATCTCCTGTCAGGTATACTGATGTATGATCTCCTGAGCCCATTGGAGAAAAAGTGAGAACATATTTATCGCCAAGCTGATAAAAATCCGGACATTCCCACATGAATCCCCATTCTCCACGGCTTTCTGCCAGCACGTTTAAAAAATTCCAATGATAAAGATCTGCAGATTCATATATCAATGCTAATCCTCTGTTATTACGACTGGCCCCTACAACCATATAATATTTATTTTCATGCTTCCATACCTTTGGATCGCGGAATGAATCCGGCTGAATACCTTCCGGTGCATCAAAGAGAGGATTTCCGTCATACTTTTCAAAATTTATTCCATCTTCACTTATAGCAAGACACTGGCTTTGCTCACTTCCGTTTCCATGATTTGCAGTTGCCGTATAAAATACATATAACTTACCTTCGTGTTCGATTGCACTGCCGGAAAAACATCCACCTTTTTGATAATCATCATACTCTTCACTGGGTGCCAATGCCAGAGGCAAATATTCCCAATGAACTAAATCTTTGCTGACTGCATGTCCCCAATGCATACAATCCCAAAATCCATTATATGGATTAGTCTGATAAAACACATGATACTGTCCGTTAAAAAAGATCAGTCCGTTAGGATCATTCATCCACCCGCTCTGGGGCATAAAATGATAATGCTGACGCATTTTTCCATTTTGAACAATCATCTTTTTACTGTCAATTTCTTTTTGCGCGTTTTCTATTCTTTGTCTCATTAATATTTTATTCACTGGCTTTCTCCATTCTTATTATCCTTTTACAGCTCCTGCTGTCATTCCCTGAACAATGTATCTCTGTGCAAACATTGATAAAATCATTACCGGGAAGCTAAATAAAAATGCTCCTGCACACATCGGTCCAAGGTCAAGATTATACGCTGACAGGAAACCGGCAAGACCTACTGTAAATGTTTTAGCATTCATACTGGTCAGCAACAGAGAAATAAGAAAATCATTCCATGCCAAGAACAATGTAAATATAAAGGCAGTTGCAAGTCCCGGCTTACAAATCGGCAAAATAACCTTTCTGAATGTCTGAAGGCTGGAAGCGCCATCTACATATGCAGCCTCATCCAAAGTAGACGGTACTCCCTCATAAAAACTAAGCATTGTCCACATTACAAAAGGCATGTTTACTGCCGCATAAACAATAATCAATGCAATTCTGGTATCATACAATCCCATATTACAAATAATCTCATAAATAGGTACTGCAATACTGGATGTAGGAATCATTTTCAGACATAAAATCAATACCACCAGCCCTACTGACAGCTTCGCTCCAGATCTCTGAATAGCATATGCAGCCAGTGAACCCAAGATAACTGCAATAATTGTACTGCAAACTGCTGTAATCAAACTGTTCAGCAGATACCCACCCGCGTTCATTCTTACAAATAATTGAGTGAAATTTTCAACTGAAAAGCTTTTTGGAAGAAAAGATGGTGGAACAGCAATTACCTCTGATCCGGGTTTAAACGAACAACAAATTACATAAATATATGGAAGCAGCCAGAATATTGTAATAATTATAGAAATAATAACTGCTATTTTTAGTTTGATACTATTACCTTTCTTCATTTTGGTCTCCTTATTGAATCCTTTTTACTACTGTTTTTCTTTGACAGCTTTTACTTTTTCTTTGGATTCCATAAACTCTGCATAAATACTAATGTAAACACTACAAGAACTATGATAAAGATAACAGCCATTGCACTGGCATATCCTGTATTATTATACTTTACAAGTGTCTTATAAATAATAATACTAATTGTCTCCGATGAACTGTTAGGTCCACCTTCTGTCATTGCCCAGATAATGTCAAAAGTCTTTGCCGCATCTATAATTCTCACTGACAATGCTGTCAACAGAACCGGTTTAATTCCCGGTATTTTTATGTAAAAAATTTCCTGCAGCTTACTTGCTCCATCCATTCTTGCTGCTTCTGACACGCTGGTATCCAATCCCTGAAGGCCAGCCAGAATCATCAGCATCATAAACGGTGTAGTCAGCCATATATCTGCAATACAACAGGCGATCAATGACCATCGGGAATCTGCAAGCCACAAAATTTCACTTGGACTGGATAAGATCCCTATTCTGGTCAGAAACTCATTGACAATACCAAAGTTTGAACTCATCATCAATTTCCAGATAAGACCTGCAACCAATGGTGCAATCATAAGCGGAGTCATCATAAAA
>ERZ824488.1670-NODE-1670-length-23035-cov-3.341123_pt1 | contig 23035 bp, 28 predicted proteins | sample MGYA00519936_ERZ824488 | MGnify/ENA primary metagenome ERZ824488 (study PRJEB31778, sample SAMEA3449153) | human gut metagenome | biome: human gut; feature: human-associated habitat; material: faeces | place: United Kingdom | collected 2010/2012 ... | reverse complement strand
AGCGCTTCGTCGTCCGCCTTGATGAGCATGGGGAAAAAGCCCTCACGCACCCCCAGCCGCTGGGCATAGCTGTATGCCGACACGATAGGGTCATCATCTGCCATGGATGGGAAATAGGTACACTCGCAGTCTAGATACTCCATCAAAGCCTTGGCCACCTCGGAAGGCTCCAGCGTACCCTTGTCGAAGTCCTGTCCTTGCCAGTTCAAAAAGCGTTCCGCAATCACCTCTGCCATAGCCTGATAGTAGTCCTCGTCAAAGGGGATAAACAGGTACGCCTCCTGCCGGAATTCATCGGAGTGATACCGCTCCGGGCCGAAGTATTGGAGGGCGTAGTCGTCGATGTCGCTGGGGAAATAGGGGCTGTCCGGCTCCCCATAGTAGTAGGAGGCAAAGGCCCGGCCTGTTTTGTTGAACATCGGGCCGACCGGCTGCCCGTCCAGCTCATCACGGATAAACTCCCGCAGATCCACGCCGGCAGGAGTGGTCTTGACCTTTTCTACCACCTCTCCGTATTCCGAGAGGAATTCTTCGCCCATCAGGTCATGCTCCATACACCAGCGCAGGTAAATAGCCATGTGGTTGTAGGCATTGATCTCATCCACCGGCAGACCCTTTTCCTGAATGATCTCCAGATGCCAGTCGGCATCGTCCATTTCCACCACATAGTTGTCCTCATCATCCCCGCCAAGGGTGCCTCTGGTGATGGCATCCTGACGATCAGGCTCCACCACAAAGCTGATGCCATTCATTTTGTCCAACAGGGCGCCCGCGTCATGCTCCAGCTTATACTCCAACTCATCCCGGTAGAGGGGGAGCACCTGATAGAAGTTGACCTCCTCGCCGCCCGGCAGGATGTAGACCCCGCTGCCCTCCTCTGTGCCCTGCGGCCCCACCAGCAGGGAGGCGCACAGCTTGGTGTTTTCCGCAAAGGGCTCCTCGCCGTCTACGGTGTGGCCCCAGCCCAGCCAGGTATCGCTGGCAATGGGCAGGCGGGCCAGGGATTTCAGCAGACGAACAGGCCAGTACCACCGCTCGTCTTTCATGGACTCCTGATCCAGCTTCCAGTTCCCCGGCAGCGCGATGGCCAGTTCCGCCCGCTCCAGCTTGTATTCCGCCAGTTCCTCCGGCACATTCATCCGGTGGGTGCCCATACCCATCGTAACCAGCGTGTAGTAGTCCCGTTCCTCCGAAGGCGGAACAACGCAGATGTCTACATGAATGTCGGGAGAATCCAACTCGTGAAATACATTCTCGAACTTGCCGAAATACTGCTGGATGTGCCCCTCGACGGCCTCCATCTCCTCCTGAGTGTAGACCTCAGGCGAGGAGGTTTTCTCTTCATTCTGGGGCTCCTCATCTTCAGGTGCTTCTTCCCCACTGCCGTCCGACCCATCCTCGCCGGACTCCCAGGAGATCTTCAGCGTCATCTGCTCCGTCGGCAAAGAGACGCCGGGGCTGCGGGTGATGGTGTGCTTATCGTCCGCAGAAAAGCCGATAGTCTCGCCGTCTTGTAGCGTCACATCATTCTCCAGCACATAGGACACAAAACTGGCCAAAAAGTCCCGCAAGTCGCCCGGCTCGGCATCGGTACCCAGCACTTCCATCTCGTCCTTGCCAAACACATTCATGCCGTAGGTGTAGCCGTTCATACCATTCTCATTACGCCAGAGACCGAACCAGATCCAGTTGAAGATGGGCAGTTCGTCCTCTTTTATCATGTCGGCGAAGCCCTCATAGAACCGGGGCTCAAACACCACGCCGCTGGTGTAGACACCGGTGGCGTATTTCTGCTTGCAGCACACTGCCATCGCCTTGGTGAACAGCTTACCTCGTTCCAGCAGTTTTTCCTCCTCGCCCAACACAGCCACCATGATATGGGCCTTGTGCGCTTTGGCCACTTCTACGGCTTCTGGCCACATATAGTTGTTTTCGGCGTTGATCTCTGCTTCATTGTCCGGGATGTGACCGTGGAATAGTGTCACAATCAGCATCATATTGCCGACCCGCATTACCACAGCGTCATCGCTGTTCTCAACATCTTCGTCGCCCTCATCCGGCTCCTCATCTACGATGCCCCATTCTTCCCGCAGATCTCGAATCAACTGCTCCTTGTCCCACTCTGCTTTGGAGAGGAGCACAGATCCGGCAAAGGAACCCTTATGGTCGGTTTCCTCCTCGTCGGCGTCATCCTCAAGACCCTCTACATCTTCATCCGGATCATAGAGGGATTCATGCTCCAGTCCGCGGATAAATTCCTCAAAGCTATCTGCCAGATGGGTAATTTTATAGTCATTTTCCTGATCCACATGGACTACCGCAGGCTCTCCCTGGGGACCGCAAGCCCGGTAGTCCAGGAAAATCATATCGTGTCCGGCGCTTGGACAGTCGCAGATGGCCACGCCGATGGCGGGGTACTCCCACTCGTCGATCATAAACTGGCTGCCCAGCTCACCGCAGAGGGAGCAGCTTTTTTCCCGTCCGATGCCGAAAATGCCGGTGATGGCCACATGATCATCTGACCAACAGGTAGGCTCATCGCAGGGATAGCAGGTGTTCACCGGAATGCCGCCGTTGTGCTGCTTCATCAGCCAGATGTAGGCAGCGGGCAGCTTGTAGCCCAGTTCCTCCTCCACGCTGGCAATCAGCTCATCGGAAGGCGGATCACTGACATATTCTTTCAGTGCATACCAATTATCATCCCAGAAGTTGGTGAGGTCGAAGCCCTCAAATGGAGTATCACCGGGCACGAATTTGGCCTTCTTCTTCCGGCTGCGCTGGCGTTTCCGAATCTCCGCCTTACACTCCCGAATTACTGCCGGGGCATTTTCATCCTCCGGGTCCAACTCTGCCCACCGCTGAGCGTAGGGAATGGCCTTTTCCTCCTGGCCGTAGAGATACTGATAGCCATAGGCCATCCGCATATTCCACTCCGCCTTGTCCTGGCCTTCCTCCCGGACGGACTCCAGCACCTCAATGGCCCTCAGAAGGGCTTTGTCTCCCTTGGATTTCAAAGTACCTTCGTCATGGTCCCCGATGATGGCGTAGTTCTCCAGTGCACGGGCCAGGGCGTAGGCGGTGCGGTAGTTCCTCCAGTTCTCCGGGATGGCATTCAGTGCCTGGATACAGCGGGTGTACTCGTCTTCGTCGTTCCACTGCTCCAGCTGAGCGAAGAATGCTTCGGCGTTCTGTTGGGTGTAAGGAATATAGTCCATGCCCGTCAGCGTTTCGTCCAACTCGTCATCCTGATTCTCAGTTTCTGTCCCATCATCTTGTTGCTTTAGGGGTACAGAACCGGCTTCACGGCGGAAGGTGTGGAAGCTGGCCCAGGGGATGTCGCTGTCCTCGAAAAACTCCTTGGCCATCTGGAGTGCCGTCTGGATGTCCCAAGCGATGAAATCCACATAGCCGCAGAAGAGGCCGGTGGCTCCGCCGGTGAGGGTTAGCGCCTCCGGGCCGTCTCCGGCAGTCAGCGCTTCCTCCAGCCTATCCCGGAAGTCGAAGATTTTCTGACTGCCTTCCTCCTCCCGCAGGGTATCCAAGGGATAGCAGATGAAGCCCGCCGCTGCGCCGTCGGCATGGAGATCGTCCACAAAATCGTTGTCGGCGTTCAGATAGCCGTTAACCAGCGGGGCGCAGCAGGTCGAGCCGACGATGGTATCCAGCCGCCAGTCGGCTTCCGGGTCCTTGTTGGGTTCCATTTTGTAGCCAAGGTAGCTGTCCAGATAGGCTTCCGGATCAGTGGAGAGTTCCAGCCCCTTTTCTTTCAGCTTTTCGGGCAGCTGGGACATACGAATGGACGGCTCTGCCTTGGGCGTTTCCAGCACATCAAAGCGGCCTATGTATCTCATGTGGGGGATTTCGCCCAGCACCTGGTCGGTGAGGGTGGTGAGTATCCACCAGGCCCGGCCTTCTGCCTCCCGGAGCATAGGCAGCAGTTTTTCACAGTAGGCGGAGATGGCGAAGCTGTGTTCACCCTGCTCCTCCAGCCAGATCTGCACATCCTCACCGGAGATGTCCCAGCCATCGTCGGTGCGAAGGCCGATGTTTCGGATGGGCTGACGGCCCACCAGGATGTTCCAGTGCTCCAGCACCTCCTTGGGGGCGTGCTTCTGGAAGTAGACCAGCTCAAACAGCTTGACCTTGTCGCCCTCCGGGGTGAGGATCAGCTCATGCTTTTCGCCATTGAAGCCCATCTCGAAGGAGATCTCATCAAAAACCAGATTCAGGGTTTCCTCCATTTGGGCCACGAGTTCGGCGCCGCGGGTATGGTCTTTGTCCTCGTCCATCATCTGGCGCAATTCTGCTTCCATTTCGGCAAAGGTCTCCCACCAGTTCTCCGTCCCTTCCCGGAAGCACTCCGAGAATTGCGGCAGAGAAACGCCCTTTTTGCACGAGTCGATCAGTTCCTCAATATCCTGTTTGGTGTTAAGTTTAGGATCATCACCGGGATGCAGTTCCAGAGCTTTTTCAAAATACCGCAGAGCGCGGCCTTCTTGGTCCAGATAGTAATAGGAATAGCCCATACGGAAGTTCCAGGAATAAGTGTCTCTCAGTTCCTCCTCGTGGGACTGCATCAGTTTCAGTGCCCGGTGAAGCAGTTTTCTTCCCTCAGGCTCGCTGGGGTCCGCCAGATTGTTGCAGGCCCGCGCCAGCTCCATATCGGTTTCCGGGGTGCGCTCCTCGGCGGGGATGGCCTCCAGCGCGTCGATGATCTTCTGGTATTCGCCGTTCTCATGCCACTTCCGGCATTGCTCCAAAATATCCATATCCAGTTCCTCCTCATTCTCTATTCGGATAATAGGTCGATAGAAGTCATAGTCGCCGTTTATCTCGCTGTCCTCCTGTGCCTCCGGCTTATAGTGGGGGAGCAGGGCAGGTACCCGAAGAACGGCCCCAGGCCGCCGCAGATATTGCACCCGCCGTCTCCGCCGCAGGTGGTGAACTGATCCGCCTGCACCACCTCCCGCATATAGGGGTCAAAGGCGATGGAGAGGCCGAAGAAGTTGGGTTCCTCCATGTCGTAGGGCCGGTCCCCATACTCCTCATCCATATCCTCAAACCAGTGCAGGCGCATGGAGTAGTCCAGTCCGTCCCCCCAGGGGAACAGGGTCCGGCACCCGCTGCCGCACAGGTAGACCCACTCGTCCGCCGTGGGCAGGGAGAGACCCTGCTTTTGCAGACGTCTTTGGAAGTCCGGATAGTCTATCCGGTGGTAGATGCTGGCCTGCCAGCCATCCCCCTCCCGCTCGAAGCGGGCGTGGCCCACCAGAGTCAGGCTGTTCCGTCCGGTCAGGGCGAACTGCCGGAACTCCTCAAGCCACTCCGGGCGCAGCCGTGGGTCATCCAGCTTGACCGGCTCCCAGTTGATTTCCTCCAGCTCCCGGCCCACCAGCATAGGGCCGATGGCCGCCTGCCGGACAGGGGCCATGCGCTCCCGGATGAATGCTCCCGGCTCCTCCTCCAGTTCCCATTCCCGGAACAGGTATTCCAGCTCCTCCCGGCTCTCCTGGTTCAGCCCCACAGCGAACTGCTCCCAGCCCAGGGTGACGGTATCGCCGGGAACAAAGACAAACTCCCGACCATCTTTCTCGAATATGCCGGTGGTACAGTTCTGGCCCCAGCGGTCAAAAGTTTCCGTACGCAAAAATTTTAAGTTATAGCGGTCGGCCACCCGCTCCATCAATACCTGTTTTTCCTCTTGAGAGAGTTGGTCGAACCGAGGACGCAGCAGGCCATCAGTAACAAGACGGATGTTTTCGCCATCCTGCGTCGGCTCCGGCTCCTCCCCCAGCAGGAAGAAGGGAATATGAGGGTACAGCTCCCGGTACTCCCGCCAGGGCTCCAGCTTACGGGATTTGCTCGCCGTCCGCAGGAAGCCCCAGAAATCGGTAGGATAACGGAACACCGGCCCTACCCGGTTCCGCCGAGTAACGATGACCACCGTGCCGTCGGTGAGCATTCCAATGTGCTGTAATTTCTCCCCGCCGAACATCCCCGGACGGATGTGGAGCACCTCCCGGGTGGGCATGTGGATGAGCTGGGCAAAGTCGTCGGAGAGGATTTCCCCGTTTCCCTGTACCAGCAGCCAGTCCTCGGTGAACCAGCGCAGCTTCAAGTCTTCCCCCATGCCGGGCAGGGCGGCGATGCGGCAGCGCCCCGTGTCCATATCAAGCTCCAGCAGGCATTCCTCCACCCGCCCTTTGCCGCTGACGGCGTGGATCATGTAGATGCAGCCAGTGCCGGGGACGGGCACCGCTTCGGAAAGATGGTCGTATCCGTCCAAGGGAAAGAAATGCTTGGTCACCTGACCGTCCGCCCAGCGGTAAATCGTCCCCCTTTACCACTCGTTGGAAAAGTACCCCCGGCCCAGTCCATCCGCCACGATGCCGCAGTGGTAGCTGCCGCTCCAGCCGTCCTTGGGCAGCGGCCAGTTCTGGACCTCCTTCCGGGTGCCCCGGTCGGTCAGTTCAATCCGGGTGGCGTTGCAGGGGTCCCCCACCCAGAGGAAATTTCCGATCCACCGAAGGAACCGGGGCGGGCCGTCATAGCTGACGGGTGACGGCTCAAACCAGTTCAGGTTGGCCGGATTTTTCCCAACCAGAGCCCGGCCAATGCCGCTGCCGCCGCTCCTGGCCGCCCCGTAGACGCCCAGCTTCGGGGAATAGGTAAGGCTGCACAGCCCCGGCAGGCTCCTGGCCCGGGTCACCTGGGGCGGGCGCTGGCGCAGGTCGGCCACGCAGCCGTTTTGCCAATTCTCCCCGCCCCGGGGCTTCCACTCGCCGGCGGCGAAGTCTCCCGCCATGGAGTTGAAGAAGTAGTCGTATTCGTCCTCCAGAATGTACTCCTCACAGGGCATCACAGCGCCGGGGGCCTGCTCCCTGGCGTGGTCGCCCCAGCCGCACCGGGGCTGCTTCATCAGCCGGCAGTACTGTCCCTGCTGCTTGCAGAAGGCTTCAAACGCCTCCCGTTCCCCCTGGGGGATCAGGACAAACAGGTACTCGTCCTCCCCGTCCAGATCGTACAGCGCCCAGCCGAAGGCGGACAGTTCCTGCCCCAGAGCCGCCGCCCCTTTTTCGTGGGAAAGCTGCATATATTGCACACCCACCGCATCAAACCGCCCGTCCAGCAGCATCGGGACCTGAGCCCCCATTTTTTCCGCAGCTCTGCCAGGGTATCCTGTACGGCGCCGTCATATTTCAGGATGTCCAGCGCATCCGTGATCCGTTCTGCAAAGTTTGACATCAGTTGGCCTCCTTATTCCATGTACGCTTTGCTTTCGTCCGCTTTTGACAAGCCAGATACATCCGTAGGTATATCTCCCAAGAACTCAACGATAAGTCCAAACGGTTCTCCTCCATGCAGAGGTAGTTGTGGGCGATGGAATAAACACTACCGGCCGAGGCAGTTCTTTGTGATACCGCTGATTACACTGGGGACGAGATCGTTTTTCGTTCATAGCAGATCCTACTACAGCCTATCTAAGTTTTCCTGCAGATCGCTCTGCATCAAATGCTGGGCAATGGCTCGGTTTAGCCTTTTATGGGGGTGATAGGCTGCCTGCTCTGCATCACGGAGACACTCCTCCATCAATGCCTCCGGAGAAATGCCTTCCCGTTTGCCATAAAGATGGCCGAAGGCATAGCACACAGACTTTAGAAAGTCAAAAATGTAGTCGTGATTTCCGCGCATACTGGGCAGATCATTGAATGAGCCCATACCACCGTATGCCCGAAGATGATGGGCAACCTCCCGCCGCTGGTTCCAGTCCTGAATGTCCCGTTCCAGCCAGTCGATCCAGTTCTTGAATTCCGGATGGTCTGCCTGAAGGATTGAGCGCAGACAGATCAGAGCTTCGGTATAAATATCTGCCTCTTTCATAGGCCATCGCCCCCCAAAACACCTCCATAGAGTATGCCGTTTTTCCCGAGGAACAGCATCCGGCTGCTCAGCAGGCTGCACTGCTCCACAGCGACCTTGTTTCCGTCACAGGTGGGAATAGCCTTCTGTTTTTTCCCAAGGCGACCACCATGAGCAGTAAGGAAGTAGAATTTGTTGTGTTCCTGATACCCGCCCTGAAACAGAAAAGTATCACCAGACGGGGCAACAGAAAAAGCTCCGCTTCCTTCGATTGGCAGTTCAAACACAAGATCCTCTTTGAAGTTTGTCCGCACCAGCCGGAATTCATCGTAATAATAAAACCACAGGTTTTCTTCTTCGTCCAGGCTGATGGCGTAGCAGTCATAGATGGAATACTTCTCATTCTTCCAGAGAGGAGTTCCCTCCGATGTCCATGCAATCAGGCCGCAAGCGCCCAGAGGTTCATCCCAACCGTAATTACCAAATACACCTTCGTCAAAGTAGCTGGTAATAATGGTGCCATCTTTTTTTACCACACAGTCTTGAATGCCATCCCCCAGACAGAAACGGGACAGCACAGCTCCGTCCCGGCTAACAATCAAGGCGTTCTGGTCGGGACCGTTTTCCCGATAGGCGCACCTTGCCCCCAGCAGGAGTAAGTGTTCACCTGCGGGCCGCAGATAATGGAACTGGAACTTCAAAATGCCAAGAGAATACAGAGTGGTTTCCAGTACCCGCTGTTCCGCCCAATCCAGCCGGATCTCCACTGCGGTATAGGTGGAAGGAGTGCTGAGCCAGTACTTATCCTGTGTTTCGGACGGCTGTTCCATAAGAAGATAGACTTTTCCATCCCTTGCTGTGAAAAAGTCTGTCACTTCTGTGCCCTCCAGATGGTTTTCCCGGCGTAGCTGGTCCAGGTCAATGATGGAGAACAACGGCAGATTTTTGGCTTTTAAGGATTTGCTCATAGGGACTCCTCCTGGTTCCTTTCACGCTCCATCATAGGTATGGCTTTCCCAGATGGCCTCAAATTCGGCTTTCTCTATGACGCAGGCGTGGAACTCCTCGCCCCAGACATGGGTGTTCAGTTCCTCCACCGTGGGGATCGGCGTGATCTCGATGGCGCCGTCGTAAAGGTCGGGGATGTTACGGGTGTTACCATCTTCAAAAATATCAATGGAGCGATGGGCCAACCGCTCATTTTCGGTGTCTACTTCATAGAGGATGACCGGTGGTTCTCCTTCCGGTGCGTCCTCCCAAAAGAGCTTGATGTACTCGAACATCTCGATTCCCTCATTGTATCATTTGAAATAATAATACCAATTCCCGTCATACTTCTTATCGCATTCTTCCTGTGAGGCAAAACAGCAATCTTTAATTCCTTGAATTGGGTAATGATACTGTTTCAGTCGCTCTTTGTGATAGGAATTGATCGTTTCCGTCAGGCCGCTCTGCTGCGCCGCCTCTAATTGCGCGTCGGTGGCAAAGATGTAGGACACAAAGTAATTTTCCGGCTGTATGTATGCGCCGAACTCGACACTCTGTTTTATATCAGTGAAGTAAGTCTTTACATCCTCCATGCAGGATTCTATTACTTTTTGCCATGCAAGCTCCTGCTCCTTATTTCTCATGTTCCACCTCACCTATGCGCAGATAAGCCCGCATCGCTTTTTCGTCGGCACAAGCCGCCCGGATCATTTTGGCCAGCATCATCAAATCGTCGATGTATTGGGAGTACACGCAGAACACATCCTCGTCAGAATCGAAGTGAAACAGATCCTTGCCGCTATTGTTTTCCTCGAATTCCCGGATCACGCCCCGAACCAGCCGTTCCCAGTCTCCACTGCTGCCGGTCAGTCCCAGCCGGCGAAATTCTTCTGCCCGGAACCCATCATTGATCTTCAGCAGAAGGGAGATCGCATAGGGGTGGTGGGGAATGAGAAAAAACGGCGCGATCTGCTCCGGCTTCACCCAGATTTTGAAGGGCGGGCGCGGATCAGGTATCCAGGGCAGGATTTCCCATTCGTCATCCCGCCGATTTCCGTATTGATCTATCGCTTTCATGCTCCTACTGCTCCTTTTCCCACACGGAGTCCCAATCACAAAGCATTTCATTCTGCGTCACCCGGCGCAGCTCATCCCGCACCTCCATCAGCGCAAAGCCCAGCAGGTTTTGTCCACGCCACTTCATCGGATCCTGAGCCTCGGGGGAGTTGGCTGAAAGCCAAATACCCCAGATGGCATCGTAGGGGCTGGCTTCCACCAGCACGCTGTCCCCGGTGGAGAGGAGAAACTCCCGCAGGTCGCGGTTCTGGCTGAATTTGCACCAGTTGCCGCCCAGCACAATGGCGTATTTGAACCTGTCCCATACCTTCTGGTCAAAGCCCCGCACCTTGCGGCCCAGGGCCTTGATCTGCTTTTGGTCGCTGCATTTCAAAATCTGGTCCCGGATCTCTTTGTCACCGAACAACTCGGCCTTAGCAGCCATCATATACTGCTCCATGCAGAGGTAGGAGTCAGCCGTCGTATAGAAGTCCTCCACCCACCACTGGCTGAGACAGCTTTTTGTCAGCTGGCCGTCCTGGTCAGGCTGATGGCCCCAGAACAGGCACAGCTCTCGCTTCCGCCCAGCAGCAAACTCCTGCTGGAGCCACTGGCGGGTGTACTTTGGCTGACCTTCCGGCTGCCACGCATCCACCAAAAATTCACCATGCTCCAGCATCTCGCCGCTGTCCTCGTCATCCCACCAGCCCTTCCAAGTCACCGGCTCGGGAAAGAGGTTGCGGTATTCCGTTCGCTCCTCTGGGGAGAGGGTGTCCAGCCAATCGCCAAATCGGTATATGTAATCCTCCCCATAGCCCATGCGCCAGCCAATGGAGTATCGCTCGATCTCCCGGTGGGCCAGCCAAGGGGGAGGCATAATTTTCTTATCTTGTAGTGCCATAGGGGTTGTCCTTTCTTGTTAGATGCTGTTGCAGTTCTTCTTTCACTTCCACTGGAACACCGTCCAAAGATGTAATCTGTGCCAACTCTGTTGCAGTCAGATTTTTCAGGAAAATGCAGTATTCGTCCGGGTGGCCTCCTACAAACTCCATTTTGGGCATCCCGATCTGCGCCGGGTTGGTGATCCACAGGCAAGGCTCTCCCGTCGCCCAAAATCGCGTCAGAATAAGACGCTGCCCACGATAAAGGACATTCTGATCCATCCTCACTCCTCCTGTAGCTTCTTCAGCAGCTTCACGATCCGCTCCCGATTCTTTGCGGTTTTTAGGAAGGTGGGGAGATGGTCGGCCTGGGTCTTTTTCGGGCCTCCTGGCGGTTTTTCCCGCAGGTCGGCGCTGAGATAGTCGATCAGATAGGCGAGGTGTTTCCGGTTGAGGGCCCAGACTGGCTTTCCCTGGAATGAGGTCAAAAACCACAGCTCCAGACCAAAATAAGGTTCTCGTCCGTTCTGAATATCAGCTATGTAGGAGAAAGCCTCCGCTGTTTTATGAACTTCTCCCGACATGGTTGTTCCACAATAGGGACAGGCCACATGGAGAACGGAAAAGTGCTGCTTTGCCTCATCTTCAATATCCACCCGATAGTATCTGCCGCAGTTCCTGCATTGGTTATGCACATCATAGCGGTAGACCGTCCGATCCTGCGTCATCCGGTGGCCGCAGCTCAAGCAGCGGAAATAGGCGTTATCATCGTCCGCTGTCACCACACCCGCGCCATGGCACTTGGGGCATTTTACCTGGATGCCGGTGGTGAGGGCGCTGTATGCACTATATGTAAAGTAGGGTTCATCGACCATTCGGCTCATGCGCCCACACACTCCTTTCAGGTAATTACTTTCACAGCCGAAACCGAAATGGTTTCAAATCTTTTGTTTTGATTGTCAGATCCGAAACGCTCTCTTGTAGGACGTTTACCTGTTCCAAATATTCCGCAGGTGCGTGGATCTGCTCCAGATAGCCTGCATAGCGGATAATCTGATCCAGCGCCCGTTTCCTGTATTTTGCGATTTCCCCCAAATGGGAATAACCGCGGCCTGACACATAGCTTGGAACATCGATAGCCCGAATTGTTTCTATATCAAGCGCCCCATGCTCCTCTTTCTCAGATTTAATGGTGGCCAGCATATCTTCCGCAGAAAAACGGATGCCGCGCTCGCAGAGAAACCGCAGTTCATCAAACAGGTGGTTCGCCACAAAATGTTCAGCCAAGGGCTCTAAAATCACATCATCCTGATACCAGCCTCCGTGGGCGCAGGAGATCAGTTCACGGTATCGCTTTTCTGTGATCCACTGGCGCAGTATTTCTTTGCTCCCGCGCATCCATGCGTCCAGCCGGGCTTTTGTTTCTTCGGGGCTATCATAAGCTGTTCCATAGCAGGGCAGACCATTGGCTTTCAGCCACATAGTCACTGCCTTACTGAATTTTGTGTAACTCAATGTACGCACCCTCCAATCAAAAGCTCACACCTATTGTCTTATGCTTTCAGTTTCTCTTTCTCCTGACTTATTGTTCTTTCAAGTATATCGATAAACCTTCCTTCATCGAAATCACTCTCATAGAAAATTGCTTGCGGGTCACCACTCTTATTTAATTGAAAATCAATTCGTCCCCGTTCTCGATCTATTTGGTAATATTTTGGCCAAGGCATGTATGGATTGGTTTCCTTATTTGCAATGCCATGCTCAATATAATAATAGCTTCCAAAATCTGAGTGCTGTAGGCCAAAAATCAGGAAGAGCGAGCCATAGTCAAAATAAAAATTATTTCCGCGAGCCAGAAATCCATTCTTTTTGAATATATCCCTGCACAACTTTTGAAACTCTTTTTTATTCAAACTCAATCCTCCTCAAAAATCACGAAGTACCTCAAACTTCTCAATCAGGGCTTCTTTTTGGATCGCACTGTCCGGGAGTGCATCCAGGATACCCCGCAGGGCCATGTAAATTTCATCCCGTTCCTCGGTTTCGATAAAGCCCATCTTGTTGAAGGTCTGGGTATAGTCTGCCACCGCATCCAGCGCCTGGGCCTGGGTGTCCTCGCCCGGTTCAGCGGCCAGCTTCATCAGCTGGGAACGAGTCTTTCGGTATTGATTGGCTGCCTTTTTTGCAGCAGAAGCAGGGATATGCTCTGCGCCGTCCCAGCCTCGGAAGGGATTGTCCAGGTTTTGCGCCAGCCACTCCGGTTTCCGGGGTTTGGTGATTTGCAGATCCATTCCTGGCTTGCTTTTCCAGAGCTGCTTTGCCGCTTTTGCCGCATATTCCGGCAGGCTGGTCATCCAGAACCAGCGAAGCTCTGGCAACTGCTCCGGGGCGGGGATATCAGCTGCGCCAAAGCCGAACAGGTCGAAGACGGAGAGGCTCGTCAGTTCCCGGAACCCTCCCACGGCGGAGAAGTTCCCCAGGTTTCCCGGCGCACCCCAGAGCCGCAACTCCTTCAGGTGGGGATGGACAGCGGCCAATCCGGTCAAATCAAAGTCCTTCAGCTGGATGCCACGCAGTCCCAATAGGTTCGGCAGTTCCGTGTGCGGGCGGTATTCCCCGATAAATTGGAGGGTCAAACCGCTGCCATCTTCGGAGGCATGGATAGAACAGGCGTCCGGTCCCTTGTTCTGAAACAGGAGCTGCTCCGTATCCTCACCCAGCCACAGTTCCTGAAGTCCGGTCATGTCCAGCATCAGTTTTCTGATGCTGGTGCCCCGCAGATCAAGTGTTCTCTGGCTGTGGTTCAGCAGGGTCAGTTCACGGATGAAGGGATTGCCCCGCAAAAACTCCAGCAAATCCGGGTGCCATTTCTCGCAGATGATTTCAGAAAGGCAAGGCAGCGCCGCCAGTTCCAGCGCCGAGCCAAAGGGCGTATATTTGTCCATCACCCGATGGCTGCTGACCTTCACCGAGATACCACCGATCTCCGTTTCCTCGTCGCTCTCCATGGCCTCCTTGAAGGCTCGCCGCCGCTTTTCCGGGATGGCCCGCCACTTCATCTGCAAATATACCTCATAGCCGTCATTCCAGCCACCATAGGAGTGGCAGGGCTGGTCGGTGAAGGGCGGCAGGGTGCCCACCAGTGTGTACTGGGGCGGGATCTCCACCGGCACCCGCCGCAGATGAAGGTCACGAGACCAGTACATGAAGTCCTTGTAGAGCGGGCGGAGACGGGGCAGTTCCTCCGCTGTCAGAGGGGCGTCGCCCACCCAATCCAGAGAGAGGATCACCGCCCAAGACTCTTTGCTCACTGTGTCCGGCGGCGCGATATAGGCCACCTGGCAGGCGGTGTAGCATTTCAGATATTGGTTGTAGACTGTATAGACCTCTCCGGCATTGGCTTTCATGGCGCTCTCCTTTTCCCTGTCACATTTTTAACCCTGCTCCCCATAGCTGGCTTCAATGTCGATGAAGCGCACATACACGGCACAGACTTCGCCCTTGGCATCGTAACCGAAGTAGACAGGATAGTAGCCGTCACCCCAGCCGGAGTGGAAGATGGGCAGATTACAGTCCGTGTCCGGCACCGTCCAGTTGAGCCAGTCGCCGCAGTCCCCCTGATATTTGGGGTAGGCTTTGGCGTTTTCTTCCAGAAGATCGCAGAACAGGTCGTTGTAGGGGTCGATGTCCGGGTCCTCCTCCAGCCGCTTGGCCCAGTAGGTCTTGAAGGCCGCCTGGGTCTGGATGTCCGCAACGCATCCCATCCCGGCGTCTACGCCGAAGCCAAAATAATCGTCCTCGTCCAGCTCCAGGTCCAAATTCTCGCTGCCCGTCATGCCCAGTTCATAGCGGACGGGCTTCTCCTGAGAAACCTCCACCTTGACGCAGGCGTAGCGGTCGCCGTATTTTTCACTGGGTACCACACAGACCTTCACGGGATAAGTCCCGGCGGGGATCGTCTGGATAAAGGGCAGAGCGTCCTCCAGCTCCACCAGAGGGTCACAGGCGAAAATTGTTCCGGTGGGAAAGTGGACGGCGCCAATGTCCAGCACATCTACGCCCATATTCCCAATCTCTTTCTCTGTGAAATGAGCATCCAGATCTGTTTTGCAGGAGAGCTTCTCCTTAACGGATTCATATTTGTTCAGCCATTCTGTTGCCGGCATACTCGTTTCCTCCTGTTGATTTGGTTTGGGGGCAGGTCAGCTCTCTACAATGCGAACCTGTTTCCCTCCAATTTCAATTTCCAGCTTTACGCCGTAGTCCGACGCCCAAGCAGGGCACTTACTGAGCAGTGCCAGGATGCGCTCATCCGGCTCCCGGTCAAGGGTCACACGCAAAATCACGGACCAGCCCCCATATTCCTTTTGAAATTTCTCGCTCTGGGTGTGGTTCAGATAGCCCCCCATCTTGTCCAACAGAGCCTTCTGCGTTTCCGGGGAGCCGTCAATAAAGCCATTGCAGACCAAAACCATTAAAACTTCATTGGTTTCGCGCTTCTCCGCCAGAATGTCGATCTTGTGCAGATCCCCGAACATATCTTCCACCGTCATCGCCTTCACCGGTCCTTTTTGACGCAATCTTTTTCCAAATGCTTGATGTACTCGCTCTTTGAGCCGTCCCAGCAGCAGTTCACACACCGGCCATTCTGAAAATGGTGGGGACAATTTGGGTAGCCATAGAGAACATGAGCGCATTCCGGGCACAGCTCCATCATCTGTGAGGAGCCTTTGAAAAACAGGCTTCCGCACTCATCACAAAGGGCCAGTTCTTTTTCTGCCATAGGGTTCACCAGTCCCGTTCCCGGATGGCCTCCTCGGTGTCAATGGGGATGCCAAACCACTCCAGAATGTAGGCCACGGTTGCCGCAATACATTCCCGCGCCACCGTTTCGATCTCGCTGTCGTTCTCGTCAAACTCCTCCTGGAGATCATTGATGCCGCAGACCGCCTCGTCCAGCGTCTCCTGCACCACTTCGGTGTCGGTTTCGCCGCTCTCCAGCAGGTCGATGACCTTTTGGAGTTCGTCCTTTACCTTGTCTACCAGAAAATCGGGATAGTATTCGTCCTGATACATCTCGTCCAGCAGGCTGTAATTCGGGTCAAATGCTTTCATAGAGATTGCTCCTTTCTCATTCAAACATCAGGCCGTATGATTTGGTCAGGCTGCCATCATCCTCATGGAAAACACACTGATACAGAGGCTGGCGCTGTGTTGCTTTGCGGAACCGCTCCAGAACCGGAGCCAGCGGCTCATCGGTAGGGATGCCGAGAGCATCAGCTACCCGCCGCCAGCTGTCCAGATCCATATTTTCCAAGTTACAGTTACGCTGTCTCTGCCCATATTCCTCCAGTGTTTTGGAGTCCGCATACTCCTTTGCGTCACAGCAGTCGTGCCAGCAGATACAGCTCACAAGCAGGGAAAAGAGATCGTCCATACTCTCAGCCAGACGGCCCGCCTTACCTTCTCTGCTGTAATAGCTGATGGAGCCATCTTCCAACAGATGGTATTCTCCGCCAGAGCCATCTCTGGCAAAAGCCATGCCGGGCAGGGTGAAGGTCGCTCGGCCGTCCGCCTCATCCCTTGGGGACAAATCATCCAGCAGGAAGAAGTCAAAAAGGGAATCAAATTCCTCTGCCAAATCAGGGTCATCACGCAGTGCTTTCAAATAATCCATAACCGTTTTCCTCCGTTTACTGTTGTGATTATTTTCTTATATCTTCCCATCCAGTGCCTCAACCGTTTTCATGGCAGCGGAATCAAATTTGCACTGCCGCAGTTCCCGTTCGATCAGGGCAAACACATCCGGAAAGCACTCAATCTCATCCTGGTACTCATATTTCGCATACAATTTCCCGTACTCGGAGATCCAGACCTCCGCCGGGTAGTAGTAGCCAATATGACCGATAGGCTGGCATTTTTCACCGGCAGCCTGTTCGATCTCCGCCAGCTCACAGCCGGACATATCCCGAAAATAGGCGTCCTCCAAATGGTTTTTGATTCCGTTGACTAAGTAAGGAAACAAAGCGAACTCAAAGTCAGCCGCCCACTCCAGCTTTTTCTGCGCCAAGTACCACTCACAGCACAGGCCGAAATACTTGCGGTAAAACCGCTGGGTGGTCTTCATCATTGGGACGCCATGATCGGCGTAATACTTCTCCGCAATGGAAATGTCCACTTTTCGCCCTTCCTGCCATCCGGCGTACTCCATCAGCTGCTTGACCTTGCTTTTGAGATCGCCGGAAATGGGGATGCATTCTTTGATCATGATAGTTACCTCCATCACCACAGCCGGTCGATTTGGGTATATATCTTACTAGGTTCTCTGTCCGTAAAACTGGTCAATGCGTCGGTAGGTTCCGTAAGCGGCATCACATTCAAAATATCCAGCACATAATACCAGATCCCTGTATCCCAGTCCCGGAACCGCCCATTGCAGACAGCTCGCCCATACTCGCCGGGAGCCAGATCCAGTGCCAGCTCATTGAGGGGCTGTTTCTGCCCGGTCTTATCATAGGTATATCGCTCCGGCATCGCACTGATGTGCCAATCATAGCGGTATCGCACCTGGATTCCGGACTCCTGCTGGATCAGTTCAAAAGGTTGAAGCCGCATTGTGCCATTAGGCGTCCATTCCATCAGCCTGCGACAGTCCTTATCAATCTGAAATCCATCAGGTTTCTGTAAGATAGATACAAAGTGTGTAGGCAGGCCAAAAGGATAATAGAAGAAGAAGTCTTTCGGCAGCCGCATGGATCTGGGATACTGGTTCCGCTGTGCGGCGGCGTTTCCGCCCCGGCAGTCTTTATACCATTGCAGGCGGATCTGCTGAATCAAAAGTGTGGGTAGATGTTTTTCTCTTTTTCTTTCCTCAGCTCTCATGTGTAATACAGAAAATCTCCTTACAGCGGTTCTTCCATCATCTCATCGTTCTGATAATAATGGTCTTTGTCGCGGGCCAGATGGTCGGAAAGCGGAGGTGCGTCCAGCGGGGTGCATACCGTGAAGCTGTCCCGATCCGCTCCCTTGATCTCCCGGTTGAGGTAGTACACCCGCCTGGCGTCGCGGGAATACCAGTGTCCAAGCAGTTCCCAGGAGGCCAGGTCCGCCTTGGGAAGCTGCTTGCCGTAGGCATAGATCCGTTTCTCATCTCTGGCAAAATAGGTGTCGCCCAACGAGCGGAAGGAGGAAACTTCCACGCCCTTGATGATCTTCACCTTGCCGTCCCCGTTATGGAAGTAGACCTGCCGGCTGTCCTTGGCATAACCCTGGGGCGCGCCTGAATCGTTCCGGCCGTCGTCCAACACATGGAAAGCCGCCAACTCTGCGCCGGGGACCCTCCCGCTGGTGGTGTAGACCGCGGTCTTGTCCATTGCGTAGGCAAAGTTTAACACCCGAAACGATGCCGGATCTGCTCCACGCAGACGAGTCCCGCCGAGAAAGCAGGCCGTAGAGGATTTGCCCCAGTAATGCCAGCAGCAGAAGTCTTTGGGCGCAACACCCTTTAACAAGCCGTTTTCATATAGACCGGAGAAATAGACGGCTCCATCCCGAAGGAAGAACTCGTTGTCCACCGGCTCTGTGTTTGTGATCAATTGCAGCAATTCTTTCTCAGCTCTCATGGGTAATACAGAAAATCTCCTTGTTCAAGTCAAAGTAGATCACCATCAGTTCGTCGGTAATTTCCGGGTTGAAGGACAGGTCCAGAATGAAAACCTGCTGGTTCATCTCGCTATCCACCAGACTGCCGAACCGCTTGAGCTTCAAAAAGTCCACCATCTCGGCAAATGACAGCTTGGCCGGGTCGGTTCCCGGAAAAAGCTCCGCCGCAATCTCCGGGCCTACCTCGTCCCGGTGGAACTCCATGAAAAATGTCACAACGCTATGGTAGCGGCTGTCCTCGTCCGCCAGCGCCGCTTTGATGGCGGCTTTGGCCTTTTCCGCCAATTTCTCCGCCTCATCCAGCGCCTCTCCCACCGCATCCATGGCAGCAGGATCAGCAGTCAGTTCTTCCTCTACATCGAAAAGAAATGGCAGTCCCGATTCATCGGGAAAGCTGAAGATTTCCTCGCCGGGTGTATATGTAAAATCAATGCGTTTACAGTTCAGTTTCATAGATATACCTCCTTATTGGTTTTCCAGATGGGGTAATGGAATTGGTGAATAGACCACGGTATCTCCATCATGATCCATCTTGAGAATGACAGCAAATTCCGCTACATTGCTCTCCTGTCCCTTTGGGAGAGGAAAGATCATTGGGGGGCAACGCAGGGCAGCATGATTCGTGGTTTTATTCCAATCCTCCATGGCCGCAGATAAAATGGCGTCAATGTGTGCCAATACCGCCTCAATAGAACCTGCTGATATGTTGTAAAAAGCGGGGTTTTTATGATACTGCTCTGTGATGAAGTTTTTATAGGTTTGCACTGGCATAAAGCAAAATTCCCAATCAAGGGGATACAACCCAAGCCAATACTCATACAGTTTCATAGGCGTCTCCTTACCCCTCAATATGGGCATCCTTGAGGCCCTTTTTCAAGGAGCCGTAGACCGTCGCCGCGTGGTCGGTGAACATCTCGTCGCAGTCAAAATAGGCGGTGAAGCTGCCGCCGGAGGTGACGGACAGGCTTGTCATACTGATCCGCCGGGCAAGTTCTTCCTCTGTGATGGGGTCTGTTTCCGGGTTGCGGGGGTTTTCCTCATCCTGGGAGAGCCAGTTGTTGGCCAGCCCGGTCAGGTTCTTTGCCGCAAGCTCCCGCATAGCCTTGTCCCAGGTTTCACAGTCAGCCAGCAGCTTCTTGGCGGCGCTGCGGGCGCGGGTCCAGGAGGGCTTGCTCTCAGCATTGACCTCCAGAGAAAGGAGCACATCCTTTCCGCACCACCGGATTTCCCCCTCGAAGGCATCATAGTTCTTGTCCAGCGTCAGTTCACCCAGCGCCTCGTCTTGGATTACCACCGGCTTATGGTACTCATCCAGAACAGCCTGAAGCTCCGGGCAGTCCTCATGGGCCTTGACCACCTCGGAGATGCACCAGGGCCGCGCCACCAGACCTTTTGCCCATTCTTCTTTCATCCGGCGGATTCGCAGACGGCAGATCTGCTCGTTCTGGAAGCGACTCCAGCCCTTTTCACTGTTACGCTCCTCATCGGCAACCGGCCACTCCAAGCGTTCCTCTTTGGCGCTGACCTTACCGGTATCGCAGAACATCATCCCCAAGGTGACTGCGGAAAAGGACCAAAAGCCGCCCCGGCTGTGGTAGCCGCCGCCTAAGATTCGATTGATGAGGACGACCACTTCCCGCTCCTCCGGCTCGTACATCTCATAGAATTCTTCAAACATCGGCGCATCCTCCTTTACAGCCCTTCCAGAACTGCCGCGATCTTGGGAGCAAACTCCGTGGAAACTTCCCGCTCCAGTACCCCTCGGTAGGCCAGCACCGCCTGCCAGGAGTAGTAATAGAAGCTGTAGAACAGGTCATCGGGGAAGACCTCGTCCTCCTCATAGCGCATCTCATCTTCTTCCTCGTCGTATTCCTCCGACCACAGATATTCTTCCTTCAACAAATCGGAGAACAGCGGCAGCGCCTCGGCGTGTTCCATCTCATCTCCATCGTGGAAGCACTGGAGGATGCAGGCAAAGAAGTCCAGCAGTTCCCCGGCCAGGAAATGGGCCGCGGGGTTCTGCCCGCTCTCTGCAAGGGACTTCTCCAAAATGCGGCACAGGAACACCATGCCGAAGGGGGTGGCGTGCCACAGGGTGCTCTGGTGCTCCATATTGGCGGTGAGCTCGTAGAGGGACTCTTTGACGGACGCCAAATCGCGCATCTGTTCCAGCACCGTCAGGTGAGCGGGAAAATCCGTCCCCCGGCCATAGGCGGTGGTGAGCCGATGCCACGGGACATCCGTGACCTTGAGGTGGGTAATGTGGGTCTTGTTTTCTTCTGTCATGTTGCCGCCCTCCTTATCCCGTTATCTGACTGCGGTACTCCTTCTCCAGCGCGGTGTACCACCGTTTCAGCATGGTTTCCAGACTGGTTTTCCCGCCTCGATCTGTAAAAACAAGGAACTTTTGCATCAGTCTGGGGAACAGAACTTTGCCCGCTTCTGTCAGGTCTTGATTGAGATAGACCATCCGTAGGATACGGCCCTGCCGGTCCAGAGGGTTCTTTTTCAACAGTTCCTTGTCAAAGCAGAAGCGCAGAAATACTACATTCTCGTCGTAGAAGTCCTCCACCACAGCCGCGCCAATGCTGGTGTATGTGATGTCGTACACCAAACGGCTCCAGTCAAATTTCTCGGCATAGAGCAGTTTCAGCGCCTTCGCCCAGTGTTCCTCCGGGATCGCCAGCATCCTGTGCTGGGCGGCGCTGGAGTAGCCGCGGTAAACGGGTTCCGGCTGACCCAGCAGTTCGCTCACACTGTCAGCATAGACGAAGCACAGCTCCTCATCGAACAGGCCGCCGATAAAGTTACCGTTGCAGTACAGCATGAAGTTTTTGGACTTGGCCGGAGAAAAAGAGAGGTTGTATTCCTGCGAGTCCAGGCTTTTATGTACCTTGTTCAGAAAGTCGATTGATGTCATGATTTGCTCCTCATTCCTCAAACTCGCCCTCGATCATCCCGTTCAAATACCGGCCGGGGTCCGCGATGAAGTCGTCCCATTTGGCCAGAGGGTGAAATTCCTCATGCTCGATATCCAGATACCACAGCTTTTTGTCTCTGGGGCTCCACAGCAGCAGATAGTCGCTGTAGTTGTCCATCTGCACCATGAGGGAGAGCAGCTTTTTCCGTTTCCAGGTCATCTCCTGCACATCCAGGAAGGAGTAAAGCTCTGCCCATTTCACCCACTCCTGCTCCGGGAACTCCAGCCGCAGGGGGCCGGTCTTCAAGTATTCCACCAGCTTGGCGGGCAGCTTATAGGGCAGGAGCTGCCGGACCTTTTCCTGCTCGTTGTGCCAGTCCTCCGGTTCCAGGGCCTTCAGGAAATCGGCCATCTCCTGGTTCTTGTTCTGAACTGCCACACTGTAAGGACGGTCGCCGTATTTATCTGAGAGGGTGATGTCCGCCCCCTGTTCCACCAGCCAGCGCACCATGGAAAAGTTGTTGGACCGGGCGGCCTCGGTGACAGGGGTGGAGGCGTAAGGGAACACCATATCCGGCTTGTGGTAATTGATGTCTGCCCCTTTTTCCAGCAGCAGTTTGGCAAGCTCGGCATATCCATCGGATACCGCCGCCCGGAACGCCTCGCCGCCGAACTTGGCCACGGTGATCCCGGCCTGCTCCAGCACGGGGATGTTCTCCGGGCGCTTGCCCCATCGGATCTCCTGGAACGCCCGCTGTTTCTGCTTGGGGCTGAGTTGCGCGGCCTGTCCCGCAAAGAGGGCCACTACCTCCGGCCCGCAGCAGCGGGCGGCGGTGAGCAGAAGGGGCTGTTCCTCCGCCAGACCGGGATCAGCTCCATGCTCCAGCAGGAAGTGGATCATGGGCACATCATTCCGAAAAACTGCAATCTCCAGCGGTGTGAGTTTGATATACTCGCTGAGCTGAATGGGAACATCTAAATCCAGACCGCCTTGGAGCAGCACCTCCAGCTTGGGAGTGTCATGGTCACAGATGGCGGCAGCCGTTTCCGGGAGACTCTCCCAGCGGCCAATATATGCGATTTGGTACATAAAGCACCTACTTTCTCTGCTGCTTTACTTGATAGGGGATCGTTCGGCCCAGCACCCGCCCCTTACCAACGGCATTGGCTCCCTCATAGATCAAAAACTCGGCATTGTCTTCTAACGAACTGTAATCCACAGTATCCGGATAGAGGGGCTGAGCATTCCCCAAAGCCGATTCATCAAATGCACAACGCTCAACTCCATCCAGGAAACACACTCCCAGATATTCGGTGGTTCCTGTGACAACAAAATGGGGGCGATACTTTCCGCTGACCAGACTGGGGGAATCTTTCGCTTGCCGCTCCAGAAGACAATCTCCACATGGAGCACCGCCCGGTTTTCATCGGTCCCGATCACGCTGTATTACTCCTTCGGCCAGTCTCTTTATTCTCGCTTAATCGCCAAACCGCTTGGCAGCATCCTGGTAAACAGTGATGCTTTTGGCCACCTTCTTTTTCTGGCTGCGGATGCGGAAGTAGTCCCATAAAACGCGCTTCAGTTCCGGGTTCTCCACCTTGCGGGGCAGCAGGCTGATGAACATTTCGTCGTAGCTTTCGTACAGAACACCACTCCGGTTGTAACTTT
>ERZ824488.1657-NODE-1657-length-23171-cov-3.911403_pt1 | contig 23171 bp, 18 predicted proteins | sample MGYA00519936_ERZ824488 | MGnify/ENA primary metagenome ERZ824488 (study PRJEB31778, sample SAMEA3449153) | human gut metagenome | biome: human gut; feature: human-associated habitat; material: faeces | place: United Kingdom | collected 2010/2012 ... | reverse complement strand
GGGCAGGCCGGTGACGACGCACTCGACCACCCCGCCGACCGAATCGCCGTCCGCCGCCGCGTCGCGGACGGCCTGCGCCATCGCCTCGCCCGCGCGCGCGTCGAGCACGGGGAGCGGCTTCGCCGCCAGCGCCGCCAGCGCCGGCAGGTCGGGCGACACGGGGTCGACGGCGGCGTCCTTAATTCCGGCAATCGACGCGATATGCGCGTACACCCCCACCCCGCGCGCCGCCAGACATTGCAGCGCGACGGCGCCCGCCGCGCAGAGCGGCGCGGTCAAACGGCCGGAAAACTGGCCGCCGCCGCGGATATCGTTGTGTCCGCCGAAGCGGACGTAGGCCGGATAATCGGCGTGCGAGGGACGGACAACGCGCCGCAGGGTCTCGTAGTCGCGGCTGCGCGCGTCCGTGTTGCGGATGAGGATGCACAGCGGCGCGCCGCAGGTCACGCCGTCCGCCAGTCCGGCGACAATCTCCGGCGCATCCGGCTCGCGCCGCGCGGTGGTCAGCGGCCCCTGTCCGGGCGCGCGGCGCGCCAAAAACGCGCGCAGGTGCTCCGTATCGATGCGCAGCCCGGCGGGCAGCCCGTCCACGACGGCGCCCATCGCCTCGGAATGCGACTGGCCGAACACGGTCACCCGCAGTCTTTCTCCAAACGTTGCGCTCATGCGCGCGCACTCCCTTCTATGCTCAGCCGGCCGCCGAGCCGTTCGTATTCGTCAAAAAAGGTCTCGTAGGATTTCGAGGCGCATTCCGCGCCGCAGACCGTCACCGGCCGTTCGGACGCCGTCGCCGCGACGGCGAAGGCCATCGCGATGCGGTGGTCGCCGAAGCTGTCCACCCGCCCGCCGGCGAAGCCGCCCGTGCCCTCGACGACGATGCCGTCCGCCGTCTCCGACGCGCGCCCGCCGATGGCGTTCAGCCCCGCGCAGATACTTTGCAGCCGGTCGCTCTCCTTCAGCCGCAGCCGCGCGGCGCCCCGGAACACCGTCCGGCCCGTCGACGCGCCCGCCGCCACCGCCAGCGCCGGCAGCAGGTCGGGCACGTCGGTCATATCGATGCTGCGGGACGGCGCGGGCGCGCCGATTTCGTCCAGCAGCGCCGTCACGCGGCGGTCGCCCTGCGCGGACGTCTCCGAAAGGCCGGTGACGGCGACGTCGCTGCCCAGCGCCCGCGCGAGCAGCCAGAACGCGCCCGACGACCAGTCGCCCTCGGCGGCCGCGCCCGCAGGGACGCGGAAGCCCGACGGCGTCTCCTCAATCTCCACGCCGAATGCGCGCAGCACCGCGTTCGTCAGCGCGACGTAGGGCGCGCTTTCCAGCGGCGTGGTCAGCTCTACGCTGCTCTCCCGTCCCAGCGCGGGCAGGGCCAGCAGCAGGCCGGTAAAGAACTGCGAGGAGACGTCCCCCCGCATACGGTACACGCCCGCGTGCAGCCCGCCGGAAACGGCGATGGGCAGGAAATCGCCGCGCACCGCCGTCCCGTTGGCGCGCAGGGCGTCGGTCAGCGCCGCAAAGGGACGCGCGGGCAGCCGTCCGCGCCCGACGAGGGTCGCGCAGTCCAGAAAATAGGCGGCGGCGGGCAGCAGGAAGCGGGCGGTCGAGCCGCTCTCGCCGCAGTCGAGCGTCGCCTCGCGGACAGACGGGTCGCGCCCGCCGATGCGGACGGATTCGCCGTCGAAGCCGACCGAAAAGCCCATCGCCGCAAGGCAGTCGAGCGTGGCGCGCGTATCGTCGCAGAGCGCAGCGGCGCGCACGGCCGCACCGTCCCCGCAGAAGGCGGCGGCGATGCATTTGCGGTGCAGGTCCGACTTGGAGGGGGGCGCGGCGACGGTCCCCGACAGCCTGCCCGGGTTGACAGTGATGTCCACGGTCGTCCTCCCTCCTATGCCCCGAAGGTGCGCGCCGTCAGCGCGCGCAGCTCGTCGAAGGGCATTCGGCGCAGCAGGCAGCGCCCCGGCCGCTCGCAGAATACGAACGTGATGCCGTCGCCGCTGCGCTTTTTGTCCAGCAGCAGCGTATCGACCAGCGACGCCGGCGGATAGGGCGGCTCGTCGGGCAGCCCGCAGGCGCGCAGCACGGCGCGCAGGCGCGCGGTCGTTTCCGCGCTGCAAAGGCCAATCGTTTCGGACAGGCGGCAGGCGACGACCATGCCCGCGGCCACCGCCGCGCCGTGGCCGACGGCATAGCCGCTGGCCTTTTCGATGGCGTGGCCGAAGCTGTGGCCGAAGTTCAAAAGCTGGCGCGCGCCGGTGTCGCGCTCGTCGGCCTCGACAAGCCGGCGCTTGCAGTCGACGCAGGCAAAGATCATATCCGCCGTCACCGGCTCGCCGCGTTCGATGGAGGCAAACAGCGCGTCGTCGGCAATCATCCCGTACTTCACGGCCTCGGCCATCCCGTCTGCGAGAACAGACGGCTCCAGCGTGGACAGCAGCGCGGTGTCGGCGACGACGGCGGCGGGCTGCCAGAACACCCCCGCCAGATTCTTGCCCGCAGTCAGGTCCACGCCCGTCTTGCCGCCCACCGACGAGTCGATCATCGCCAGCAGCGTGGTCGGAATCTGGATCACGCGCACGCCGCGCAGATAGCAGCCCGCCGCAAAGCCCGCCAGGTCGCCGGTCACGCCGCCGCCGAGCGCGACGACGGTGTCGCTGCGGGTCAGCCCCGCGCCGGCCAAATGCTCGAGCAGCAGCGAGAAGGTGCCGAGCGTCTTGGAGGTCTCGCCGGCCGGGAAGGTGAAGCCGCTCACGCGGCCGTGTGCCGCGAGCAGGCCGCGCACCGTTTCGCCGTACAGCGGCTCGACGTTGCTGTCGGTCACCATGCAGAAGCGGCCGCGGCCCGCGACGCGTTCGAGCGCGGCGGGGAGGATGCCCTCCCCGATATGGATGTCATAGGTGCTTGAGGCGTGTACGGTCAGCGTTTTCAATGGCGGTCTTCCTTTCTCTGCCGTCCTTCAGCAGCGCGCGCAGGGTTGGCGGGTCGCCCGCTTCGAGCGCGTCGAGATATTCCTGCAGGTGGGCGATGATCGTCCGCAGCTCGTCGCAGAGCGGGCCGCGGTTGTCCAGAAACAGCTCGGTCCACATCTCCTCGTTGAGATAGGCGACCCGCGTCAGGTCGCGGAAGCTGCCGGCCGAAAAGCCGCTTTCGTTGCGCGCCGTCTCGCTCTTGACGTACGCGCTGGACACGATGTGCGCGAGCTGCGAGGTGTAGGCGATGGTGCGGTCGTGCAGCGCGGCGGTCGTGACCACGACGCGCCCGAAGCCGAGCTCGGTGCAGAGGCGCGACAGCTTCCCGAGTCCGGAATCGACGTCCGGCACGAGAATCATCGACGCGCCGCGGAACAGGCCGGCCTCCGCCGCCGCATAGCCCGACGTCTCCTTCCCCGCCATCGGGTGCCCGCCGACAAAGACGAAGCCGTGCGCCCGCGCCACGGGGAAAAGCGGCTCGCAGACCGGCGTTTTCACGCCCGAGCAGTCGACCACGAGCGCGCCCTTGGCGAACAGCGCCGCCTTTTCGCGAACATACGCGACCGTCGCGCCCGGGTAGAGGCAGACAAACACGATTTCTGCGCCGGACAGCGCCTCGTCGGTCAGCAGGCCGTCCGCGTCGCCCGCTTCGACGGCCGCCTGCGCGGTCGCCGCGGTGCGGTTGGACACGAGCACCTCATGGCCGGTATAGGCCTTGAGCGCCTTGGCCAGCGAGCCGCCGATGAGGCCGAGCCCCACGATTCCGATGCGCATCGGCTCAGTACCGGCAGGCGAAGGGACGCAGCTTTTCCGCGCTGCGCGCCAGCTCGTCGAACGCCTGCGGCGTGAGCGACTGCTGTCCGTCGCAGGCGGCGTGCGGCGGGTCGTTATGCACCTCGATGATCAGCCCGTCGGCGCCGGCGGCGACGGCGGCCATCGCCATCGGCGGCACCAGCTTGGCCACGCCCGTCGCGTGCGAGGGGTCGATGATGACCGGCAGGTGTGTGAGCGATTTGAGCACGGGGATGCAGGAGAGGTCAAGCGTGTTGCGCGTGGCCGTCTCGAAGGTGCGGATGCCGCGCTCGCAGAGCATAACGCGCTCGTTGCCGCCGGCCATAATGTACTCAGCGCTCATCAGAAGCTCCTGAATGGTGGAGGAAAGCCCGCGCTTGAGCAGGATCGGCTTATCCGTATGGCCGAGCGCCTTGAGCAGCTCGAAGTTCTGCATATTCCGCGCGCCGACCTGAATCACGTCGACGTTCTCGAACAGCGGGAGGTGCGACAGGTCCATAATTTCGGTCACGATGGGCAGGCCGGTCTTTTCCTTGGCCTCGAGCAGCAGCCGGATGCCCTCCTCGCGCATGCCCTGAAAGGCGTAGGGCGAGGTGCGGGGCTTGAACGCGCCGCCGCGCAGCAGCGAGGCGCCGCTCTTCTTGACCAGCTCGGCGACGAGGCAGATCTGCTCCTCGCTCTCAACCGAGCAGGGGCCGGCCGCGATGGCGAAATTGCCGCCGCCGATCTTCACGCCCCCGACCTCGATGACCGTGTCGGCGGGGTGGAACTTGCGGTTGGCGTTCTTATACGGCTCCTGAATGCGCTTGACGTCCTCGACGATGTCCAGCGCTTTGAGCAGGTCGATGTCGACCGACGTCGTGTCACCGATGAGTCCCATAATCGTCTGCGTGGTGCCCTCGCTCATATGCACCTGCAAGTTCTGGCCCTTCAGCCACGCGACGAGGTTCTCGACCTGATTCTGATCGGGGTTTTTCTTTAACAATACAACCATAATACACGACTCCTTTTTTGTTTCGGCACAGGCGGCGCCGCCCGCCGCAGCGGACCGCGAATCCGCCGGAGGGGGAACTGCCGATGCGCGACACGGGCGTCTGCGCGCGCTTTTCGACCAAGGCCTTTGAGGACGAAAAAACGGCCGCAGTGGTTTCACTGCGGCCGTGTTGCGAGGACAGACGAAATTGCTCAGTTTACACTTTCGTTCTCTCGGGCAGCGAAACGCGAAAAAGCCTTACCGTAATAAAAGTAGGTAAAGCTAAAAAAGTAAAACTTCGCTGCCGATGCTTTGCTCATAAGAATCGAAACTGCTCCCGTATCATTCAAGTTGCTTTTACTATACACCAATTTCGCCGGCTTGTCAAGAGGTTTTTTACACTTTTTTACACCCCGAACAAATCGGCGGCTGTTTTCAGAAGAATCTGCTCGCGTTCGGCGTCGGTAAACGGCAGCTTCATCAGCGCGTCGTAGGCCGAACGCGTCGTGCGCAGCGGATAATCGCTGCCGAACATCACGCGGGTCACGCCATGCTTTTCGATGAGGGCGTACACGCGCTCGGGCGGCAGGCCGATGAGCGCGTCGCTGGTATCGGTGTACACGGACGTGCCGATGAGCTCGCGCTCGGCCTCGTCCCACACGCTGTACCCGCACATATGCGCGGCGATGACCTTCAGCGCGGGCACGCGCTCGGCGATGTGCCGCACGCGCGCAGGCGAGGACGCGTCGCTGTTCTGGTCGCCCACATGGAACAAAACCGGCAGCCCCAGCGCAGCGCACGCCTCATAGACGGGGAACATATCCTCGCGGTCGACGATAAAGCGCTGGAAATCCGGGTGAAGCTTGACGCCGCGCGCGCCGCGCGCCTTCACGCGCTCCAGCTCGTCCACCGCAGCGGCGGCGCCCATATCGGGGTGTACCGACGCGAGCGGGATGAAGCGCGGCTCGGCCGCAGCCGCATCGAGCAGGAAATCGTTGCCCGTGGCCACATGCTCGGCCTTAAGCGCGGCGGAGGAGATGACAAACCGCGCGTCCAGCCCCTCTGCGCCGGCAAGGAGGCCGGCGACGGTGCCGTCGGCCTCCATGACGAGATCGTAATAGTTGGCTACGTTATCGGCCGCGCGGCGGGCGATTTTATCGGGGAAAACGTGCGCATGCACGTCGATGAGCCTGCGGAATTCAGACATTGACGATTTTCCCATGCGCGTCGGCCGAAGCCATTTCCGCCAGTGCGATGCGGACGGTCTCCGCCGTCTCGCGCGCGGGAACGCGGTCGGGCGCGCAGCCCTTTCTGATGCACTCGGCAAAGTACACCGTTTCGTTGTAGTACGCGTTTTCCGACGGCAGCTCGATGGCCTCGACCTTGCCGTCCTTATGGTAGACGTTCATCCCGTATCTGTCGCGGACAATGGTGCCGCGCTCGAAATTGGCGCGGAAATCCTGATAGAAGTACGGGCCGGACAGCGTCCAGTCGTTCTGCGTGTTGATCGGACGGTCGCTGTTGTTGTAGTAATAGTTGGTCGAGCAGGTGTCGTAGGCGCTCTTTTCAAACAGCGTCTTGGCCGCGGTGGAAACGCGGTCGGGACGGCCGAAGATAAAGTTGACCGCGTCCACGTCGTGGATGTGCTGGTCGAACAGCGCGCCGCCGCCGCGGGAGCGGTCGAGCAGCCAGTTCTGGTAGGACCAAAGCGGCGTGCCGCCGCCGCGGAAGAAATGCGCGGCCACGCATTCGCCCAGAATTTTCTCGTCGACGTACTTCTTGAGCGTCAGGTAGGGGGTGGCGAAGCGCAGGCACTGCCCGATCATCAGGAATTTGCCGTTTTTCTCGGCCGCCTCGATCATCGCCATACAGTCCTCGTAGGTCGGCGCCATCGGCTTTTCGCAGAGCACGTTGATGCCCTTGTTCAGGCACTTGATGGTCCCCCACGCGTGCAGGTAGGTCGGCAGCGCGATGGTGACCATATCGAGCGCGGTCTCCTTTTCGAGCATCTCGTCCAGATCGGTGTAGAGGCGGAATTTATCGAAGTCGTAGCCGTCCTCGCCGACGGGGCCGAGATTGAAATCGGCCTTATAGTTGGTGAACTTCTTCTCGTCGATGTCGCAGAGCGCGACGATCTCGATGTCCGAATCCTCCTTGAGCAGCTTCACATAGTTGTCCAAATGGCCGCGGCCCATGCTGCCGACGCCGACGAGCGCCGCCTTGAGTCTTTCTGCCATGATCGTTATACCGCCTTTCGTATTTTCCTTTATCGTTTCAGCTATTGAGAATTTGATCCATATCCGCGGAGATGGCGCGCACGTCCGCCTGCGGGTCGCCCTTCGACCACAGCTCGGCGGTGATGTTCCCGTCGTAGCCGTATTTGCGCAGCGCGCCGACGATCGCGGGCCAGTCCATCGTACCCTCGTGCAGATAGCAGAAGGTGTTGGTGTCGGTGTTGTAGCCCTTGACATGCACATGGTGCACGCGCTCGGCCAGCACCTCGACCCAGTGCTGCGGATACATCCATTTGCACATATTGCCCACGTCAAGATGCGCCCGCACCGCCTTGCTGCCGAAAGCGTCTATGTAATCGCGCAGCTCGACGGGCGAGCAGAACATCCGGTTCCAGACGTTTTCGATGGCTAAGCACACGCCCTTTTCCTCGGCCTCCGGCAGAACGGCGGAAATACAGCCGCGCGCGTTGTCCAACGCCTGCAAATAGGACTGCCCGCTCTCGGCCGTGCCGGGCACGACCAGCACCGAATCGGTGCCGAGCGCCGACGCCGCCCGGACGAGCTTTTGCAGAAGCTCCGTCGCGCGCGCACGCTCCTGCGCGTCGTCGGAGGACAGCTTATACGTCCAGAACGCCGCGGAAACCACGCCGACGATCTCAATACCCTGCTGCGCGGCGCAGTCGGCGACGGCCTTCAGTTCGGACTCGTCCGCACCCTCCCACAGCGAGGGGAAATCCTTTTTCTTGTCGAACATATTCAGCTCCGCACCCGCGAAGCCCGCCGCGCGCAGCGCGGCAAAAATGCTTTCATAGGGCGTGTCCGCCGGAAAAATATCGATGTTGATGGCTTTTTTCATTCCTCTGACCATCCTTTCTTCGCAATTCTTCAATCCTCGCAGCGCTTGAACAGAGGTATGGGCGCTGCTCCCCGGAAACGCCGAATCCGGCGGCGCTTGCCGGACAACGGTATGCCGGATGACGGCGTTTTTCCGAACAACGGCATTTTGCCGGACGGCAGCGTATGCCAAACGGCAGCGTCTGCCGAACGGCGGCAGCGTCCGCCAAACGCTACCCCTCAAGCCGCCGCGCGGCGTTTGCAGGATTTCGCATTCGGACCCTGCGTTTTTCGCGTTTGCGTACAAAAACGAAAGACGCTCTCCGTACCGAACCCCGGCAGGGAGAGCGTCCTTCCCCGCACAGGCCGGCTTTTACTCGGCCTCTTCTTCCTTCACTTCGATTTCACGGTTGCAGGAGGGGCAGACGATCAGATGGTCGTCGGGGATGGCGTCAGGGTCGAGGTAGATGGTCTCGCCGCAGGCGGGGCACTCCAGTTCCTCGAAATCATCGCCGCAGCAGTCGCAGTCGTCGTCCTCGCAGCAGTCGCAGTCGTAGCACTCCTCCTCGAGCGCGCCGAGGTCGTGGTCCAGTTCCTCAACGTATTCGCCGAGCGTCGCCGTTTCGTCCTCCAAGTCGAGAACCGAAAGCGAGATGTCCTCCAGCAGGTCGATGATGCCCGCAAACAGCTTGCCCTCGCGCGAATTGACGTCGTACTCCATACCGCTGATCAGCCCTTTCAGGTAAGCGGCTTTTTCGGAAATGTTCATATTTGGTGCTTCCTTTCGTTTTTTATGGGAGGCCGCGCGGCCTTTCGGGAGAAAGCAGGGGAATCCGCACAGAAAGCGAGCCGAAGCGCTTCCTGCGGCGGCAAAAAGCGAGATGCGCCGGCACATCTGTGCCGCAGCCGTCCGCGCCCGCAGCTTTTCGTGTGCGATGACGCGGCGCGTGAGAGTATGGCGATGCCGCCCCGGCGTCCCGGCTTCCGCCGCGAAATGCCGCACGGCCTGCGCGCCGTGCGCGCAGAACGGAATGCCCTCCGCGTTTGCCTGCGCGCCGCACGCGGTTCGTCCAAAGCCGAATCCGCAGCGCCGCAGCCCTACGCATTCGCTCCGAATCCCGCGCTTGCGCAAGTTCGCCTACAGGCGAACTTGCAGAGTTGAGCGCCCCAGCGCTCACTCCAAGGTCTGCACTTGCGCAAGTTCGCCTACGGGCGAACTTGCAGAGTTGAGCGCCCCAGCGCTCAACTCTAAGCTCCGCACTTACGCAAGTTCGCCTACGGGCGAACTTGCAGAGTTGAGCGCGCCAGCGCTCAACTCTTACACGCGTTCCAGATACTCGCTTGTTCTCGTATCGATTTTGATGACGTCGCCCTCGTTGATGAACATCGGCACCTTGATCTCCGCGCCGGTCTCGACGGTGGCGGGCTTGGTGGCGTTGGTGGCGGTGTTGCCCTTGACGCCCGGCTCGGTGTGCGTGACCTCCAGCTCGACGAACATCGGCGGCTCGACCGAGAACACGTTGCCCTTGAACGACACCAGACGGCACTCCATGCCCTCCTTGACGAACTTGAAGCTGTCGGGCAGCTTATCCGCATTCAGGGGCACCTGATCGAAGGTCTCGTTGTCCATAAAATAATACAGATCGCCGTCGGAATAGCTGTACTGCATATCCTTGCGCTCGACGACGGCGGCGGCGAATTTCGCCGTGGGGTTGAAGGTCTGCTCCAGCGTGGCGCCGGAGATGACGTTCTTCAGCTTTGCGCGGACGAAGGCCGCGCCCTTGCCCGGCTTCACATGCTGGAACTCGATGACCTGCATCACGTTGCCGTCCATTTCAAAGGTCAGGCCGTTTTTGAAATCGCCTGCGGATACCATAAAAATTCCTCCACTATATCGTTTTCATGTGTTTTACGTCTTATTCTATACCAAACCGAGCGCTTTGTCAAGGCTTTTTTGCAACTCGGGAACGGTCTTACAGCTCGATGAGCTGCTTCGGCGAGCGGGTGAGATTCTCGCAGCCCGTCTCGGTGACGAGCACCATATCCTCGATGCGCACGCCGCCCAGCCCCTCGACGTAGACGCCCGGCTCGACGGTCATCACCGTGCCGGGCGCGGCCGGGTCGGCGCAGGCCGCCGAGAAGGCGGGGCGCTCGTGGATTTCCAGCCCGAGCGAATGGCCCGTCGAATGGCCGAACAGGCCCGCGTAGCCGCAGGCGTCGATATGCGTCCGCGCCGCCGCGTCGACCGCGCTGCACGGCACGCCGCCCCGCACGGCGGCGATGGCCTTTTCCTGCGCAGTCAGGACGGTGTCGTAGATGCGCTTCATCTCGGGCGTGGCGCGGCCGAGGACGACGGTGCGCGTCATATCCGAGCAGTAGCCGTCCACGCGCGCGCCGAAATCCATCGTCAAAAACGCGTTCGCGCTAAGCGGCACATCGCCGGGGACGCCGTGGGGATACGCGCTTTTGTTCCCCGAGACGGCGATGGTCTCAAACGCCATGCCGTCCGCGCCGCTGCGGCGGCAGAAGTATTCTAACTCGGCGGCGACCTGCGTTTCGGTCAGCCCCGGGCGCAGGAAGCCCAGAATGTGCGCAAACGCCGCGTCGGTGACGGCCTGCGCGCGGCGGATGCAGTCCAGTTCGAACGCGTCCTTGACCCGGCGCGCCGGACCGCAGACGTCGTCGCAGAACAGCAGCTCGCCGCCGACCGGTCCGCGCAGCCGCTCGGCCGTGCGGACCGTCACCCGCGCGGAATCCAGCAGCACCCGCCGGCCCGAAAGGGAGGCGAGCGCGGCGAGCAGCCCGCCGCTGAACGGCTCGGGGCAGACGTCGTCAAACAGGCGGCCGGCCGCCTTCGCGTCCTTGGCCGCCGCGTAATAGCGGGGATCGACCAGCAGCCGCACGCCCGTGCGGTCGACGACCGCCGCGCCGTCGCTGGCGGCGAAGCGCGTCAGCCAGCGGATCGAGACCTCGTCCAGAAACAGCGCGCAGTCGGCCCCCTTTTCCTCCAGCAGAGGCAGTATTTTTTCTCTTGCCGTCATCGTAAAACCACCTTTCTTCCTCTGCGGCCCGCCGTCTTGCGGGAGCGGGCCGCCATACGAAGCACATGACCTGTGCTGCGCGCCGCCCTTGCGGGCGCAGCCTCCGGCTTCCGCCGTACCGACTCCCGCAGGCGTCCGGCCCGCGCGCCCTCCTTTCGGGAGGGCGCCGCCGCGGCGCCGGTTTTTTCATTCCATATCGGGTGCGCAAACGCGCGCCCCTGTCACCGCTTCGCCCGCGCGGCCTTTTCGGCCAGCGCCTTGATTTCGTCCTTGGAATAGACGTACTGCCGGCCGCAGAACTGGCAGCCGAGCGAGGTCTCCTCGGGCGAGCGGTACATATCCTCCAGTTCATCCTTCCCCAGCGCCAGCAGCGCGCGGGTCGTGCGCGCACGGCTGCACGGGCAGACATAACCGCACTCGAACGAATCGAAAACGTCGTATTCGATCCCCGCCAGATAGACGGCCGCCGCGTCCTCGGGCGTGCCGCCGTTGTAAATCGAGCTGACTGCGGGAGCGGAGGCGGCGTTCTGCTCCAGCCGCGCCGCAAGGTCGTCGGGAGCGCCGGGCAAAAGCTGCACAAGCGCGCCGCCGGCCGACAGACAGCTCAGGTCGCGGTCGACCAGCACACCCGCCGCGCAGACGGTGGGGATCTGCTCGCTGACGGCGTAATAGGACGCCACGTCCTCGGCAATCTCGCCCGAAACGATTTCGTTGACCCCGCAGTACGGCTCGCCCTCCCCGTTGGAGCGCAGCACGCGCAGCAGGCCCCTGCCCACCGCGCCGCCGACGTCGAGCTTGCCGTCCGCGCGCAGCGGCAGGTCGACGAACGGGTTCTGGATAAACCCGCGGACGTTCCCCTTCCAGTCGCCGGTGGCCACGATTGTGCCGCCCGGCCCGTCGCCGCCGAAGCGGAGGGTGAGCACGTCGTCCGCCTCGCCGAGCAGCGAGCTCATCATCGACGCGCAGGTGAGCACACGGCCGAGCGCGGCCGTGGCCGTCGGCGCGGTGTGATGGATGCGCGCAGCCTCGTCCACGATGCTCCGCGTCTCCGCGAACACGGCGCGCGCGGCGCCGTCTCTGGTCATAATGCGTATGATTCTTGCCATATCCGGCTCTTTCTCCTTTGTTCCGTCCCCTTCGGACGGCAAATTGCCGGCGCCGCGAACGCGGCCCGCCCGGCCATCCGGCGGCGGCGCACAAAGCCGCGCGCCGCCCAGCGCCCGCATTCGTCTCGCGTCACGGGCGGCTCGGCGCAGGAAGCCGTTCGGCCTCGGACGGCCGCGTCTACCGCGCCGTTTCCTATGCGCAAATGGGCGCGGCCCTGCCTCAGATTCGTTTCAGTACGAAAAACGCCTTCTCGCTCTCCGCCGTCAGCGCGGAAAAATCGGTGCCGCCGAACACGCCGCAGACCGCAAAGCCCGCCTGCACGGCCGCGCGCTCGATGCGCGGCAGCGAAAAGCAGCGCTGCACCGCCACGTCGTCGAAGCGGTCGTAGCCGCCGTCGGCGCGGCGGGCAAACAGCGTCAGTTCCATACGGTTGCGGCGGGATTTCGGCGCGTATTCGTTGCGCCAGACCAGCAGCGCGCCGTCGTCCTCGAAGCAGAAGCAGTTGTCGGCGTACACCCGCTCGTAGCGGGCGGGCGTATTGACGTCGAACACGAACACGCCGCCCGGCTCGATGTAATTGTGCAGCAGCGCCAGCACGTCCGACAGCTCGGACAGGCTGCCGAGATAGTTCAGGCAGTCGTAGGCGCTGACCGCGCCCTGCACGGTGCCGTACAGCTCCATCTCGCGCATATCCTGACAGAGCAGCAGCACATCCCTGTTCTCGGGCTTGGCGCGGGCGACGCTGAGCATCTCGGGCGAGACGTCCAGCCCCACCATGTCCAGCCCCGCGCCGGCGAGTACGGCGGACAGGCCGCCGGCGCCGCAGCCGAGGTCCAGCGCCTCGCGCAGAGCGACGTCCGCAAAGCGCCGCGCCGCCTCCATGAAGAAGGCGGCGTAGGACGCGTAGTCGGCGCCGGAAAACCGGTCGTAATGCAGTGCGTACAGCGAATCAAAGCTCATGTCATCAGCCGGTCGAGCACCATATGATACCCGTCGCTGCCATAGCGCAGCGCGCGGTTGACACGGGTGATCGTGGCCGTGGACAGCCCGGTTCTGACCGCGATTTCGTTGTAGGTGATGCCCTCGCGCAGCATCCGCGCGGCAGAGAGGCGCTTGCCCATCTCGGTGACCTCGCTGAGCGTGCAGAGGTCGTCGAGGAACTTGTAGCACTCCTCCACCGTTTTGAGCGATGCGAACGCCTTGCAGAGCGCGTCGGTCTGTTCGTTTCTGATTTTTTCAATCATCGTTTTTCTTCCCTCTCTCTCGCCCCGCGTCGGGGGCTTATATCATTTCTCATGTACGCGGACGGTGACGGTCGCGGTCTTGCTGTCGCCGCCGAGGAATTCCAGATAAACCGTGAAGGTGTCGGTGCCCGCGAAGCCGGACAGCGGCGTGTAGGTGACGGTGCCGTTGCTCTCCAGCCGGACCGTGCCGTATTTCGGCGAGGTCTCGATGCGGACGCGGTAGTCGCTCTCGGTCTCCACGTTCAGCGAGCCGGTGACGCCGCGGCCGGACGTGGTGTCCATCTCGAGGTCGGACGGGTCGGCAATCTCGCCGTCGATGATTTCACTCGGATCGTATTTGCCCTTGGCGAACAGGTAGGTGTCATGATAGACCGAGTTGATGAGCGGGTCGGTGGACTTATACGCGTAATAGAACGCGCCGGGCACGCCGCCCTGATAGTAGCACTTGACCGCGTTCATATACCCGGTTTCGGCGCCGACGGCCAGATACTCCTTGTAGCGGAGGATGTCGGCCTTCGAATCGTACTGGTTGATCTCGATTTCCACGCACATGCCCAGCCGCTTGGTCGTGGCGGCGTTGTCGTACAGGCGGTCGATGGTCGCCTGTCCGCTGAAGGCGTAGTTGGGCTGCATGCAGGCCATATCGAAGCCCAGTTCCTTCCAGTCGGAGAAGCCGCTGGCCTGATAGTACGGAATCCACATCAGCTTGTAGCCGAGCGAATGCAGATAATCGCTCGCATAGCGGATGAGCTCGGTTTCGTGCGGGTCGGAGAAGGCAATCGATTCCTCGAACCAGTAAAAGCCGTACAGCTCCAGATTCTCGTAGTTCCCCTGCTCGAACAGGCGGACCTGCTCGTCGATGATCCACTTGATGGCCTTCTTGCGATCCTCGATTTTGGTGAAGTTCTCCACCACGCCGTCGCCGTCGATGTCGCCGAACGAGGTCGACTCGGTGAAGGTGTAGAGGATGGAGAAGAACACGCTGACGGTGTAATCGTCCAGCCCAAGTTCCTCCTTCACCTGACCGACGGCCGTGTTGAGCGCGTCGACGTTGCGGTCAGCGGTGAACTGGTTCTCGATATAGAACTTCCAGCCGTCCAGGCTCTTGGCGTTGTCGGAATAGTTGAACGCGGTATAGGGCAGGTAGAGGAACGAATCGAAGAAGGTGTCGGTCAGGTTGCCTTCCCTGTCGAAATAGCCGACGTGCGGCAGATATTCCTCCACCGTGATGCGGCCGCCCTCCAGATCGTTGGGCAGGCAGTGGTAGGACAGAAGCATATTGTTCACGCCGAGGAAATCGTCGGGCGTGATGTACTTGTCGGGGTAGACGGCGACCTCGACGGCGTCGGCGACGAGGTCGGCGGCGTCGTCGGGAATCCGTTTGGTGCCGTAGACCGCCAGCTCGTCGCAGTAAACGTGGGTATTGACGGGAAATACAAACTTGATATAGCGCGCTCTGTACGTCTGCGCAAACGCCTCGGCGACCTCGACGCGCGCGGCCGTCTCGCTGGTCTTAAACGCTTCGGTGACGTGAATGGTCTGCCAATCGACGCCGTTTTGGCTGGCCTTGATCAGCAGACGGCGGGGCAGGCCGACGGCGGTCGAAAGCTCGTACAGAAAGCTGCCCGCAAACGAGCTGACTGCGCTCTCCCTGCCCAGGTCGTAAAGAATCGTCCGGCCCAGCCCGCCTGTGAAGCGAAAATAGGCGGGGTCGCTGTAAGCCGCCTGTCCGGCAAATTTGCCGTCGGTCAGCATCGTCGCGTCCTCTTTGGAGTTATAGAACGTGGTCGCTACCTCCGCGCTGAACGACGCAAGCTGCTCGATCTGCTGCGGCAGGCCGGCGATGAGGTTGCGCTCCTGCGCATAGTCGCTCTCGGAGGGGTCCCAATACTCCGGCTCGGTGATCTCGGGAATATTGGTATCGCCGTAGTAATCGCCGACCTCGCCGGAGGTCGGCCCGTCGCCGTCGGCGCCGGCCCCGTATCGGACCGCCGTCACCTCGTCGATAAACAGCCAGGTGTTGGAGGGCGCGCCGATTTCGTACCGAATGTAGCGCGCCGAGACGGTGCCGGCCAAACGCAGGGTGAACGGGTACGCCTCGGTACCCGACACCTCCGCCGGCGCAAGCACGGAACCGATCCAGCTAAAATTCTCGCCGTCAGTCGAGACAGACACGGCGACTGCGGCGGGCAGGCCGATGCCGTAATCCCGTTCCTCGAACGCGCCGACCTCGAAATCGGCCAGCCCGTCCACGACCTCGCCGAGGTCGAAGGTCAGCGTCACCGGCTCGCGGCCGTTGAAGCCCACCCATGCGGTGGAATCAAAAGCCTGCACGCGGACGCCGTCGGTCAGCGCCCTGCCGCCGTTGCCGGGATATTCCGAACTGGCGGGGCGGGAAAACGCGGGCAGCAGACCCGAAAGCGCGTTGTTCGCCTTCAGGCTGCGGTCGGCCGGCGTGCCGTACAGCGCGTCGATCGTATCGCGAACCTCGTTGACCTCCGGCTCGACGAACGGCTCGGATGAGGTATCGGAGTTGTCGGACGAGCCGCTTTCGGCGGCCGAGGACGTCTCCTCCGGCTGATCGGTGCAGCCGGCGGCGGCCAGCATCGAGAGCGCCAGCAGCAGCGCGGCGGCGCGTTTGAATCGTTTCATTTACAAATCTCCTTTTCTTGCGTCTAAGCCTTACGGCTTGACGTTGACGGTGATGGCGATGGGATCGGACAGGCCGTAGCCGTAATCGGCGTAGACATAGAAGGTGTCGGACACGTCGAAGCCGCGGCGGGAGGTGTAGGAAAAGCTGCCGTCGGCGTTCAGGCGGACGGCGCCGTACTTCGGCGAGACGGCCAGCTTGACCGAGTAGCTCGCCTCGGTGTCGATCTCCAGCCGGCCGCTGACGCCCGAGCCGGCGCGGCACTCCAGCTCGATGTCCTCGCAGCCGACGATCTCATCCCGGCCCGTCTCGGTTTCCTCGCTGAACGTCCCCTTGGCGAAGGCGTAGGTGTCGTGGTAAATCGAATTGGTGTACTTGTTGTCGGAGAGGTACGCCTTGTAGAACTCTCCGGGCAGTCCGCCCTGATAGTACACCTTGACCGCGTTCATATACCCGGTCTCGGCGCCGACGGCGAGGTACTCCTTGTAGCGCGCCACGTCGGCGGGGTTGTCGGCGTCGTTGATTTCCAGCTCCACGCACATGCCGAGCAGCTTGGTCGTTTCGGCGGTGCGGTAGAGGATATCGCGCGTCTCGTTGTAGCGGAAGGCGTAGTTCGGCTGCATGCAGGCCATATCGAAGCCGAGGCTCTTCCACTCGGAATAGCCGCTGGCGTAGTTATAGGGAATCCACATCAGCTTGTAGCCGAGCGAATGCAGGTAATCGCTCGCGTAGCGAATCAGCTCGGTCTCGTAGGGATCGGAGTAGGTGATCTGCTCCTCGAACCAGTAGAAGCCGAGCAGGTCGAGGTTGTCGTAGCCGCCCGCCTCAAAGCGCGCAAGCTGCTCGTCGATCATCCATTTGATGGCCTTTTTGCGGTCCTCCACCTTCGAGAAGTCCTCGATGACCCCGTCGCCGTCGACGTCGCCGAACGAGGTCTTATCCGGCCAGGTGTAGAGGATGGAGAAGAACACGCTCACGCGCACGTCGCGCCCGAGTCCCTCCGACACCTGCTCGACCGCCTCGGACAGCGCGTTGATGTTGGCGTCCTCGGCGAACACGTTGTCGACGTAGGTGTTCCACGCCGTAAAGTCGCGGTACTCGGTGCCGGTGAACGCCGCGTAAGGCAGGAAGAGGAAGGAATCGAAGAAGGTGTCGGCCAGCTTGCCGTCGCGGTCATAATAGCCGACGTGCGGCAGATATTCCTCCACCGTCGTCTTGCCGCCGGAGGAAAGGCTGGGATTGCAGTTGTAGGAAAGAATCATATTCTCCACCCCGTCGAACTGGTCGGGGGTGATGAAGGCCTGCGGGTAGAGGTCGTTGACGGCCGTGCTTTCGGACAGCTCGGCGGCGCCCTCGACGTTCTTGCGGCCGAGAATCTCGATTTCGTCGCAGTAGACGTGCGGCAGCACCGAGAAGGTGATGCGGATATAGCGGACCTTATACGCCTTGTCGAACGTCTCGTCGACCTGCGCGATGGACGACGCGCCCTCGGAGTAGACCGAATCGACGTGGCGGAACACCTTCCACTCCTCGCCGTCGACCGAGCCGTAAATGAGCAGGCCGGCGGGCAGCTTGACGTTGGGGCCGTCCTCGCGCAGGAAGGACGCGCGGATGCCGGTGACGGCGCTCACATGCCCGAGGTCAAAGTACAGGTTGCGCCCCTCGCCGTTGGTGAAGCGGAAGAACGCGCTGTCGGTGTACGCCGCGCTCGACGCATGCTTGCCGTCGGTGAGCGCGGGGTTGCTTTCGGGCGAATTGTAGAAAGTGGTCGCGTGGTCCCTCCGAAGCGCGTCCACCAGCTCAATCTGCACCGGCTTGCCGGCGATGAGGTTGAGGGTGTCGTTGTAATCGCTCTCGGAGGAATCCCAGTAGGTCGGCTCGCCGCCGGTCTCCAGCTCCAGCTCGCCGTAGTAGTCCTTCACCGTCTCCGAGTCGTCGCCGGTGTCCTCGCCCTCGTACTTATAGACGCCCAGCTCGTCGGCGAACGTCCAGCCCGACAGGCCGGTGACGGTGATGCGGATGTAGCGCGCATGGATGGTGCCGGGCAGCGCCGCGGTGTAGGTGATCTTAATCGTGTTCGCCAGCCCCTCCGGCGTCAGGACGTCGCCGGCGGTGGTATAGGTCTCGCCGTCGTCCGAGACGAGGAACGTCACGCGGGACGGCAGGTTGACGGCATAGTCGGTCACGCGCAGGAAGCCGATGTCCAACTCCGCGATGTTGTCGACGACCTCGCCGAGGTCGACGTTGATCGTCACGCCCTCAGAGCCGGAGAAGCCGACCCAGTCGGTTTTATTGAAGCTCTCGCTCGTTTTGCCGTCGGTGAGCATCCCGCCCGCGTCCAGATAGGGGTCGGACGGCGCGCGCGAAAGGGTGTAGGACAGGCCCTGCGCCAGATTGACCCGCTTCAGCGTGCGGTCGACCTCGCCGGTATAGAGCGCGTCGACGGCGGCCATCGCCTCCTCGTCCACGAACACCTCCCGCGACTCCTCGGTCGGCGCGGACGCGTCCGACGAGACGCCGGACGGATCGGAAACGCCGTCCTCCGGGTCGCCGCAGGCGGCGAGTGTCAGCATCGTAAACGCCATCAGCAGCGCGGCAATACGTTTGAAATTCTTCATGAAAAATCCACGAACTCCTTTCTTGTTCCGCTTCTTACGGTTTCACCTGCACGGTGACGGCAATGGGCCGGGAAAGGCCGTAGCCGTAATCCGCGCAAACATAAAAAACATCTGTCGTCTTAAAATTTCTTCTCGATGTATATGAAAAGCTGCCGTCCGCATTCAGCCGGAGCGCGCCGTATTTCGGCGAGACGGCCAGCCTGACCGAATAGCCCGCCTCGGTGTCGATCTCCAGCCGGCCGCTCACCGTCGAGCCCGCGCGGCAGTCCAGCGTCATATCCGCACAGCCGCGTATCTCGTCCAAGCCGCTCTCCGTATCGGCGCTGTAAAGCCCCTTGGCGAACCGATAGGTGTCATGGTAGACCGAATTGCTGTATTTGTTGGCCGACCGATACGCTTTGTAAAGCTGGCCGGCACCGCCGCCGTTATAATAGATTTTTACCGCGTCCATATAGCCCGTTTCCGCGCCGACGGCGAGGTATTCCTTGTATCGGGAAACGTCGAGCGGATTTTCAACGTCGTTGATTTCCAGCTCCACGCACATGCCCAGCAGCTTGGCCGTGTCGGCCGTGCGGTAAAGGATGCTTTTGTCCCGATCGTATCGGAAGGCGTAATTCGGCTGCATACAGGTCAGATCGAAGCCCAGATTTTTCCACTCGGCGTACCCGGGCGCATAGTTCCACGGGATCCACAGCAGCTTATAGCCGAGCGAGCGCACATACTCGCCCGCATAGCGAATCAGCTCGGTTTCACAGGGATCGGCGTAGGTGATCTGCTCCTCGTACCAGTAGAAGCCGCGCAGGTCAAGGTTGCCATAGCCGCCTTCCTCGAAGCGGCGGACCTGTTCGTCCACAATCCATTTGATCGCCTTCTTTCGATCCTCCGCTTTGGAAAAGTCCTCGATAACCCCGTCGCCGTCCACATCGCCGAACGCGGTATGCGAAGGCCAGGTGTAGAGGATGGAGAAAAACACGCTCGCCCGCACCTCGCGCCCGAGCGCCGACGAAACCTGCCCGACGGCTTTAGAAAGCGCGTTGATATTCCCGTTTTCGGCAAACACGTTGTCCACATACGCCCTCCAGGCGGCCAGGTTCCCCTTCCCCTCCCCCACATAGGAGCCGTAAGGCAGATACAGGAAGGAATCGAAGAAGGTGTCCGCCAGATTGCCCTCGCGGTCGTAATACCCCACATACGGCAGATAGTCCTCCGCCGTCATCGTGCCGCCGGAAGCCGTATCGGGATTGTAGTTGTACGAAAGCAGCATATTCTCCACGCCGCCGAATCGGTCCGGCGTGACGAACGACTGCGGGAAGCGTTCGCAGACTGCCGTGCTTTCGGACAGCGCGGCGGCGTCCTCCGCGTTTTTGCGGCCCAGAATCTCAATTTCGTCGCAGTAGACGTGTACGACCACTTCAAAGGAAACGCGTATAAACCGCGCCGCATACGCTTTGTCGAACGACTCGTCTATCTTCGCGATAGAAGCCGGCCCCTCCGACCGAATCGTATCGACGCAGTGGATGACCTTCCATTCTTTTCCGTCGAGCGAGCCGTAAACGAGCAGGCCGGCGGGCAAGCGGACGTTGGGGCCGTCCTCGCGCAGAAAGGACGCGCGGAGGCCGGTGACCGCGCTCACATGCCCGAGGTCAAAATACAGGCTGCGCGCCGCGCCCTGCGTGAAGCGGAAAAAGGCACCGTCCTCGTAAGCGGCCCGCGCGGCAAACCTGCCGTCGGTGAGCGCCGGATTGCTCTCGGGCGAATTGTAGAAGGCCGTGGCGCGGTCGCTTTGCAGCGCGTCGACAAGCTCAATCTGCACCGGCTTTCCGGCGATAAGGTTGACCGTATCGTTATAATCACGCTCGGAGGAATCCCAGTAGGTCGGCTCGCCGCCGGTCTCCAGCGCCGGCGCGCCGTAGTAATCCCGAACGAGGGTGTCGCCGGCGGTGTTTTCGCCTTCATATTTATATATGCCGATCTCGTCGATGAAGGTCCAGCCCTTCATCCCGCTTACCGCAATTCGGACATAGCGCGCCCGAATCGTCCCGGGAAGGACTGCGGCGTATGTTTTCTTGATGGTGGCCGCCACCCCCTGCGGGGCGAGCATCTCGCCGACGGCGACATACGTCCCGCCGTCGTCCGAAACCGAAAACACGACGCGCTCCGGCAATTCGATGCCATACTCCGCCACGCGCAGAAAGCCGACGTCCAGCTCTGCAACGTTTTCTATACTTTCTCCCAAATCCAAATCAACCGTCAGCGCGGACACGCCCTCGAAGCCGACCCAGCCCGTTTTGGAAAACGCCTCGTTCGTGACCCCGTCCGTCAGCTTTTTCCCCTCTGTATCCGGATACTGCGCAGACGGCGCGCTCGACAGCGCATAAGACAGACCCTGCGCCAGATTGACCCGCTTCCGCGTGCGGTCGGCCTCGCCGGTATAGAGCGCGTCGATTGCCGCCATCGCCTCCGTGTCCACGAACGCCTCCCGCGGCGGCGCGGACGGCTCGGGATGCGGCGGCGCGGGGACTTCGGAAGGTTTGTCCTCCAGGCTTCCGCAGGCGGAAAGCGCGGCAGGCAGCGCGAACGCGGCGGTCAGCAGGGACATACACGCCTTTCGTATTTTCCTCATAAGCGGTTTCTCCTTCTTTGGCCGCAAGACATTTTGCCCGCATCTCCGATGCAGCCGACGCGCGCACGCGCGCAGCGTCCGCTTCTTTCAAAAAAGAGCGCTCGAGACCGAATATCATTATATACTATTTTTATTAACAAAACAACACCTTTTTAGATATTTGCTTCAAATTTATTTGGGCGCGATTGACAACACCGCGGCAGAATGGTAAAATAGCACCATTCCGCAGCGGTTTTGCCGCGCAGGCATACCGCCGCTTTGGAAGGAATGAGGGTTTATCCGTATGGGCGCCGACATCTCGCTGGTCGCCGCCGAGGTCCTGACGCTGTTCTGCATGATGCTCGTCGGGGTCGCGGCGCGGCTGTTCCAAGTCTTTACCAAGGACTCGACCAAGCTGCTCTCCTCGCTGCTGGTCAACGTCACGCAGCCGCTTCTGATCCTGACCTCGCTGCAAATCACCTATACCGAGGAACGGCTGCGCACCGGTCTGCACATCGCGCTTGTGTCGGCGGTGTTCCATGTGGCGCTTTCGCTGCTGGCGCGGCTGGTCTACGGACGGGTCAAGAATGCGCGCGTGCTCGAGTTCGGGACGGTGTTCGCCAACTGCGCCTATCTCGGCTACCCCGTGCTGGTCGTCGTATTCGGGGAGGAGGGGCTGTTCTACGGCGCCTTTTTCACGCTGTTCTACAACATCTACATCCGCATTTACGGTATTCATCTGCTCACGCGCGGCGGGAAAAGCAGTCTCTTTAAGGCGTTCGTCAACCCGGGCACGGTCGCCTCGGTGGTCGGCATCCTGCTGTTCGTGTTCTCGATCCGCCTGCCCGCGCCACTCTACAACGCCTTTTCCGCGATGGGCGACGTGACCTTCCCGCTGTCGATGCTGGTGGTGGGCAATCTGGTCTGCAATCAGTCGATTGCGGGGATGCTGCGCGTGCGGTCGTTCGTGTTTTCGGCCGTCAAGCTGCTGGCCATCCCGCTGCTGACGCTCGGCCTCTGCCTGCTGCTGCGGCTGGACCGGACGATCGTCTGCATCTGCGTGACGATGGCCGCGATGCCCGCGGGCGCGAATACAGCGATGTTCGCCGAGCTGTACACGTCCGACGCTTCCCCCGCCGCCTCGGTCATCAGCATTTCGACGCTGCTGTCGGTCGGGACGATTCCTCTGATGCTCTGGGTGACCGACCAGGCGCTCCGTCTGGTGGGCTGATCGCAGGAGAAGTTGAATTTCAACAAAAAAACAATGGCGCCAAATTGTAAAAATGTTAAAATTCACTTGACAAGCCGCCATTGAGGACTGTATAATAGACGGTAAGAAAAACCACCCTATTCTTTTTGGAGGTATCGTTCAAATGAAAAAGAAACTGTCGCTGCTGTTGGCTTTGCTGATGCTTACGTCTATCGCCGCGCTCGCCGCGTGCAGCAAGGTTGAGCCGATCACGGTAAAGGTCGTCATCAACGTAGCCGAAGAGGACGACCGCGGCCGCCGCGAAGTGACCGAAACCATTCTGGAGACCGATTTTGCCTATGAAAGCAGCACGCCGACGCTGAACGATCTGCTCGTCAAGCTGCGGGACGCCGGCAAAATCAATCTCGTGACCGAAGCGGACGGGGACAACGTGATTATAACGGGCATCAACGACCTCGTTCCCAAAACCGACGAGACCGAAACTACGATGGAGGATTACGACTGGTACGTCTACATCAACGACGGCGACGCGGAGGACAACAGCCTTTCCTCGACCAAGGCCATCGCCGCCAACGATACGGTGACGATCACCTATATGCACTATTCCATCGCCAAAGAATAATTGAACGGAGGCATCGTATATTTTTATGAAGGAAGTTTACATCAAGCTCCAGACGATCAACGACGTGCGCAAGCTCGTCAGCGTCGTGGAGAAGTATCCGTTTTCCGTCGATTTGAGCGAGGGCAGGTACCTTGTCGATGCGAAGAGCCTGATGGGCATCTTCAGCCTTGACCTTCTGCAGCCCATCAAGCTGATCGCGGAGAAGGACGACCCCAATCTCTTTGAAGAGCTCAAGGACATCATCGTCAACCTGCTGGAGTCCATCCGCATCTGCGCCCACC
>ERZ824488.1652-NODE-1652-length-23251-cov-3.582126_pt1 | contig 23251 bp, 18 predicted proteins | sample MGYA00519936_ERZ824488 | MGnify/ENA primary metagenome ERZ824488 (study PRJEB31778, sample SAMEA3449153) | human gut metagenome | biome: human gut; feature: human-associated habitat; material: faeces | place: United Kingdom | collected 2010/2012 ... | reverse complement strand
ATTCGAAAACACGCATCGCGCCCGTTTTTCAGGCTGCTATTCATACAGCATCACGCTGACAGTCGGCATTTCCGTCGCCTTCCAATCGGCCGACAGTATCCTTCGCTCGACCAAAAGCTGCGCAGGGGCGCAGAAGGCGTACAAAAACCGGTTCGCGTCGGCGATTGCAGGTACCTGTCCCTGCAAATGCGCGGGCGTGTGTTCGCGCAGAACCCGTTCGACAGTCTGCGAGACACACCGCAGCAGCGGCCCGAGCCGCTCCTCGGCAAAACGCTGCGCCAGCGCGTCCGCCCTGCCGTACTGCGCCTGTGTAAATACCGGCATTGCGGCCTTGAACACGCCGTCCGCAGCGCGCACATCCCCCTTGCGCACCATTTCCGCGACCGCCTCCCGGTCATACGCGCTGAAGCCGCCGCTGCGGCCGTGCGCTATGTCGCAGAGGATGTCGACGTAGCGCGCATTGCCGTAGAAGTCGTGGTGGTCGCTCTTGGGCGCGGGCAGGAAGTCGCAGAAAAAGACGACGTCGCCATCGCGGCTTTCAACCTGCGAAACGGAAAAGCTGTCCCCGCCGACCGCCTCCGGCTCGGCCAGCCACAGATAGGCGCGCTCGCCCCAAGCGGTCTGCGGCGGCTGCATTTCCCCGCCGTCGGGAACGGCAAGCACGGCGCGCAGGAGGAACGTCAAGAGCTGCCAGCGGAGCGAGCCGTCGGAAAAGTCCGCGCCGGCAAAGCCGATTTCCCGAAACGCCTGCAAACGCGTTTCCAGAAAATCGCCCATCGCATCGGCGATTTTTTCCTGCGTCTCTACTGCGCCGCGGGCAATTTCGGCGGCGCAGTCCGATGTGAGAAGGATCACGTTCGCTTTGCAGCGCCGCCCTTCCCGCACAAGGATGCGGCGATCCACAAGCGCTGCGATTTCCTCGTCCAGGTAGGCCAGCGGGACGCCGGTTTCGAGACTGATCTGCTCGTCCGTCAGCGCGTCGTTGTAGCAGGCGGACACGATGTTCTGCTTCAGCCTGCTTTGCATGAAATTCCAAAACCGATTCGGCCCCTCGCCGTTGTAGAGCGGGACCAGCGATTTAGGCGCATAGCTGAGCATACCCAGTTTTCGTTCCATTTCGAACCCCTCTTTCAATTTCTTTCTGGATTTGAACAGCAGATACTTGACCATGCTCTCGCTGACGCCAAGGCTGCACGCGATTTCGGCGCAGGATTTCCGCTCCAGATAATACAGCACCGTCGCGCGGCGAAATTTTTCCGAAAGCAGGGACAGCTCGCGCCGCAGGAGGTAAAGCACCTCGTCGGATTCGTCGTCGGCCGCGGCCGCGGGTATCTCCGCGACGTCCTCCGGGAGCGGGCAGGTGCGCGCCCCCGCGCGCTTCCGGCACCACTGCTTATACACGTTGCCGGCCAGCGACCACATAAACGCGTAAAACGCCCGCTCGTCCCGCAGGCGCGCGGACGATTTAACCAGCTCGCAGAGGATGTCCTGGCAAAGGTCCTCGGCCTCCCACCGATTGGGCGTTCTCGCCATACAGTAGGAAAAGAGCGTCTTGGACGCCTCGGCGATCCGATTGTGCAGCGCGTTGTCGTTCATATGCATGCCCTCCGTTTGCTTCGTTGTTCTGCGTGTTCCGTAAGGTATAGTGAAGAAAATCCGAAACGGTTAGCTGTTTTCCTAAAAAAAACAGCTTTTCTTTCCGTCCGTTTGTAATAAGGAACGCGCGAGGTACGGCCTGCTTTTGCAGAGCCGCCGTTGTGACCTGTTTCGGCGATACCGGCGGGCATTTGCACGCGGGCGGAAGCCATTTTTCGCCAAAACGCCGGGACGGGCCGCCAAGCGGCCTCCCGCACAGACGCAGACGCGGCCGGCCGGCCGGAAACAAGTTTCCGGCCGGCCGCTTTCCCCCTCCCGCGCCGGTCAATACAGCACGGGATTGAGCGCAAATGTCATTTCAAACGTGCGGTTCCACGGAAAACGGACGTTCGACACCGAAATCGAACGCACCTTGCCCGTGCGGTATTCGTCCAGCCCGCAGATATACGCCTTGCCCTCCATCAGCGCCAGCAACGCGTCGCCGCCGAGCGTGCCGGACATCAACTGCGCCTGAAGCTGGGCGCTGCTCTGCCACGGGTCCAGATAACGGCCCTTTTCTATGATATACGCAATGTCCTTGAGGTATGCAAACGCCGCGCCCTTGATGAAGCCGGCGTCCGACGCCGCCGTGACCGTTTTGCTGAATTGCAGATAATCATAGCGGACGACGCCCTGCGCGACGGCGATGCCGATGGCGTTGCCGACGGTGTTCCAGCTCGAGTAGCCGAGCAGCATCGTCAGCGGAATCTGCTCGTCCACCAACTTCTGCGCGAGCACGCGGCTGCTGCCCGACGACGCGTCGATGACGACGGTGGGGATATGCGCGTCGATGTTTTTCTGCAGCTTATCCACGAGCGAATGGACCGCAGCCTGCGCGCTCGAGGTGCGGGTGAGCACAAGGATGTCGAAGTCGGCGTCCCCCTTCGCCGTCGTCTCGACCGCCACGTCGACCGAGCCGAGGTGCTTTTCCAGATTTTCGCGCAGCGTTTCGATGTCGTAATCATCCGCCGGCTTGTCCGCGCCGCCGCCGTAATAGAGCGTGCGCGCCGTGACCTGCCGCGGCGCAAGGTCGCTCGCCAGCCGCGCGACGCCCATCATCCCCAGCTCGTCGGTGCCGGCGTACAGCGTCGCCTGCTCGCCAAGCAGCGAACGGATATAGCTGATTTCGTTCGTCTGGATGGTGTTGCCGGGCGTGGAATCGTCCACGCCGACGAAGAGATACGCCAGCTTGTCGCCTCCGTTGCGCAGCAGACGGTCGATTAGGCGCAGCTTGCGCTCGCGCGAGGCGAGGTAGCTGTTGATTTTCTCCTCCGAAAGCGAGGTGGAGATCGGACTGCCGTCCGTCCCGTTCTTATAGCCGGCGACGATGTTTTCAATCGTCAGCGCGCTGCCCGAAAGCGTCGCGCGCGGCTCGGCGCCGTAAGCGCGGAAGAGGTTATACTCCTCCTGCTGCAGGCCGTTGTAATTGACGGTCGAGGCCAGCCGCATCACCGTATCGAACACATAGACGGTGTTGTTCTCGCACAGCTCGACCAGGAAATCGATGATCTCGTACTCCTTCGTCAAATCGGTGTTGGAAAGGTACCGCGAGCCGACCAGACCGCCGGAAAGAAGCTGGTCCAGCGAAATGACGAAATAGTCGCATTCCTTGTCCGCCTCGCGCAGCCACGCCGTCAGCGCGGCGGGGTCGCCGAGGGTGGTGCCGTTGCTGTTGGTGCCGTTGCCGTCCAGCTTGGTGGAGTAGAGGTCGGCGTCGGGCATCAGCACCTCAAAGCCGCCGCTCTCGGCCAGATAGATGACGCGGTCCACGTTCACGGGCCGGTCGTCCAGCGGGATATAGGCGAGTTTGGTGCCGTTGTAATCCTGCTTTTCCATCGGAAACAGTATCTCCTTTTTCAACGTCAGGTAGTCGGACGGCTTCGGCGTGCTGCCGCCGGTGACACAGGCCGCCTGCCCGACCGCGCCCTCCGGCGCGGAAAGGCCGAGCACGGCGCGCTTGAGCAGCAGATAGTCCGACGCGGTCTTGCAGCCGTCGCCGTTGAGGTCGCCGCGCACGACCAGCTCGGCCGTCTGTCCGTCCACGGACACAATCGCGCCGGTGCCGGCGTATTCGTTCCGGCCGACGCCGGAGACCGACGCGTTCCCGTCAAACAGCGCGGCGACGTCCGATGCGGTCAGCTTTTCACCGACGTAGAGGTAGCCGTCCGCATAGGAAGCGGCCGCGCCCTCCAGCAGCGCTTCGGAGATGTCCCCCGCCGCCAGCAGCGAAGGCGTAAACACTGTGCCGAACGCAAGCAGGACGGCGCAGAGGAGCGCAATGCATTTTTTCATCTTGTTTTCCAATTCCTTTCTTTAACAGTCGGTTTGTATACCTTCCGCCTCATCGGCAGGCGGCAGCCGCTTTTTCCACACGCCGAGCCGGTAGAAGAGCACGGCCAGCGCCGCGGCAACCACCCAGCCGATCACCCACGCGTAGACGATGGACATATAGCCCGCGCTGTCGGTCAGCAGGAACGAGAGCGCCACGCGGATGACAAGGTCGATAAAGGTGGAGATCATGAAATAGCGCAGCGCGCCCGAGCCGCGCAGGATGCCGTCGATGACGATTTTGAGCGCAATCACAAAGTAGAACGGCGCCACCCAGCGCATAAAGATTGCGCCCGCCGCGATCGCATCGGTGCTGTCCGCATTCAGGATCAGGCCGACCGACTGCGGCGCAAAGAAGAAGAACACGAGCGCAATCGGCGTCACCAGCAGAAGCAGCAGGAACACGCCCGCCCGAAACCCCTGCGGCACGCGCTCATACCGCCGCGCGCCGATGTTCTGGGCCGTGAAGGACGAAACGCCGCCCGAAACCGTCGTATAGCAGGTGACGGCGAAAGTGTTCAGCTTGAGCGCCGCCGAGAAGCCCGCGATCACCGACGCGCCGTAGCCGTTGATGAGCGACTGAATGGCCAGATTGCCGACTGCGACAAAGGACTGCTGGAGGATGCTGGGGACGGCGAACACAAGCACTTTTTTCAGCATCGCCGCCGAAAAAATCTGCGCCTTCCCCTCGTAGGAGAACCGGCGGAGCCGCCTATTAAGCGCGAAGAAGGAGAGGATTGCCGAAAGCGTCTGCGCGATGAAGGTCGCCCATGCCACGCCGGAGACACCCCAGCCGAACGAGAGGACAAACAGCAAATCGAGCGCGATGTTCGTCAGCGACGAGAAAATCAGAAAATACAGCGGCGTCTTAGAGTCCCCCAGCGCGGTGAACACGCCCGTACAGATGTTATATAGGAATAAAAAGAACAGCGAGCCGGTATATATGTTCAGGTAGGCAAGGCTGTCCGCCATAATCTCCGGCGGCGTGCCGAGCAGCTCGAGCAGCGGCCGGGCAAAAATCAGCCCTGCGGCCGTCAGCAGCAGCGAAGCCGTCAGCACCGCAATGACCGAGGTGTGCACCGCCGTGCGCATGCTTCTGTAATTCTTGGCGCCGAAAAGCTGCGAAATCAGCACCGAGCAGCCGATGTTCGCGCCGGTGGCGATGGCCATAAACACCAGCGTGACCGGCACCGACACGCCGACCGCCGCAACCGCGTTGTCCGCGATGACCGGGTCGGGCGAGCATTTGCCGACGACGATGCTGTCCACCATCCCGTAAAACTGCTGGAAAGCCACCGAAGCCAGCATCGGCAGACAAAAGCGGAACAGAATCCGCCGCGGGCTTCCGACCGTCATATCCGTTATCATATACGCAACCACGACCTGTTTTCCATTGGAATGATTTGAAAAAAACGAATTCGTTTTTTTCCTAACTAATATATAATAGCACACGCGCCCATCGATTACAAGAAAAAACTTGTAAACGAGAAAAAAATATGCTATAATGAGTCGAAACAACAAATAACGACCAGAAACGGAACGAATTATGAACTCTTCTACCTCCAAATGGCGCCGCCCGGGCAAGGAGGCGCTGCTGCTGCTCTACTGGGTGCCGCATTTTCTATGGTTTGAACTCATCACCTACCTCACGCCGAGGATGAATCCGCACGTCATTTACTCGCCGCTCGACGATCGGATTCCCTTCCTGGAGATGTTTATCCTCCCCTATGTGCTTTGGTATTTCTACATAGCCGCCGTGCAGCTCTACTTTTTGTTCAAAAACAAAAAGGACTTTCTCGACGTGACCAAGCTGCTTTACATCGCGCTGTTCGTCAGCATGCTCGTCTGCACGCTGTACCCGAGCACGCACGAGCTGCGGCCGGCGGTTTTCCCGCGCGAGAACCTGCTCAGCGCGGCGGTGGGCTTTCTGTACAGCATCGACAACCCGACGATGCCGGCCTGCATTCTGCCGTCGATGCATGTGCTCGTCTCGCTGGTGCTGGCGGCGGCGGTGCTCAAGGCCGACTGCATGCGCGGAAAGCCTGCGGTCAAGACCGGCGCCTGCGTTCTGTCAATCCTCATCTGCGCGGCGACGGTGTTCATCAAGCAGCATTCCATCATCGACGTCTACGTTGCCTGCGCGCTGTTTGTGCCGATCTATCTGATCGTCTACCATTTCTGGAAAACGAAAACGCCGCCCGACCCGTCCTAAAACCGCAAAGCCTCCCGTCCGATTACGGACGGGAGGCTTTATGTATGGCCTGTCAACCGAGCAGCGGAAGCTCGGTCATCCGCAGCTTGGCGCAGCCATAGGGGTACAGCTCCAATTCCTCCGGCGGCGAGAGGGGAACGACGGCGCGCGGCGTTTTGGCGCAGACCGTCTCATAGCCGTCCTCCAATCCCCAGTCGATCTTCTGCACCGAGGCGCGGAGGACGACGGGCGGCGCTTCGCTCGAGAACGGAACGTCGCCGACGGCGCGCCGCTCTGCGGCCGAAAGGCGCCCGCAATAGGCGTAATTCCAGTCCGAGCGCGGGATGTATTCGTAGTCGCAGTACGGGAAACGGCGGCTGACGCCGTCCCGTTCGTATTCGAGCATTCGCTTTTCATAGCGGACGGGAAGCGAAAAGACCAGCGAACCGCACCGCACGGCGGACAGCCCGTGCGGGCGGGACTCGAAGCGCGGCGGTGCGTCGAAGGCGACCGTAATCGTGCGGCTTTCGCCCGGCGCGAAGGAGAAGCGCAGCGGGCCGGCGGCGGCTTCGCCGTCGACGGTGAGGCGCTCGGCGAAGGAGGGCGTGCGGACGGCGAGCGTGAAGGCCCTGTCGGTCGTCACCGTATAGGTGAGGCGGTTTTCAAACGGGTAGTCCGTGTCGAGGACGATATGGAGGCCGCCGTCCCGAAGCTCGGAGGGCAGGCATACGGCGCTGACCACCGTGTCGCCCCGATGCAGGAAAGCGGACAGCGCCAGCTTGGGCCAGCCCTGCCCGAAGTTGGCCGTGCAGCAGCCGTAGTTCGGCTCCAGCCCGAACAGGTGCGCGTCCGGGCCGTTGGTGCGGAACACCGATTTGCCCGGGAAGGTCTCGCAGGCCATCTGGTTGCTCATCTGCACATACTGGTGCGCCCACATGTCGTCGCTGCACGCGGCGGGCAGGGCGTTGAAGGCCGCAAGCTCCAGCCGTTCGAGCCATTTTTCGTCGCCGGTGCAGGCGTAGAGCTGCTCGTACGAATACATCTGCTCCACAACCGCGCAAAGCTCCGTCCCCTGAATCGGACTTAGGCCGGACAGGCACTCGTCGCCGGTGAACAGGCCGACGGGCGTGCCGTTGCAGGCCGCAAGCACCTCGTACAGCGCCTCGGCCCTGTCGGTGTAGGGCGCGCCGGTCAGCGCGCATTCCAGCGCTTCGGCCTTGAGCATCATCGCCAGATTGACGATGTGCGTCTCATAGCGCCAGCGGTTGAGCGGTGTTTTCCACTGTTCGGTCAGCGCATCGTAATCGGCCCCCTGCGCCTTCAGCAGCGCGGCCAGACGCAGCAGCCAGTCCTCGCCGCAGCGCGCATAGATAAACCGCACGGCGATAAGTCCCTCAAAATAACGGAATTTCCCCCAGTTGTACAGCCGAATCCGGCCCGACTCCAGCAGCGTATAGTAGTTTTTCAGCAGCCGGTAGAGCGCCACGGGGACCCGCTCGTCCTTCGAGCAGTCATAATACACCGTAAGCACCTTGGAAATCAGCAGCACGGCCCATGTGTCGTACCGCGCGCGGTCTTCGTCCGCGCAGGGGCAGATCCAGCCGTCCGGCCGCTGGGCGCGCAGGATGGCGTCGATATACCTGCGGGCGCGGGCGATCATGTCCGCATCCTCCAGCAGATACGCGAGCGGGATAAAGCCGTCCAGCCAGTAGGGGACGCGCTCCCAGCCCTCCCGGTCGCCGCCGATCCACGCGCTGCGCTGAACGTCGGGCCAGATTTTGTCCAGATTGCCGCACAGCCCCGCCGCCTGCAAGGCAAGCTGGCGGCGCAGCCAGCCGCGCGCCTTCAGCTCGTCCGATGTATAAAAGCTCCAGCCTTCCATACCGCCCGCTCCCTCTTATTTGGTCAGCCCGACGCGGAAATACTTCTTCCCCACGCTCTGCGCGTTCAGCTCCAGCAGCTCGGAGACGGTCACGAACTCGTAGCCCTGCGCCTTCAGCGTATCCGCGATGCGGCAGAACGCCTCGAGCGTATTCTCGTACAAATCGTGCATCAGTATGATGTCGCCGTCGCGGACGGTGGAAAGCACGTTGTTCACAATCGCATCGACGTTCTCCTGCCGCTGCGACTCGGTCTGCCGTCCCTTCAGCTTCCAGTCGATGGAATCGACCGACCAGATGATGACGGCATAGCCGCAGCTTTTCTTGCGCGATTCGGTGATGCTGCCGCCCGGCGGGCGCATGCACAGCGCGTCGGCGCCGGTATACTTGCGGATGAGCGCCTGCGTTTTGGCAAGCTCGTTCTCCATCTGCGCGTCGGTGCAGTTGTTGAAATACACCGTATGGGTGTAGGAATGGCTGCCGATTTCACAGCCGAGCGACGAAGCGCGCGCCAGCAGGCTGCCGGTGCTGTCGTTGAGGCGGTTGCCGACGACGAAAAAGGTCGCGCGGCCGTCGATGGACTCCAGCTTGTCCAGCAGCTTGGAGGTCACGGGCGAATAGGGGCCGTCGTCGAAGGTAAAGGCGACGTATTTTTTCTGCGGGTCCTTGGGCGGGCGGCTGGATTCCTCGGGCGTACTCGACTCCGTGGGTGCGCTCGATGCCTCCGGCGCGCTCGACTCTATGGGCGCGTTTGATTCCCCCGGGCCTTCGGACGGCGCGGAGGGCTCGGATTCCGCCGGAGCGGACGCAGGGTCGCCGCTCTGCCCCGCCTCGCTGCGCGCGTCCGACACAGACGGCGCGCCGCTCGGGTCCGCGGCCGGCTGAATGGCCGTGATGACGCCGAGCGTCACCAGCGCGATAAGCACAAGCAAAACGGCCGCAACAGTCGTTTTCTTCATTGCAGACAAATGATCCTTTCTGCCCGGGCCTGTTCCGGCTGACCGGTCTATCCGGGCTGCTTAGGCTATTTGGGCTGTTTGGGCTGCTTAAGCAGCCCGTCCACGCGCTCGAGCGAGATACGCTTGCGGGCGACGTCCACCTCGATGACGCGGACGGGGATGACGTCCCCGACGGCGACGACGTCCGACGCGCGCTTTACAAAGCCCTTGGCCAGCTTCGAGATATGCACCAGCCCGTCCTGATGCACGCCGATGTCGACGAACGCGCCGAAATCGGCCACGTTCCGCACCACGCCGTCGAACTCCATCCCCACGCGCAGCGAGGCGATGTCCATCGCGTCGGTGCGCAGCACGGGCTGCGGCAGCTCGTCGCGCGGGTCGCGGCCGGGCTTCTGCAGCTCGGCGACGATGTCCGCAAGCGTCGGCAGGCCGATGCCCAATTCGGCGGCAAGCGCTTCCTTTCCTCTTTTTTCGACCTTTTCGGCCAGCGCGTCCAGCGTTCCGTTCCGCACGTCGGACGCGGTGTAGCCGGTCAGCGCCAGCAGCCGTCTGGCCGCGTCGTAGGACTCGGGATGGACGGCAGTGTTGTCCAGCGGGTCGGCGCTTTCGGGTACGCGCAGGAAGCCCGCGCACTGGCGGTAGGCCTTCTCGCCGACGCCCTTGACCTTTTTCAGCTCGGCGCGCGTCTCGAAGCGCTTTTCGCGCCGGTAATCGCAGATGCTCTGCGCGGTTTTGGCGTTGATGCCGGCGATGTGCGCCAGCAGCGCGGGCGAGGCGGTATTCAAATCGGCGCCAACCGACGAAACACAGCTTTCGACCACGCCGGCCAGCGACGCGTCCAGCTTTTTGGCGTCCATATCGTGCTGGTACTGGCCCACGCCGATGGATTTGGGGTCGATCTTGACCAGCTCGGCCAGCGGGTCCTGCAAGCGCCGCGCAATCGAAACCGCGCTGCGCAGCGACACGTCCAGCCCGGGCAGTTCCTTCGCGGCCAGCGCCGACGCGGAATAGACCGACGCGCCCGACTCGTTGGTCATCACATAGGCGACGGGACGGTCCTGCTCGCGCAGCAGCTCGGCGGCGAAGATTTCGCTTTCCTTCGAGGCGGTGCCATTTCCGATGGATAGGATGTCCACCTTATGCTTTTTTATCAGCGCGCCGAGCGTTTTTTTGGCCTGCTCGGTCTTATTCTGCGGCGGCGTGGGATACACGACGGCGGTATCGACCACCGCCCCGATGTCGTCCACCACCGCAATCTTGCAGCCCGTGCGATAGGCGGGGTCAAAGCCCATCACGACCTTGCCGCGCACCGGCGGCTGCAAAAGCAGATGCTTCAGGTTCTCCCCGAACACGCGCATCGCCTGCGCGTGCGCCGTTTCGGTCAGCGCGCCCCGCAGCTCGTTCTGCACCGAGGGCGCGATGAGGCGGTCGTACGCGTCGGCGGCGGCGTCCGCGACATACGCGCGGCAGCGGCTCTCGCCCCTGCACGTCCGGCTTTGGAGATAGGTGCGGATATAGTCCGCGTTGACCTCGACGCGCACGGAGAGGAAGCCCTCCCGCTCGCCGCGGTCTATGGCGAGAATGCGGTGCGGCGGCACGCGGCGCAGCGGCTCGGCGTAGTCGTAATAGGCGCGGTAAACCGAGTCCTCTTCCTTTTTCTTGGCGCGGCAGACGAGCGTACCGTTTTTGAACGTGTATTCGCGCACCCATTTGCGGACGTCGGCGTCGTCCGACACGCGCTCGGCAAGGATGTCCATCGCGCCCTTGAGCGCGGCTTCGGCGTCGGGCACGCCCTTTTCGGCGTCCGCGAACGGCAGGGCGGCCGCGTGCGGGTCGGTCTGCGCGTCCTGCGCCCAGAGCAGATCGGCCAGCGGGGTCAGGCCCGCCTCCGCCGCAATCGAAGCGCGCGTGCGGCGCTTGGGGCGAAACGGGCGGTACACGTCGTCGATCTCTGTCACCGTGCCGGCCGCGTCCAGCGCGGCGGCGACCGACGCGCTCAGGCTGCCCTGCTCGTCGATGAGGCGGCGGACCTCCTCGCGCCGCGCCTCGACGGCGCGGTGGAAGGCCAGCCGTTCCTCCAGCGCACGCAGCTTGCCGTCGTCCAGAGAGCCGGTGGCCTCCTTCCGGTAGCGCGCGATGAAGGGGACGGTATTGCCCTCGTCCAGCAGCCGGACGGCGCTCTCGGCCTGCTGCGGGCGGATGCCAAGCTCCTGCGCGAGGCGGGAAATCAAATCAGCCATAAACGTCCTCCGTTTGCATTCAGCTCTGCCAGCGGCTGCTGTCGCAGATATACTCGTGGATGGCGAACACGTCGGCGGACACGCGGTTCATAAAGCCCTGCGTGTTGATGAGAAGATAGTCGGTCAGCAGCACCAGCACATACGGGCGGTCGTTATAGAAAACGATGGCCGCGTCGTTGGAGGACTTGATGTCCATCCCGTATTTGTGCGCGACCTCGTACAGGCATTCGCCGTTCTCGTCGGTCGGAAGGCCGCCCTTGACGAACTTGTTTTCGTTGGCGTCCTTGAGCATATCCACAAACCAGACGTACAGCTCGTCCCCGCGCGAAGCGCGCGCGTAAATCTCCGCGAACATGCGGCCGACGCCCGACGCGGTGAGCACGTTGCCGTAGGTGCCCGAGTAATAGGGCGCCTCGTAATCGCGCATCGCCTTGTCGTGGAAGGCGGGAATGCTCAGCACGCCGTCATAGCCGTTGTTGAGCATTTTGAAGGCGGCGTTGTCGCTGTCGTAGACAATGTACTCGATAATCTGCCTGAGCGTAAGCTGCGTGCCGTCCTCCATATAGCGGACCTTGCCGGTGCCGCCCATATAATGATAGCCCTTGCGGTAGGTGTGGACGTCGTCAAGCGACAGCTCGCCCGCGGCGACCATATCGAGGATATACATCAGATACGGCGCTTTGATTAAGCTGGCGGCGGCGAACTGGCGGTCGGCGTTATAGGACATCGTCAGCCCGGTGGTGAGGTCGATGTAGTACAGCGCGCAGGCGAAGGTCTGGTTGTTCAGGCGCTTGTTGAGCGTTTCCAGCAAGCCTTCGGGAATATCCTCGGGCAGTTCTCCGCCCGATACGGGCGAAAGCAGCGCCGGCGTCGCGCTGCCGGACGGCGCGGCCGACGGCTGCGGGCCTGCGCAGGCGCAGAGCGCGAGCAGCGCCGCCAGCAGCAGGCAGAACAGACGTGTTTTCATATGCGGTCTTCCCTCTCCCTTCCGCGCGCGAGGAAGTACTCCATCAGTTCAAAGCCGTTTTCGATCCGCACACCGCCGCGGCGGCCGCTCTCCTCGTCGTACACGGAAAAGCCGGAGGGCGCTTCCTGCGAACGTCTGTACACCACAAACGGCACCGGCGCGTGCGTGTGCGTGCGCACGCGCACGGGGGTGGGATGGTCGGGCAGGAGCAGGACGGCGTAGTCCTCGCCGCTGTCGTTCATCCGCTTGAGCAGCGGGCCGAGAATCTCGGCGTCGATGCGCTCGATGGCGGCGACCTTGTTCATCAGCTCGCCGCGGTGGCCGCACTCGTCGGGCGCTTCCACATGGATATACACCAGATCGCTGCCCTCGCGCAGCAGCGCGTCGGCGGCCGCCTCGAGCTTGCCGCGGTAGTTGGTGTCCAGCGTGCCGGTGGCGCCGGGGACGTCGACCACGCGCATCCCCGCGCAGACGCCGATGCCCTTGATGAGATCGACGGCCGAAACGACGGTGGCGCGCAGCCCGTATTTTTCCGAAAACGGCGGGAGCGACGGCTTTTTCCCCGGCCCCCAGAACCAGAGGGAGTTGGCCTTTTTCAAGCCCTGCGCCGCGCGGCGCAGGTTGAGCGGATGCGCGTTGAGCAAATCGAAGCTGCGCTTCTGCATCTCCAGAAAGGGCGCGCTCTCCCGCCGCTGCGGCAGATAGGCGCGGATTGTCTTGCCGAGGATGTCGTGCGGGCGCGTGTAATCGGTGAACGCGGGGCAGTTTTTATAAATCAGGCAGTGCCGGTAGGACACGCCGGCGTAGAAGGTGCGCCCGTTCCCGCCCAGCGCCGCCTGCACGGCGGCGATGAGCTCGGCGGCTTGCTCGGTGGGAATCTCGTCGGCCGAGTGGTCGAGCATCCGCTTCTCCTCGTACGGCTCGCCCTCGTCGGAAAGCGAAACGAGGTTGGCGCGGATGGCCGTTTCGTCGTCCTGCATTTCGATGCCCATGCTCAGCGCCTCCAGCGGGCTGCGCCCGCGGGAATAGGTGCGCGGGTCATAGCCCATAATGGCCAGATTCGCCGTGTCGCTCTCGGGCGTCATCCCCTCGGGAACGGTGTCGACGAGGCCGTTGACGCCCATCGAGGCGAGATAGTTCATATACGGCTTCTGTGCCGCCGCCAGCGGCGTCTTCCCCTCCAGCCGCGCGCATGGCTCGTCGGCCATACCGTCGCCGATCATCACAATATATTTCATAGACACTTACCTGCACTTCCCACTGAATTTTACGCGGCTTTTCCGCCGCGCCGAAAGGCGCTCCAAGGCTTGGAAACACCTTCCCCAAGATATATAATAGCATAAACCGCGCCCGATTACAAGGCGTATTTCCAACAATTTTGCAAACCCGACATTGACAAACCCCGTCGGGAAATGTATAATTCGTAGATGAAAAGAATTCCACCCCGCGCACAAATCCCCAAAACAACGGGAAAGGTTAGGACACGCACCGATGGACATATCCCGCGAGAACGAATATCTGCTCTATCTGGCCGTGCAGTCGGTCCGGGGCGGCCGTGTCATGACGCTGCCCGAGGGACAGGACTATGCGAGCCTGTTTTCCAGAGCCGGGCAGGCGGGCGTATTCCGCGCCGTCGCCGGCGGCATCGCGCCGCAGCTTCTGCCCGACGAGGGGCGGAGGACGCTCGACGGCATCGCCGCGCGCGAGCTGCGCAAGCAGCACGACGCCGCAGCCATCCTCGCCGCGCTCGAAAACGAAGGGGTCGACTGCCTGCCGCTGGACGGCTTCGCCTTCGGCGCGCTCTACACCGGCGAGGCCAAGCGCGAAATCAAAGACTTCAACATCCTCATCCGCGAGCAGCAGGCGGAGAAGGCCGACCGGCTGCTGACCAAGCGGGGACTGGAGCTGTTCCGCGAGGGCGAGGGGGTCGGCTGCTACCGCGGCCGGAACGCGCCGAACATCTTCCTGCACACACAGTCCGGCGCTTACGGCGGGCGCTTCCCGCTCTGGGAATGGGCGCGCCCGCTGGACGGCGTGCGCTGCGCCTACACGCTCTCGCCCGAGCAGCGTCTCGTCTGCGCGCTCGCGCGCGCCGAGGACGCGCGGCGGTCGGACAGGTGCGCCGTCAAGCCGCTGCTGGACGCGTTCGTGCTCTGCAACGCCTACGACGGCGCCTGGAACGAGGACTACATCCGCGCGCTCGCCGAGACCTACGGCCTCGCGGCGGTCCTGCGGGACACAGAGAAGCTGTACGGCTGTTATTTTGCGCAAAAGCACCGCGACGGCTATTATTTCAAGGCGCTGGACAGCTTCTTCGCCCCGGGCCGGAAGTCGCTGCCGCCCGCCGCGGCCGGCCCGCTGCGCCGCGCGCGGCGAAAGCGCGCCAAGACGGCGGCCATCTATGTCAGCGCAGCCGCCGTAGTCGTCGCGACGGTGGTCATCTGCTCGATGCTGCTGCCCGGCAAGGCCCCCGCGTCCCCCTCCGACGCCGTCTCCGGCACGGAAAGCGGCGGCGCGACGATCCGGCTTGCCGACGGCGTCTACACCGGCGAGACCTCCGACGGCCTGCCGCACGGCGAGGGCGCGATCGAATACGATTCGGGCGACGGCTACGAGGGCAGCTTCGCCGCCGGCCAGCGCGAGGGCTACGGCGTTTACACCTTCGCCAACGGCGACCGCTACGAGGGCAGCTTCGCCGCCGACGAGATCAACGGCGAGGGCAGCTTCTACTTCGCGGACGGCGACATCATCACCGGCGAATTCGAGAACGGACTCCCCAACGGCGCCTGCGTCTGCACCTACGCCGACGGCAAGGTTTACGCCGGCACGATGAAGGACGGCCTGTACGACGGCTACGGCACGGCGACCTATCCGAACGGCGACCGCTACGAGGGCAGCTTCGCCGCCGGCCAGCGCAACGGCGAGGGGACCTACACCTACGCCGGCGGCGCCGTCTACACCGGCGCGTGGAAGGATGGCGCGATGGAGGGCGAGGGCGTGTTCACCTCCGAGGCGGGGACCTACACCGGCTCGTTCAAGGCGGGCATGTTCGACGGCTACGGCGTATACGTCTTCGCCAACGGCGACCGCTACGAGGGCGATTTTGTCGCCGGCAAGCGCCAGAGCGACGAGGCGACGCTGACCTACAGCGGCGGCGGAAGCTATACCGGCGCGTTTGAAAACGATTTGTTCCACGGCGCGGGGACCCTGACCTTCGCCAACGGCGACGTCGTCAAGGGGACCTTCGTCAACGGTCTGCTCGAGGGCGAAGCCGATTTTTACCTGAAAGAAAAGGACATCTGGCAAAAGCTGCGCTACGAAAACGGCAAAATCGTCGAATATCTGGACGACTGAGCGCGCGCCGGCCGCCGACGAAGCGGCCCGCCGCGCCGCGCGGAGACAAATCCCGAACGAAAGGACAGGCCGCCCGATGAAAAATCCATTCCGCACCCTCTCCCTGCCCGCCGGCCGGCGTCTCATCGCCGTCAGCGACATACACGGCCACCTGACGCTGCTGCGGGCGCTGCTGGAGAAGGTACACTACATACCCGGCGGCGACCTGCTGTTCCTCGTCGGCGACCTTGTGGAAAAGGGGCCGGAAAACCTCGCCGTGCTGCGATATGTGCAAGACCTCTGCGCGCACGGCTTTGTCTATCCGACGATGGGGAACGTGGACGCGTTCACCCTCTCGATGCTGGACGACGATTCCGAGGGGAACGAAGCGCGCTTTTACGAGTACTGCGAGCTGCGCAGGCGCTTCTCCGGCAGCAGCCTTTTCACCGAGGCGCTGGCCGAGCTGGGGCTGCCGCTGGACGGCCCCGGCGACGCGCCGGCCGCCAAACGGGCGCTGCGGACGCATTTAGCGGTCGAAGCGGCTTTTCTGCGCGGCCTGCCCGCGCTCATCGAAACCGAAAAATACATTTTCGTCCACGGCGGGCTGCCGACGCCGGACGTCTCCCGCATCACGGCCGCCGACCTGCCGGGGCTGCTGAAATTCGACGCGTTTCTCGAAAATGCGCCGCGATTCGACAAAACCGTTTTCGTCGGCCACTGGCCGGTGGTGCTGTACGACGGCGCCGTATGCTGCGCCAACCCGATTTTCGACCGGGAAAGGCACATCGTCTCGCTCGACGGCGGCTGCGGCGTCAAGCACGGCGCGCAGCTCAACGCGGTGCTGGTCGGCCCCGACGGCGCCTTCTCCTGCGCGTACTGCGACGGACTGCCGCAGGTGCGCGCGCTCGACGCGCAGGCGCGCGGCGCAGACCCCTTCCACCTTCGCTGGACCGAACGGGCCGTCGAACGGCTCTCGGCCGAGAACGGCGTCGCGCGCGTTCGCCATTCCGCCAGCGGGCGAATTCTCGACGTGCCGGAGAGCTACCTGTACGCCGACGGCGGCCGCCTCTGCTGCGCCGACTTCCCCGCCGACCGCCTCGAAATCGCGCCGGGCGACCTGCTTTCGCTCGTAGACGAAACGCCGCTGGGATACATCGTCAAGAAGGACGGCGTCAGCGGGCTGTACGGCGGCCGTATCCGCGCGCTGTAAGGGCGGCGGGTCTTGCCCGCAAAACGCAAAAACGCCGGCAGCAAGCGCTGCCGGCGTTCTGTACGCAGAAGGCTATTGAATCTCGACCGTGCGGCCGGTTCTGGCCGACTCATAGATCGCGTCGATCATCTTCATCAGCTCCACGCCGTCCTCGGCGGGGCTGATGCAGGGCGTGCCGTTGCGCACGCAGTCGATGAAATGTTGGATTTCAGCGACGAAGATGTTCCGCCCGCCGACGCTGCCGCAGGGCTTGACGTTGACGAATCCGCCGTTCATATCGGTGAACAGCTCGACCTCGGGGTCAAGCTTCGCGCCCGACTTGGTGCCGAACAACTCGATGGTGCCGGTGTCGTTCTTGATGTTGAGGTTGAAGCTGGCCTCGATCTGCAGCGTCAGCCCGCTGTCAAAGCGGATGAGCGCGGAGGCGAAATCCTCCACGTCGTACTTGAAGTCGCGGCCCTTCGAGGAGGAGACCCAGCCCTTTTCGCTGCTGGCGCGGTCGCAGCCGAGGTTGTCGTAGGTCACGCCGAAGGCCGAAACCGGCTTCGGACGGCCCGCAAGATAGCGCACGAAGTCCATCACATGCACGCCGAGGTCGATCAGCGGACCGCCGCCGCTGTACGCCTTGTCGCCGAACCAGCCGCCCGGGCAGCCGTTGCGGCGGAGGTAGTTCGCCTTGGCGTAGTACAAATCGCCCATCGTGCCGCCGTCGATGAAGGTCTTCATCAGCTCGGCGTCCTTGCCGAAGCGGCGGACAAAGCCGATCATCAGCACCCTGCCCGAGTCGTCGGCGGCCTTTTTCATCTCCTCGGCCTCAAAGCGGTTCATCGCCATCGGCTTTTCGCACAGGACGTTGGCCCCGGCCTTAAGCGCGGCGATCGCCGCGTTTTTGTGCTCGGCGTTCCAGGTGCAGACCGAAACGGCGTCCAGCTTTTCGTTGGCGAGCATTTCGTTGTAGTCGGTGTACACCTTGGCGAAGCCGTAGCGCTTCGCGAATGCCTCGGCCTTTTCCCGGTCGAGGTCGCAGCAGGCGGCCAGTTCCACGCTGTCGAGCAGGGTATTATAGCCCTCCATATGCGCGTTGCTGATGTTGCCGGTACCGATGATGCCGACTCTTGTCTTTTCCATTTTTTGTTCCATCCTTCCCGTTGTCGTTTGCTTTGGCTGTATTGTAGCACATCGGCGCGGATTTTACAAGCCGTTTACATAAATTCAAGCACAGAAAGGCGTGACGGATATGCTTTATACGCTCACTATGCACCCCGCCGTGGACCTGTTCTTCACCCCCGCCCTGCGTTCGGACGCCGCCGTGCGCGCGGGCGGCAAGGGCGTGAACGTCTCGCGCTTCCTGCGCGCGCTCGGCCGTCCGAGCCGCTGCATCGTCCTCTGCGGCGGCGCGCGCGGCCGCTTCCTGTGCGCGTCACTGGCCGAGGAGGGGCTGGACGTGCTGCCGGTCGACGACCCTGATGGGCTTTGCCGGATCAACCTCAAATGCACCGGCGCGCAGGAGCTTGCGCTCGACGGCCGCGGACGGGTCTCCGCCGGGGCCGCGGAACGCGTCCTTGGCCTGCTGGACGGCCTGCTGCGCCCCGGCGACCTGCTGGCCGCCTGCGGCTCGCTGCCCGACGGCGCAGACGCCGGCTTTTACGCCGCAGCCGTCCGCCTCGCGCGCGATAAGGGCGCGCAGAGCATCGTCGATACCTCCGGAGAGGCGCTGCGCCTGTCGCTGGACGCCGCGCCGACGCTGCTGCGCTGCAACCGCGCAGAAGCGTCCGCCTTTTCCGACGCCGCCGACGCGTGCGGGGCCGCGCGGGAGGCCGTCGCGCGGGGCGCGGCGGCGGCGCTGGTCTCGGACGGCGCGAACGGCGCGTATCTCTGCACACAGGGCGAGGTCTTCTATTCGCCCGCGCGCAAAACGACCCCGCGCACGACCGTCGGCGCGGGCGACGCGCTGACCGCCGCGTACATCGACGGAGCGCTGCGCGGCCTGCGCGGGCAAGCCCTGCTGTCGCACTGCACGGCCTTCGCCGCCGACGTTATAGCGACACCCTTGCCCGGTGCAGCCCGAGACGGTCGATGACCGCCTCGGCCCCGTCGTGGTGCGTGAAGGGGCCCCAGCCGCCGTCGAGGAAGTGCGCGTCGGCCGTGGCGATGAAGCGCACGCCCATCTCGTCCGCGCGGCGCAGGATGCCGGGGAAGCGGACCGCGCCGCCGGTCAGCTCCCAGCGCACCTCGTTGTCGCGCATGACGGCGAACAGCGGCTCAAACAGCTCGATGCAGCGCTTCTCGCCCAGCGCGTCGACGTCGAAGGTGTACGTCCGCAGCGGCAGCAGCCCGTCGTACATATGCGAAAGCGTACGCACCTTTTTGTGCGCGCGGATGGCGTTGCAGTAGCCGTTGACCAGCCCCTTCACCGCGTTCTCCGCGCCGAAGGCGGCGGCCTTTTCGCGCCAGCGCGCCAGCTCGCGCCGCCCCTCCTCGTTGTTCTGCTCCGGGCAGAAATTCAAATCCGGGTACAGCAGAAAATCCATCTTCAGCCCGTCGAGGTCGGGCATGTAATGCACGGAGAGCGCGACCATATCGATCTTGGCGGCCTCCTCGTCGCTGATGTTGATTTCGCCGTCCTCGCCGCACAACTCGCTTTCCACCCCCGAGTGGATGGTCAGCTTTTCCGGACGGTAGGCGGCGTATTCGTCCAGATAGCGCTGCCATTCGTCGGGCTTCACGCGCTTCCAGCAGACCCAGACGGCCTCGCCGTTGGGCATCCGGCGCGAATGGTGCTTAAGCACGCTGATTTCGTCCAGCCCCAGCTCGAGCGCCTTTTTCTCGATGTTGGGGAAGGTCATCTCGTCGGCGGCGCAGCCGTCGATGTAATAATGCACATGGTAATCGGCTTTCACGGTTCTTCATCCTTTCCTTCCTGTTGCTGCCCGCGGCGGTTCCGCGGGCAGACGCGGTAGCCGTCCAGCCCCGCGCGTTCCATTGCGCCGAACAGGCGCCTGCGCAGCCCCCTGTCCTCGCGCTCCAGCCCGGCCAGCAGCGTTTTGATCCGCTCGCGGTCGGTGTGCCCGTCCGCCGGACAGTTCTTTCCGACCGTCGCAATGCCCGCGCGGCGGACAAAGGCGCGGATTTCCTTCTCCTCCGTGTACAGCAGCGGCCGGATGAGGGTGACGCCCTTGCGGTCGAGATAGGACACGGGCGAAAAGCAGCCGAACCGCCCCTCGTTGAACAGATTCAGCAGCAGCGTCTCGACCGCGTCGTCGAAATGGTGCCCGAGCGCGACCTTCCGGCAGCCGTTGGCCAGCGCGGCGTCGTGCAGCGCGCCGCGGCGCAGCATCGCGCAGAGCGAGCAGGGGTTTTTCTCCCGCCGTATCTCGAACACGATTTTGTAGATGTCGGTCTGCACCGTGACCAGCGGCAGACCCAGCTCGCCGCAAAGCGACGCGATCGGCGACGGATCGAAGCCCGGCAGCGCCGTGTCGAGGAAAATCGGCACCAGCGAGAAGGACTTCGGATAAAACCGCCCCAGCGCGTGCAGCGCGCAGAGCAGCGTGAGCGAGTCCTTGCCGCCCGAGACGCCGACGGCGATGCGGTCGCCGTCCTCGATCATATGATAGTTGTCCACCGCGCGGCGCACGCGCGAGAGGATTTTCTGCAGTTCTCCGGCTTCGGTCACGGAATCCCCCCTGTCGTTTTCTTCATTATAAACAATCCGGCGGCCGATTGCAACGGCAAAATGCGCAAAAACGTCGCCGGCACATACGCAAAAATCGAGCATACGCAAGAAAAACGAAAAAACTGCGCCGAAAACGAAATTTTTTTGAAAATCCCTCTTGACAAAACGCCGCGCTTCTGTTATAGTAAACAGGCGCAAACGATAACGATGAGAAAAACGGAGGAATACATCTAATGTCCACATTTATGGCCAAGCCCGAGTCGATCCAGCGCAAGTGGTTCATCATCGACGCCGAGGGCAAAACGCTCGGCAAGGTCGCCGTTCTTGCCGCCACAATCCTCAACGGCAAGCATACGCCCGCGTACACGCCTCACGTCGACTGCGGCGACTGTGTCGTCGTCGTCAACGCGGCCAAGGTCGTCCTCACCGGCAAAAAGCTCGACCAGAAAATCTACTACCGTCATTCCGGCTACATCGGCGGCCTCAAGCAGGTCAAATACCGCACGCTGATGGCCACCAAGCCCGAGAAGGCCGTGGAGTTGGCCGTCAAAGGCATGCTGCCCAAGAACAAGATCGGCGACGCCAGCTTCGCCCGGCTCAAGGTCTACGCCGGCCCCGAGCATAAGCAGCAGGCGCAGCAGCCGACGCCCGTCGAAGTAAAGTAAGGGAGGACGATCAACCATGACATACACACCCGCAAAGCCGTACTTCTACGGCACCGGCAGAAGAAAACAGTCCGTCGCCCGCGTGCGCCTGATGCCCGGCTCCGGCGCCGTCACGGTCAACGGCAGAGATATTGACGATTACTTCGGCCTCGAGACGCTCAAGCTCATCGTCCGTCAGCCCTTCGGCGTGACGGGGACGGAGGGCCGCTTCGACGTGGTCTGCACCGTCACCGGCGGCGGCGTGTTCGGTCAGGCCGGCGCCATCCGCCACGGCATCGCCCGCGCGATGCTGCAGGCCGGCGAGGAATACAAGCCGCTTCTGAAAAAGGCGGGCCTGCTCACCCGCGATCCCCGTATGAAGGAAAGAAAGAAGTACGGCCTCAAGGCTGCGCGTAAGGCAAGCCAGTTCTCCAAGCGCTGAGCTTTATCCAATGTTGTCAAAAGCCCGCAGAAAACGGTTGTTTTCTGCGGGCTTTTTTCTTATTGTTCACAACGGCAAACCTGCAATCTTGCACCGCAGGCTCCTTGCGCGTTCCGTCAATCCGCGTCCGGCGCGGCGGTCGGGTCCATCATCGTCCCGATAAAGAGCGGGACACGGTATTTGGCGTCCAGAATCATATATACGAACGGCCTGTCGAGGTAAACCGTCTCGGGCTCGCCGTCCGGCTGACCCATCAACGCCCCCATTCCCGTCGCCGCGCCCGCCTTGCAGCCGTATTCGTCGACTGACAAATACGCCTTATGCGGCGCCTGAGCGATGTACACGCCCGGCCCGATGCCGCCCAGCTCGGCCTGCGTCGGGTCAAACAGCCGGGACATACCCATTTTGCCGAGCGCCTCGATGAGATTTGTGCTGCACGCGGTTTCAAATTTGGGCAGCGAGGCGTTTACCTTGACATTGCGCGACGAAGCAAGCAGGTCTTGCAGCGTTTCGCCGGTGAGCGAGGCAAGGAATTCGTCTATGCGCAGGTGTTCGTCGGGCAGCAGGGCGACGAAGGCGAAGCCGCCGTAAAGCCGCTTGGCAAACCCCACGGTCACACCGTCGGTGAGGTATTCATCCTCGGTCGAGTACATAAACGAAACCCTGCGCGTGCCGCCGTCCTCGGTGGTGAACACGCCGGGCTCGACCTGTTCGGGCTTGTAATATACAGACCACGGCGACTCGAACACAAGGGCGTTGATGAGATAGGCGGCCGCCTCAGGCGAAACGCTGTCCAGTATGCTCGGGATCATGCCGTCGGTCGCTTCCCTCACCCAGCGATTGACGTCGTCGCAGGCCGCGCCGTCAAACGGCACTCGATAGACGTCGGCGTCCAGATAATCGACGTTCGCCTGCAAAAATGCCGATCGGACCGCCGTCTGCTTCGCTTCGTTGAGCCAAATGGAATTGGCGACGCCGACTTTTGCGCCCGTGTCCTGCAGCGCGATAATTTTATAGGCGTACAGATACTCGTTGAGCTGCCCGGTGCGAAGGCCGAGCACCGCTTCCATCTGCCGCCTGGTTTCGCCCTCCGCGCCGTTCGCCGTCATGGCCAGCGCGCAGAGCACCGACAGCGGGGAAACGAGGGTGTTTTCGTCCTCCTGCCGACTCGCCCGCAGCAGGCGGAGCGCGAAATCGGTAATCGGAATGCTCTGCGCGTCCATGTCGACGTGCACCGTCACCTTGCCGGGCACGATGCCGTCCGTCAGATTGCCGACCTGCGCCGTCTCGAAGGAGATGGCATTGCCCCCGCAGCCGGCCAGCGCGGCTGCCAGCAGCGCGCCTATAAGCAGCAATCCGACGCTTCTTGTCCACAGACCGGTCCTTTTCATACGCTCCAACACTCCTTTTTCCGTTTCCCGCCGCGTTCCGTTCGGAAACACGGCGGCTTCCGCCGGGCGAAGCGCGTTTTCCCCTCTCGCCCGCAGCGCTCAAAACGCTTGCATAGGCAAACAAAGGCCCCATTCTCGGGCAAATCCCAAGAAGTATACTTCATATACAGTATACCGCAAGCGGGCGGCTTTGTCAATCGCTCTTCTTGCGTTTTTTCACATTTTGTAACTTTTCCGCGTAAATTCGGAAAGTAATCGGAAAAGGAGACAACGCGGAACAGCCGCGGCCGTCTTTCCTGCTCGGATGAAGCCGAAGCCCTGCGCCGGCGGCGAAAAACGTCCGGCCCCATACAAG